>Ga0316603_10001535_pt1 | contig 12373 bp, 16 predicted proteins | sample OWC_soil_day10_n_FD_207649 | JGI IMG/M metagenome (GOLD analysis project Ga0316603, IMG submission 207649) | Wetland soil microbial communities from Old Woman Creek delta, Ohio, United States - OWC_soil_day10_noCT | ecosystem: Environmental > Terrestrial > Soil > Wetlands | place: USA: Ohio...
ACTTGATCCTTGGTTTATTTCTAATTATATTAAGGACAATTATAACAATCTCTCTGAATTTTCTGATGGAGTTAGTATTCGAATAGAATTCGAACAAGCGGTAATTAATTGCGAAATGATAAAAAAATATGGTTTGTATTATTTTACAACACCCGAAATAGATACTATTGATCCAGGTTTTCCCAAAGATTATGACATTTTAATTGTTGAACATTACGAATCACAATGGATAATAAAAAGAAATAAAAAGGTTGATAAATTCATCCGTAAAAGTAGGAAAATATCCAAACAAATTGGTGAAGTTTCAGATGTATACTATTTAAGGTTTATTCAGGGTGGTAAGCAGATTTATTCTATCTCTTATGACGATATTAGATATCCAGAAAGAGCTGTACTACTTATGAATGAATTGATGAAGGAAAATCAAGAAGAATTAAAATAACCAAGTTATGAAAAAGATGAAGTGGGTATGTCTTTAATGGCATGAGGATACATCAGCTAACAAAACATTCAAGTCCGCTTTGGCTGTATAGGGTCAAGCCTATGAAGAAGCCAAAACACATTCCTTCACCAAGCCATGTCTGGCTAGGTTTAGGAACGTCTTGAATGCGAAACGTTAGATGTAATTTTAGATATACAGAGTGACAGCTTAAAAGTTTTTTGTTTGTTTTTTAGGGATGCTATTATACATAACCGCGAAGTAAAGATTATTTAAATAACATGGAAAAAACAGAAATTTGGTAGGCAGTTTTTAGCTTTGAATTACTAAAATTTTGTGAGGTAAATTATGAAAAAACATATAATAATTGCGGGTGTTCCACGTGCGGGAAAGAGTACAACATCTCAACTTATATCAAAAGTTTATGGATATCAGCATATAAGTATGGATTCAATAATATCTGGAATTGAAGAAAATTTTCCTGAAATCGGAATTGATACTGATGCAAATATGTCATCTGAGGACATTCTCTATAATATAAGCGGTAAAATTGCTCCGTTTATTCGTTCAATGATGGATAGTGGCGAGTATGATGAATTATCTTATGGTATGGTTATAGATATTTATCAGCTTTTACCTCAACATTATGCTAAGTATATAGATGATACAGTTTGTGATATTTATTATTTTTTATCATCAGATGTTACTCCAAAAGAAAGATTTGAAATACTCAAGCATCATGACACTCCAAATGATTACACATATCACAAATCAGATGACGAGAACATGGAAAGCTGTATTGATTTAGTTGAAATAAGCAAATTAATTAAAGAGCAATGCTTAAAATATGGATTGTCTTATTATGAAACATCAAGAAATAGAAATGATGTAATTGACATGTTTATTAAATCTATAAAAAATAAATGAACTTATGGGGAAGTTGTTAAATTACAATTTGTCTGACTTAACCAAACGAGCATAATGTAAGGTTTAGTTAATGCGTATTTATATATATTGCGAATTAAACTTAGAGGTAAAAGAGTAGACTCAGCTTAAAGTGTAGTGGCTAAAACTACATCTAACAATGCACTCAAGTTCGCTTTGGCTAAACTAGGGGCAAGCCTCTAAGAAGCCAAAGCACATTCCTTCACCAAGCCATGTCTGGCTAGGCTCAGGAACGTCTTGAATGCGAGATGTTAGATGCAATTTTAGATTAACAGAGTGACAGCTTAAAAGTTTTTTCTCTATTTTTTTAGGGACACAATTGTATGAAATTATCTTATTAATAAAAATTCAAATATATATTTTGGGGTGTTTATAGTGAAATACTTATTATGGGACTTTGATAATACTTTGGCTTATAGAAATGGAATGTGGAGTAGAACAATATATGAATTGTTAAATGAAAATGGATATAATACTTTTAGTATGGAAGATATACGACCTTATTTAGAAAGTGGGTTTCCATGGCATTCTTCTGAGATATCTCATAAAGAGTTTTTTAAAGGCAAAAAGTGGTGGGAACATATGAATGAGTATTTTATAGGGATATTAAGGGAATTGGGAATTGAATATACTATCGCATACAACATATCAAATTGCATAAGAGAAAAATATATAAATCCTGATAAATGGTGTATCTATGATGATACTGTATCTTGCTTAAAAAGTGCAATAGAAAAAGGATATTGTAACATAATACTTTCAAATCATGTTCCCGAGTTAGAAATATTAGTGAAGAGTTTAGGTATTAGTAAATATTTTTTTAAAATTTATTCTTCAGCACATATAGGGTATGAGAAACCTAATATAAAAATATACGAAAAGGTACTTGCAGAATTAAATGATATCGAGAGTGTAACTATGATTGGTGATAGTTATTTTGCTGATATACAAGGGGCAAAACAAGCAGGTATTAATGCAATTTTAGTGAGAAAAAGTAATGACTATAATTATGATAAATATTTTGCTTCATTATCCCAATTAGCTAATTTTTTATAAATTATTATGTCACAAGTTTAAATAATGCCAAATAAATTTAAAGTTAAAAGAGTAGACTCAGCTTAAAGTGTAGTGGCTGCCAAGCTACACCTGCGAAGCTAAGAAAAGAGCTTTCTAAGATTCTCGGTGTCGGGAATTAGAAACGTTAGTCGAAAGCAACATTACTATTTATGAAAACGGAAAAAGGGAGGACAGAAAATGATAAAAAAATTATATCGTCCAGTCGGATTAAGAGAATTAGAGTTAATAATCGAAAATGATTTTAAAAAATATCCGCCAAGATTACCACAGCAGCCTATCTTTTATCCTGTTTTAAATTATGAATATGCAAAACAAATTGCAACTAGGTGGAATTTAACAGATTCAAATTCAGGGTATAGTGGGTTTATAACTGAATTTGAAATTAATGAAAAGTTTGCAGATAAATATGAAGTAAAAGTAGTAGGTTCAAAACTTCATCAGGAATTATGGGTTCCTGCTGAAGAATTAGAAGAGTTTAATAATGAAATTGTAGGATTAATTAAAGTTACAGATTCATTTTATGGACATGAATATAGAGGACCAATTCCAACAGTGACAAATATGAAAGGTAAAGATGCTTACACTCAATTCATTATACTTTCAAAACTATATGATAGTAATAAAGTAGATTTCAATTGTGAAGTGTTATACCATTGGAAAACGATCTTTATAAACTTTAACTTTTGGTGTCAGACTAACTTTGATAAGTACGGAATAGAAGACTTTAAGAGAGTCACTGTTTTAAATGAAATCTGTGAAATTTGCAAAAGCAATCATCCTGATATAGAGCTTGTTGGAGCAAGTGAAACTTAAAGGGTAGTTGCCATCGTCTAACAATGCATTCAAGTTTGCTTTGGCAAAATTAGGGTCAAGCCTCTGAAGAAGCCAAAGCACATTCCTTCACCAAGCCAGGTCTGGCTAGGTTCAGGAACGTCTTGAATGCGAGACGTTAGCTGAAAGAATGTGTAAATTACTTTTGGTGTGAAATAAAAGATAAATATTATTAAAATATAGGAGTGTTAAGATGATTAATAATTTGGCATATTTCTGCATAGCTATTTCTCCGATTACTATATTTTATTCAATGAAGGGTATTTTATTAGGTATATCTATAATAAAGGAGAATGTTACATTTTCTTACTTTGATGATAGGTCATTAAGAAGTTTCTGTTATATTTTTTTAATGTTAATTGGAAAAAATTTAGCTGATTATTTTGATGGAACGAGAAATTTTCTCTATAAGCATCTACTAGTCTTATTGTTTTTAGGAATAATATTTTTAATATTAATTTGGATAAATAGGCGAACTTATATTATTTATAATGTTTCAAGAGAAGGTGTACTTATTAATTTAATAACATTGTTAGAAAAAAGTAATATTAATTTTCTTAAAAAAGACTATACTCTTTTACTTGAAGGAATGGAAGAATCAAAGATAGTAATAAACAATCATGAAAATTATATTAAGATTGAACTTATTAAGTGCTGGAAAAGAAAAAATATTAGAATTCTCATGAAGGAGTTTATTAAAGATATTAAACTCTATAAATCAAACCAATCATTGTCTAGGGGGAAGTCTGAGTTGCGTTTTGGATTTATTTTGTTTATGTTAGAGGTTGCATTCGGTATTTACTTATTTTCTGAAATTATTATTAAGTAAGAAATAACTTTAGTTTTAGAATTTGGGATTAAGATACACATTCCATCAGTTAACAAAACATTCAAGTTAGCTTTGGATTAAAAAGACAGCCAAAGCACATTCCTTCACCAAGCCAAGTCTGGCTAGGATCAGGAGCGTCTTGAATGCGAGACGTTAGAAGCCTTTAAAAAACTATTGCGTTGTGAAATAATAAATATGGTATAATATATTTAATAAAAAGTTAACCATAAAGGATGGTGAAACATATGAAATGGGAAGAAGTAAGAAATATATATCCCAATAAATTTGTAAAGCTTCAGATATTAGAATCACATATGGAAGCTGATAAAAAAATTATAGATGATATGGCGGTAATAAAGGTAATAGAGGACAACAGAGAAGCTACAAAGGAATTAGTTTCTTCAAAAGATAATACAATAGTGTATCATACTGGTAATGAATCAATATATGTGATAGTAAAAAACATAAGAGGATATAGGGGTGTAATATAACGAAAATACAGTACAGAGATGACTTGGTTTTTACCTCTATTGAAATCTCATATAAAGGGAAATCAAAAATAATAGATAACATTGTTATTGATACAGGAGCGGCAGGGACAATTATTTCTCCTGATGCAGTAGATGATATTGGAATCTACGCAGAATTAGGGGACAGGATCATGGAATATTATGGTGTTGGTGGTAGTACACATAATGCATTTATAAAAACTATAGATGAGATAAAGGTCGGAACTCAGTCTAGTAGAAATATTGAAATTGATTTTGGTTTAATTGATACAAATGGAGAAATAAATGGACTTCTTGGTTTAGATATTTTTATGAATCTAGGTGTAGTAATAGATTTAAAGGATTTAAACTTACATGTATAGTTTTATCATACAGGCAATCTGTTAATGAGAGCCTGTATTTTTTGAATATTAAGAGGTAATAAGTTGAAGCTTTGTAATTAAACGGCGCCTAACAAGGTACTCCAGTTCGCTTTGCATGAGAAGACTGCAAAGCACACCTGCGAGCCTAAGATAGGAGCTATCTAAGGCTCGCAGGCATCTGGAGTACGAAACGTTAGGTGAAATCCACTGTAAGAAAGTTGTTATAGATTATTATTTATACGAAATTATTTCTATATTATGTTGAGTAACCTTAAATCGCGTGTACATTAAGTAAAGATATGTTAGTACTTGAGGGAGTTGAGATATTTGTATGAAAAAAATTCACTGCTTGATGAAAAAATTGATCTGTTATTTCAATGTATAAAGGAAGATGGAGGGATATTCGATTTGCTTTGGTGTACGGACTTACTATATCCATATTATAAGCATTTTGATGATACTAATTTGAAATATAGGGCTGGTTCGATAATTGCGTTTTGTGGATTACTACAAGAATGGGAAGATGGCAGTGGTTTTCCGTTCTATACAGGCATAGAAAATTATCAATGCCATGATTTTAAGGAGTATATGAAGGAATTTATAAACTTCTCAAATACCATTAAGACGTATTACCCCAATACTTATAATCTAATAATCGCACTTTTAAAAGATTTAGATAGTAGATTTAATTTGGAAATTACTTTTCCTGATATTAATAAGCATTTTATTGATACTATCAGAGAACAACTTTTTATTGATGAAGTTATTCTTAACCAAGAATTATATCAAAATGTATTTCAGGAAATCGGAGTATTAAATTAGACATAAATATACTTCTCGGTCAATATCAAGGATGATATTGATAAAAAGCTAATACTCATCCTTTATGGAAGAAAATCAAAAAAGTGCTTTAATCAGTAGAAATAAAAAGTGTAGTGTTGACGGACTTCAACTAACAATGCACTCAAGTTCGCTTTGGCTGATTAGGGGCAAGCCTTCGAAGAAGCCAAAGCACATTCCTCAGCTAACCGAGCTGGAACCTAGAAAAGCTAACATAAGAGCTATGTAAGCTTTTCTAAGTTCCTGTAGCACCCAGGAACGTCTTGAATGGGAGACGTTAGATGTCATCACCATCATACAGATGTAGTGCATCAAAGGTTTATCAATGGAGGTATTAATGAATAATAAAAAAAATATTGCAGGAAAAATCGAGAAAATTAAATGGTTTTCAAATTGTGGTAATGAATTAACTGAAAAAATAAATCTTGATATTTTGTATGTGAATTCATGGAATGATTCACAACGGTATTATCAAGATTGTAAGTGGGAGAGCACTACATTAGAAGCAAGCAATACATTAACTTCTTTTTTACATAAAAGGTATCCTAATAGATATACAGAATGGAATCTCAATGTCAAGAAGGCAAAAGAAATTTTAAATCAAGATTTATTACCAAAACTTATTGAATTTAGAAGAGATAAATCGTTAGAACAATTATTTATAGATTGTGTTTTATGGGATATATTAGCTGCATATATGGAGGAGATATATAAAGATTGCAAAGATAGGCCCACTTTCTTTTTAGAACTCTTTAAGGTATATGAACAAGGAAACTTTCCATGTGGGTGGGAAGGAGAATGGCCGTTAGGCAGATTGATTATCTATTAATCACTTTTGTGTTAGGAGTAGTGTAGACGTCATCTAACAAAATACTCCAGTCCGCTTTGCATGAGAAGATTGCAAAGCATACCTGTGAGCTTAAGATAGGAGCTATCTAAGGCTCACAGGTATCTGGAGTACAAAACGTTATATGCCATCTCTAATAAGTTTTCGGAAATATTAACCTTTAGTTATAGATAAATAAATATATGGAGGAGAATTTATGGAATATAATAATTTAGTTCCATATCTTAGAAAGTTAGCTAAAAATCTTGATGAGATTGTTGGTGAAGATGTAAGGAGAAAAGTATTAGAAGATTGTGAAAAAATCTCTGCTAAAACCAATAAAATTAAACGAGCAGAAATGATGAAAGTAGTAATGATGCGAATGGACAAACTTATTGATAAAAATACAGCAAGTATAATACGTGAAAATTGCGCTTGTAAACCAAAGAACTTTTTAAAATCATCTATTGAAATCTATGGTAAGTATCCGAGAATGGAAGAGTTTATTAATGAATTAGAGAAGACACATTTTGCTGGCAAACTCAAAATTGAAGATAACATTATATATTGTAATTTTAATTCAGGTAAATGTGTATGTGGAATGGTTAAATCAGCGAAAGAGACTATACCTATTTTATGGTGTGAATGTTGTAAAGGGCATGTAAAATGGCTTTTTGAGGGTACATTTAAAAAGCCTTTGAATATTGAAATCCTATCATCAGTAATATCAGGTTCAGATGAGTGCAGATTTAAAATATACTTGGAATAGAGATTGAACCTAGAAAAGCTATGAAATTATATTGATTAGCATGATATGAATTAATTTAGATCATTAATCAAAAAAGTAGATCTTAGCTTTATTATAAAAAATAATTAAAATGAATTATATTATTTATGAGGAGTAATTAAAATGAAAACTGAAAAAGTCAAAAAAATTACATCTTTTGTATTATTTTTTATAGTATTAGTAACTGATATTTTGAGAAATCATGAGATTATTTCAAGAACAGTAGATGATATTATAATAGGTATAGCTTTAATAGGTTTGGTTTTACATATGATAGTATTTCATTATTATAGGAAAACATCATCTAATAAAGGTAGTTAATTAGCTTACAATCCTCAGTAAGCAATAAATCAAAAATATGATTATGTAATAAGTAGTTAAAAGAATTTAACGTAAGGGGGTATATTCAATGGAGGAAAATATTCAGGAAACAGAAAAATCAATAATAAGGGTGCAAAGAAAGGAGCAATTCGGTGCCTCTCTACGTAGGTTTAAAGTTATTGTTGATAACAAAATTGTGGGTAGAATATGGGCTGGAGATACTGTAGAGGTTTATGTTGAACCTGGCAATCATGAAATATATGTTAAGTTAGATTGGAGTAGAAGCAAGAAGATTAAAATAAATACTTATCCAAACGAAACAAATATTTTAATAACAGGAACCATTAACACTTTTATAATTCTTATATTTATCTTTCTTTTTAATTTAATTTTAGTTTATTGGGGAAACCAAATTATAGCGTATCTACTTCTCATTATGCTAATCATTTCTTCATTTATACCATCCGCAAATATAAACCTGAAAGTGAAAAAGTAAGTTGTTTTAGCATTCAATTCTGATAATTAATATCTAATATTTTCAAAATGTTTATGAGAAAAATTTTGGATTATCAGAAGTTGTGGGCAATGGGACTTCCACTAACAATGCATTCAAGTCCGCTTTGGCAAAACTAGGGTCAAGCCTCTGAAGCAACCAAAGCACATTCCTTCACCAAGCCAAGTCTGGCTAGTCTCAGGAACGTCTTGAATGAGAGACGTTATACGCAATCATTAACTATTTTATGAGTCAGAGAGTAAGTATTTGGCTGTTTTACGGTACGCATAAAAAAGATTAAAAGCATTATAAGGGGGAAATAGAATGAGGTACATTGAAGACAGAGATTTTAAGTATAACGATATCCTTGTTAAGCATTTAAGAGCTTATAATCATAAGCATACTGGCGATAGAGAGGTCTCATTTGAGTATTATTATGCAATTGACGGTGATAAGCTTGTTGGGGCTATATATATAAATCTATTTTGGGATTGGGTAAGCATAGGTAATATATTCTATGAAGATGTTGAAGTGTTAAAGAAACTTATTTCTGAAATATGTATTCGCTATAGTAATCGAGCTGTTGGAATAAAATTAATTACAGAAATTGAATCTTATGCAAAGGATTTTCAGATGTTAGGATTTGAGTTGATAGGAGTAATGGAAGGTACTCCTAAGACTAAAGGAAGTTTTCATCTAAAGACTCTCGATTTTATTGTAGAATGTAATGCTAAATTAGAAGTTGTTATAACCGCTGAGAAAGTTGTTGAATATGATTTAATTCTTCATAATCAGATGGAGAGGATTAATAAAGAAAATGACATTCAGGATGTAGAAGAAAAGAATATTATGTTTGTTGCATTAGATAATAATAATTTTGCCGGAGGAATTCAGGCAAGCATCACTGAAGATTCTATGTACATTGCTCGACTTGTTGTGAGTGAAGAGTATAGAGGGAGGCAAATCGGTACAAATCTTATGAATATCATTGAGGATAAAGCAAGATTGCTTGGTATTTATAGCATTAGTACAGGCACTGTAGAATTTCAGGCAAGAGGATTTTATGAGAAACAAGGCTTCAGAGTAGTTATGATTAAAGAAAACGATCCAAGGGGCTTCGATTCATATAAAATGACAAAAAGAATAAAGACATTTTAATGTAGTGTATCGGCTACTGGCGTTAATGACTGCGTATAACAATGCATTTAAGTTCGCTTTAGCTAGACTAGGGTCAAGCCTCTGTAGCAGCCAAAGCACATTCCTTCACCAAGCTAGGTCTGGCTAGGTTCAGGAACGTCTTGAATGCGAGACGTTAGGCGAAATAAACTTAGGAGTTGATTTAAGTGGAGAAAGTAAATGAAATTCTAAACTTAGTGGAAGAGCTTTCACTTTGTAAATGGAATATTATTAGATGAAAATAAAAATTTGATAGTTAATATAAATTTAGATTCATGGGAATCTGGAGAACATGGGAAGTTAACATTTAATAACGTTCATAAGCATTTATTTAGGAAGATTGGAAGAAAAACAAGCATTAGCGGATACTTGGAAATAGGAGAGGACACAATATTTTAAATTCCCACAAATATTTTTAGATATGGATAAGCTAGGGTGGAATAGAGAGAGTTTAGAATATATTTGGTTTAACGATATGGAGTGGTATTCAATAGATGAAATTATTAAATGGTAAGAAAATGAGGAACAGCATATAGTTAATTCACCAATCATTATCCCTTTTGCTCATACCGGCGGTGGGGATATGTGGAGCTGGTATATTGAGGATATAAACAATCCAATTATAGTTTTGTGCTACCATGATGATATAGTTGGTGAAGTTTACGCAGAGAATTTTGAGAGTGCATTATTTAGACATATACTTGAGTTTGTTTCAGAAAGTAATTTCTATGTTTCAAATGGGAATACTTATCAAATAGATAGTGATACTGCAAAAAAATATATTTCAGAGTGGAAAAATAAATTTGGTCAATATTTTAAACCAGAGTGGAATGATGAAATTGAAAAGATACTATCTTTAGACTTAAAATATTACAAAGAAATACGGTTACCAAAAGCTAATTATGGGTATGAGGTGTTTTTAACACCACAAGAATCTGAACAATTAATAAATAAGTATTTGAAATTTGACAAGATAAATACAGAAGTTATATGGGATATAAAATGATATTAAGTAGAACTTTTTTATAATTAGGATAATTATACATGGTAAAATAAGCAATGCGCAAAAAAGACCAATAATTATTCTATTATTTAGACCTGAAAAGTATTGGTCGCCTAAATATTTTGAAAGTGAAATTCTCAAAGCAACTCCGAAAGTGCATAAACCTTTAAATTTGTTATTCATACAGGGACCCTTTCTTTTGAAACTATTAAATTATCTCATTTTAATATATTATCAAAAGTTAATATATACTAGTGGAAATTGAACTAAATATTCTTATAAGCTAAACGTTCTAAACACAGTTAGAGATGTTTAAGCTTAAAGTGAAGTGATGAAAAGCTAAGCCACACCTGCGACCCTAAGCGAAGCCTGGCTAAGGGTCTCGGCGTTGGCAATGCAAAACGTTATATGAAATCGTATGCAATGACTGACCAATGAAAGGGCAGATATCTCAGAATGATCATATTTGGAGGGAAGATATGGATGATTTTATACGTAAGATTTTGGAAAAGAATCATATAAATGAAACATTTGTTAAATTAAATACTCATGGTATTGCAAATGAAATATATGCATCACAAAGTTTTGTTCTAAGGATTCCTACAAATCATATAGAAGCGAATTCTGATGCTTTTACCGAATCAGTAGCAGCCCCATTAGCTAAATCACATGGAATACTAACTCCAGAATTAATCTGCTTTGACAACTCTTACACAATATTAAATAAAACATATTCTATTTGGGAAAGGATACATGGAGCCACTCTTGGTGAAATAAACAATTATTTGCATTATCATAATACGTGGAAGGAAATAGGTTTTGAACTTGGGAAATTGCATATTAATATTAAAAACTGTGATGACCCAAATGGATGGCTTGATAAACCTGATAGAGACTACACAAAGAATATGTTAATTCAGAGTTTTGATAATAATCATTATGAATCGTTGTATTTATTAAAACTAATAGAAAATAAATATACTGATAAAACTTTTTCCTATAAAAAATGTTTTGTTCATGGAGATACTAATGAGTTCAATTTTATATGTAAAAAAAGTGACAATTTATTAGCTTTAATTGATTGGGGTGATTCGGGTTGGGCTGACCCAGTAATAGATTTTTATATGATTCCAATAGATGTTCTAGATGATGTTTTGGATGGCTATAATGAAATCGCAGGAATAAATATTGACTTTGGTTTTATATATCGAATTATTTTAGATAAAGTATGGACAGGAATCGAAGAAAGACAAGATATTCGAATATTGGAAAGGAAAATAAAAGGATTGGAAAATAAACTCCTAAATAGATTTAAATTTCAATAGCTACTAGAAATTAAAATGAAATTGTAGTTTATTATTTGAGGAAGGAAGAGAGAAGATATGTGTACTGGATTTGCGACTTATTATAACGAGCCAATATATGGCATGAATTTTGATTATATTGATGTTGATTTAAAATTACGTATTCACGAATATGGTGATAGAAGAGTCTTCGCTGTTAGTTTTATGCAAAAAGGAATAAAATGTCATGTTGCTGGAATGAATAGTATGGGGGTATTTGCAAATTATCAAGTATTAATTCCAAATAATGAAGAAGTTTATTCCAATTTTGATATGCCAATCCTTGCACTAAAAAACTTCTTGAATCCTAAATTGAAAATTTTTGAACGAATGATACCTAAGTTATTAAAAGAATGTGATTCAGTTGATGAGATATTGTTATATCTAAAAAGATATGGTTATTATTTTTTACCTTTTAAAAACTCTATGAAACATCACAGTTTATATGCTGATAACAACAAGGCGAGGTCTGGCTAGGTTCAGGAACGTCTAGAATGTGAGACGTTATGTGATATGCAGAGATGTAAACACTGGTTATTGATAAAAATATCTTTATATAAAGGAGTAACTATGCCAAGATGGTCAAAGTGGA
>Ga0316603_10001536_pt1 | contig 12364 bp, 14 predicted proteins | sample OWC_soil_day10_n_FD_207649 | JGI IMG/M metagenome (GOLD analysis project Ga0316603, IMG submission 207649) | Wetland soil microbial communities from Old Woman Creek delta, Ohio, United States - OWC_soil_day10_noCT | ecosystem: Environmental > Terrestrial > Soil > Wetlands | place: USA: Ohio...
TCATCTCGTATGCGCTGCTGGCGCAGTTCGCGATCGTGGTGCTCGCCGCATGCCGCCGGTGGCCGCGCTGGTTGATCGCCCCGCCGATCTTGCTCGCCATCGCGTGGGTCGCGATCATGATCGCGGTCGTGTTCGTCAACGACCACGTCGATCCGGTCGCCTTGAGATCGTTCGAGGCGGTGAGTCGGCACGCGTTCGCGCTGCCTTCCGCCCTGCTCACCGCATGGGGGCTCTGGGCGTTGCATCGCACGTGCAAGCACGACCGGATCGGCCACTATCTGGCAGGCGCGAGCTGGGCCTTCGTCGCGTACGCGCTCACCGCCGGTGTGATCGTCGGCAAGGCGCCGTTCTTTCCGGCCTCGTACGTCAACACCGAGATGTTCCGCGCGGTGGTGCATCTCCCGATCGAGGCGGTCCGCATGGTGTGCGCGGCCATCATGGTCACCTGTCTGAGCGAGGCGTTCGTGATCCAGGCCGCCCGCGACCGTCACGAGCTGTCGCGTCGCCGCGAGGAGTTCATCTCGATCGTCGCGCACGATCTGCGAAGCCCGATCGGTGTCATCGATCTGGGCGCCGACCTCCTCGAACGGCAGCTCGCCAAGGTCGACGGCGTGAACCAGGAAGGCATGCAGAAGTTCCTCAAGCGGATCAAGAGCAGCGCGCACGAGCTCGAGCGCATGGTGCGGGACCTGCTCGACACGTCGCGCCTCGAGACTCACATGCTCGCGCTCGAGCGGCGCACGGTAGAGCTTCGTCCGCTCGTGAGCGAGATCGTCGAACGTGCGCGCGAGCTGATGCACGAGCACGCGGTGCGCGTCGAGCTCCCGGAGGATTTGCCGATGGTCCATGCGGACCCGATGCGCGTCGAACAGGTCTTGTTGAACCTGTTGTCGAACGCCGCGAAGTACTCGACGCCTGCGACCGAGATCACGGTCGAGGCGAAAGCCCTACCCACCGAGGTCGAGCTGGCGGTGACGAACCAGGGCGCCGGGCTCACCGAGTGGGAGATCAGTCGGGTGTTCTCGCGCTTCTACCGGAGCAAGCACGCGCGAAGTGTCGAGGGCCTCGGCATCGGGCTCTACATCGCGAAGGGGCTCGTCGAGGCGCAAGGAGGGCGCATCTGGATCGAATCCGAGCCCGGTCGATTCGCGACGTTTCGGTTCACGCTGCCACGCATCGACGCGCCACCCGAGGTCGACGACCAGGTCGATCAAAACCTCTCCCCCAAGCCCGCGACCGGTTGAGCAATCGTAGCGATCGACTCGACGTCGCGTGTCTCGTCGAATCCTCGGCCCGACGGACCAGCGTCGCGACGCGCAAGTCGTGGAGTCCGTAAAAACCTTTGGACCCGTAAGCGTAGGACCAACGATCCGGATCACCTCGACAAGGGTGCTTGCGCGCTCGCCGATCCGGACTTAGCCGAAAAACGCGAAGGAGGTTCCCATGCGACGTTTCCAAGCTTTGCTAGCTGTAGCGGGCCTGGCGGCGGCGCCTGCGAGCGCGGTCGCCGGACCCTCCAACGATCCCAGATCCCCGTCCCAGATCATCGAGAAGTTCGAGTGGTCGACGAGCAAGGGCCAACTCGGCGTGATGGTCATGAGCCTGACGCCGGAGCTACGCAAACATCTGGGCGCAGCCGAGGACCGAGGCGTCCTGGTGGCACGCGTCGAGCCAAGCACGCCGGCCTCGTCTGCCGGCATCGCGGTCGGCGACGTCATCGTCACGGTCCACGGCCAGAAGGTCGACGCAGCGTCCGACGTGCTGACCGCGGTCTCGGGCCTCGGAAATGGCCAGGATGTCGCGGTCGAGCTGGTGCGCGACGGCAAGCCGATCACGCTCCACGCGAAGCTCTCCGAGGCGGCGCCGCGCAGCGTGTTCGACTGGCCGTCGTCGAGCGCTTCCTGGCTACGTGACTGGATGAAGCCGTTCGACGCGAACTGGATGTTCGCGCCGCCGGCCGGGCCGAGCTGGTTTCGCGAGTGGATGAAGCCGTTCGAGCCCGAGCAGACCTCGCCATCCGACCAGTCCGAGTGGCTGCGCAAGCTGCGCGAGCTCTTCCGGCCCGCGCAGCCGAACAAGGCCACTCTACGTTCGTGAGGCCGATCATGGGCAATGCAAGTAATCGCGAGCCGCGCCGACACTGGAAAGCCGCACATCGCGCGCGCGTGCCGTGTGCCTCCTGTGGCACCCCGGCACGTCCCCATTCGCCCGACCTGCCGTTCTGCAACACGTGCCTGGACTGGGCGCGCCAGGGCAAGCTCGCCGAATGGGACGAGCTGGGCGCGGGCGACTGACCTCTTGCCGCGATCACGCGGCGTGATTAGCAGTTCGATCATCAACCCATCGAGGACCACCATGCAGACCTATCTCTGGAATCCATGGTCCATCTTCGACGAGCTCGAGCGTTCGATGTTCGCGGCGGGCTCTTCGGAGTGGCCGTTGTTCGATATCGTAGACACCGACGACGACGAGACCCTCATCACCGCGGACGTGCCGGGGATGAGCGAAGACGACATCGAGGTCACCGTCAGCGCTCCGTACCTCGTCGTGCGCGGCGAGCGAAAGGCGAAGGACGGACGCTACCTCCGGCGCGCGCGATCTCACGGGGCGTTCGAGCGCCGGTTCTGGATCGGCGAAGCCTACGACCCGGATCGGATCAGCGCGCACATCGCGAACGGCGAGCTGACGATCCGTCTCGAGAAGGTGGCGAAGGCCAAGCCGCGCAGGATCAAGCTCACGGGCGGTGGCATCGCCGCAAAGGTCAAAGGCCTGCTCGCCGGCGACAAGGAGAAGACGCAAGCGGCGTAGGAAGCCGCCGCACACTCGCACCGCGGCGGCGGCGCCCGCGACGGCAAGGTCCATCGCCTGCTCGATCGCAACGCGCGACATGCTGGCCGTCCTCCGGGACCGCCGCCGCTGGTGCGGATTTTTCACTTCAACATCGACGCGTGAACCATGATGGTGAAAACGAACTCTCACCTACTGCCACGCGATGACCAGTGGCGCCCCGTCGCGTACGTGACGATGCAGGACTCGGCCACGCGAGCTCGCATCGTGGCGGTGCTCGAGCGCGGGGGCTGGGCCGTGATCTCGCAGCCGACCGGTTTTCATCTCATCCAAGCGATCGCCGGCGTGATCGAGGGCCATCAGCCGTGGCTGCGCCCCGGGATGATCGTCGTCGACGCGCGATCGCGAGGTTGCTCGGGGACGACGATCGCCGGCGGTCTTCGCGATCTGGGCATCGCGATCCCGATCGTGCTCGTCGCCGCACCGGGGGAGGCACTTCCAGTTTCGCCGGACACGACGCTGCGGATCGTCGACGCAGATGCGGCCGCGACCGCGGTAGCAGAGCTCGCGGGCGCACGAGCGCCGGCAACGCAGCCTGACGACGTCGGCGGTCGTGGCGGTGTTGTTGCTGCTCGGACGTGAGTTGCGTAGGCAGTCGCGAAGATCAGGGAGCCGCGGAGCGACGAGCGACGCGCGCTCGCTCGGCGACAGCAACTCGACGTAGCCCTCGGCACCGTCTGCGAGGATCCGCTGGCCATCTGATCGGTTTGCGGGTGTAACGACGGGCGCTGATCGACGCGAGCGTACTCGTCTCGCTGCGGCAGCGCACTGGGAGATCTTCGGCCGAGTGGTTCGCGAGTCAGTCGCTTCACGTCGGGCATTCGCCGAGCTGTCGAGCCACGTTGCATCCTCGAGTGTCGCGCGCGCAGATTCGGGGAACACTTCGGGTAGCCGCAATGGAGGTCGTGATGGAAGACGTGATGTGGCTCGACGACGGCTCCACGAAGAGCGAGATGTCATCGCAGATCCGCGCCTTCGACTGGGCGACGACCGAGCTCGGGGCGATCGAGAGGTGGCCGGCGAGCCTGATGACGATCGTGGGCGTCTTGACCGCCGCCGCTTGGCCAATGCTCGTGTGGTGGGGCGAGGAATCGATCCAGATCCACAACGATGCGACACGTCGCGACCTGCTCGCTGATCGGCATCCGCGCGCGCTCGGTGCACCCGCCGCCGAGGTCTGGGCTCGTGCGTGGGAGAGACTGGGGCCGGTGGTGATGACCGTGCGCGCCGGCGGCGGCTCGGTCGTGCTCGATGACGTCCCTCTCGATGATCGGCGGCGGTGCTCGTTCGCGCTCGGTCCGGTTCCTGACGGCCGAGGCGGCATCGGGGGCGTGCTGGTGATCGCCCGCGAGACGACCGCGAGTGCGAGCCTCCTCGAAGTCCACCGCGAGCACCTGCGCTCGCTGTTCATGAATGCTCCCTCGCCGATCGCCATCCTCCGCGGGCCGCAGTACATCGTCGAGCTCGCGAACGAGGCGATGGCCGCCGCATTCGACCGTAAGCCAGCCGACGTGCAAGGGCGCTCCGCGTTCGAGGTCGTGCCCGATGCACGTCCGATCTTCGAGCCACTGTTGGCCGCCATCCTCGCGACGGGCGAAACCAAGACCCTCAAGGAGCTGCAATACCGGACCGAGGTGGCGGCAGACGGCACGCTCCTCGGTCGTTACGCGAATGGCTTGTTCGCGCCGCTGCGCGATCTGTACGGCAACATCGAGGGCGTGCTCATCATCGCCGTCGAGATCACCGACGAGGTTCGCGCGCGAAACGAGATGCAGCGGCTCCGGGGCGAGGCCGAGGCCGCGAACCGTGCGAAGGACGAATTCCTCGCGATGCTCGGCCACGAGCTCCGCAATCCGCTGTCGCCGATCTCGACCGCGCTCCACGTCATGCGTCTGCGCGGCATGGCGGGACACGAGCTCGACGTGCTCGAGCGTCAGGTCGGCCACCTGACGAGGCTCGTCGACGATCTCCTCGACATCGCGCGGGCGATCGGCGGCAAGATCGAGCTCCATCGCCGGGACATCGAGATCGCCGAGCTGGTGGATGAGGCACTCGAGGTGGCGAGCCCACTACTCGAACAGCGTCGCCAGGTGAAGGAGGTCGAGGTGCCGCGACGAGGTCTCGGCGTGCGCGCGGATCGCGAGCGCATGGTCCAGGTCATCTCGAATCTGCTCACGAATGCCGCGAAGTACAGCGATCCGGGGTCGCGCATCACCATCCGCGGTACGCGCACCGACGACACGGTCCGCTTGTCGATCCGAGATCGCGGTGCCGGCATCGCGCCCGAGATGCTCGCACGCGTGTTCGATCGATTCGTCCAGCAGGCCCAGACGCTCGACCGCGCTCGCGGCGGTCTCGGCCTCGGGCTCTCGATCGTTCGCAGCCTCGTGGAGCTGCACGGCGGTCGGGTGATCGCCGCGAGTGAGGGTGTTGGCCGTGGCAGCGAGTTCACGATCGAGTTGCCCGCGAGCGAGCGCGTCTCGACGCCTTCGCCCGGCTCCACGGCAAAGGACCCAGGCGAGCGCCCACCCACGCCGCAGAAGAAGATCCTGGTCGTCGACGACAACGAGGATGCAGCATCGATGCTGTGCGATGCCCTCGAACAGCTCGGTTACCAGGTCGCCGTGGCCTACGACGGGCCATCGGCGCTCCGCATTGCTCCCGCATTCGCACCCGACGTCGCGCTCCTCGATCTCGGACTCCCGGTCATGGACGGCTTCGAGCTCGCCGAGCGGCTGCGAGGGCAGCAACCACCCGCCAAGCGCCCTCATCTAGTAGCCGTGACCGGGTATGGCCAAGATGCCGATCGGCAACGCTCCAGCAGTGCCGGCTTCGAACGTCACCTGGTCAAGCCGGTCACGATCGACCTGGTTTCTCGAGTCATTGCCGAGCTCGTCGGTGGTAGGGAACACGCGGCGTGATGATGCGGAGGTGCGCACTCAATGGCTTGGGCCGCGTCGACCACTCGCGAACGCTGTCGCGCGACGCAACGCGAGCATGGTGATGGTATCGCGCCCAGCTGGAGGCTCGTCGAGCTGCCGACGATGTACTGCAACTTGCACGTGTCCGGCTTGGTCACCGCGTCGTAGCCGCTGCTGGTCGAGAACTCGATGCTCTGTTGCGCGTTGCCGAGCAGTTGAATGTCGACCCTACCGGGCGCATCGCGCGTCGTGATCGAGCAACCGTCCTCGCATCCGCTCAGCGTATCGGCATTCACGATGCAGTACCTGAAATTTCACGTCGCATCGCGCTAGAACGACTTGCTCGTGAGCTCGGCGCGGATCGTGCCCCCTCCAAGATCGACGAGCTCGTAGCGAACCAGGCCTGTGCCGCGGCAGTAGATCCAGTAGGTCGTGTAGGAGACCTGCTGCGTGACCTTCCAGCAGTCCTCGTAGCCGGCGATGGTGGTCGCGCTGTAGCGCATGTCGAAGGTCGCGCTGCCGTTCGTGGTCTGCCACGTGTGGCCGTCGATGACGGGCGTATCGAGTGCACGCATCCAGCCCTTCGGGCCCCAGTCGAAGTACTCCTCGACGCGATCGCCGTCGATGTTGGTGTGACCGAGAAGACCGCAGAAGCCCTTCACTTCGAAGGTCGCGCGGCCGTCGGTGGTTCCTTGCGAGAGGACACGCACCTCACGCGAGCCACCCGGGCACGACGGGTATGTGGACGTGACCGCATAGGTCCACGTGCGGCCGACGGCGAGCGGGTAGAGGCGGTCGTCCGCTTGCTGGGCTCCATCGGGTGGGAGAGCGTCGGGGTTAGACGACGCGGGATCTGATGGTGTCGAACATGCGATCAGACCGAGCAGCAACAGCGGACGCATGTGGGTCCGGACGCATGGCGGAGCCAAGAGTCGCATCATCGATAGATGATCGCGATGGTCGGGGAAAACGCGCTCATTCGGGAAGGGTCACGCCCGAGCCGCCCATCTCGGCGGGCAGATCCTTCATCTTCGGTGCGCCGGAGACATGCACTCGTCACCAAGGACGGCTCGATCGATGGCTGTGCCGAATGAACGCGCGAGATCGTCTCGCCCGATCGACGTGCGCTCGTGACCCGTCGTGCGCCGACGCGCGTGGTCCTGATGGTGTTCGGAGGGACAGCCCCGGGTGAGCGAATCGTGCGCTACCTTGGATCAGTTTGTCGGTTTCGTTTCACGAAGAAGGAGAGCTCATGATCGACGCGCCAGGAATCGCAGTCGTCCCCGACGTTCCCGAGATCAAGCGTCCACCGCACTCCGTGCCGGCCGAGGATCTCCTCGCCGCCGGCAAGAGGTTGCGCACCCGCGTTCCGCGGTCGAGCCAGGGCGAGTGGAACGCACCCAAGGACCGTAAGGACCCTCTCCAGATTCTTCGCGCCTCCGACGAGGGCCGACTGCCCGACCTCGTTCCGATCCGATACGGCCGGATGCTGCAGTCACCGTTCACGTTCTTCCGCGGGGCGGCGAACGTCATGGCCTCGGATCTCGCCACCACTCCGACGACCGGGATCCAGGTCCAGGCCTGCGGTGATTGTCACCTGCTCAATTTTGGCGGGTTCGCCACGCCCGAGCGCAACATCGTATTCGACATCAACGACTTCGACGAGACCGCGCCGGCCCCATGGGAGTGGGATCTAAAGCGGCTCGTTACGTCGTTCGTGCTCGCGGCTCGCGCGAACGGCCTGTCGGAGGCTGCGGGTCGCGAGGCGGCCGAGACCTGCGCACGAAACTATCGCGAGCGGCTTCGGGAGGCGGCCGCGATGAGCCCGCTCGAGGCCTGGTACGCGCACATCGGAACGGAGGATATCCTCGGCTTGTTCGATACGGATCTGCAGAAACGTGCGCGGCGAAGGTTCGAGCACACGCAGCAGCAGAATCCAGACCGGGACTTTCCCAAGCTCGCAGAGATGGTCGGCGGGCAAGTGCACATCAAGGACCAGCCGCCGCTCATCTATCACCCGGACTTCGTCCGCGAGGAGGGCTTCCAGGCTCGAACGCTCGAGATGCTTGCTGACTATCGACAGACCCTCTCTGACGACCGGCGGGTCCTGCTGGACCGCTACCGTCTCGTCGATGTCGCCATCAAGGTCGTCGGCATCGGCAGCGTCGGGCGATACTGCGCGATCGGGCTGTTCATGTCGTCGTCCAATCAGCCGCTGTTTCTACAATTCAAGCAGGCCACGGCGTCGGTGCTGGAGCCGTACGCCGGCAAGAGTGCCTATGCCCATGCCGGCCAGCGAGTCGTGATGGGCCAACGCCTGATCCAATCGGCGTCGGACATCTTTCTCGGCTGGGTGACGGGTCGAGAAGGCCGCGAGTTGTACGTGCGTCAGCTGCGCGACGCGAAGATCAAGCCCCTCGTCGAGACGTTCAATCGCAGCATGCTGGTGACGTATGGTGCGGCGTGCGGCTGGGCGCTGGCGCGTGCGCACGCCCGGGCCGGCCACCCATGGTTGGTCAGCGGCTATCTCGGCACCAATGATGCGTTCGACAAGGACATGGCGAATTTCGCGGTCGCCTATGCCGATCAAACCGAGCTCGACCATGCCGCGCTCGAGGCCGCCGTCGGCGTGGGCAAGATCGACGCTCTGATCGAGACCGGGAACTAGACGATCGCTGAAATGGGAGCGATCACGTCGCCGACTTCGACTCCGGCCTTCGCCGCCGGCGTATCCGGCTCGACGTGCGCGACGAGCACACCCCGATCGTCCGGTGCTCCGAAGTGCTTGCGAAGCTCCGGCGTCAGGCTCATCACCATCACGCCGAGGCGTCCTTTACTCGTCGACCACTCGAACTTCTCGACCGTCCGCGATTGCGTGACCGACCAAGGATCGTTGGAGGGTCCGGCGACAGCGCTCGCAGGCGCCGCCGCCAGCCCTGCTACACATAGCAAAGCTGGAAACCGTCGCATGGGAAACCTCCTTCTGAGTTTTCTGGCTAAGTCCGGATCGGGCGGCGCGCAAATCCCTTCACGTCGCTAGAGCGAGTGGCTCATGAGGTCGAGCAGCTGCTTGCCCTCGGCTTGGAGCTCGTGGCGTTCGGGTGATTGGCTCATGCCAGGTGTGTGGGTAGGTCCGCGCAACGCTACCGACAAGCGGGCACTCGAAACATATTCCGCACCGAGTCTCGACCGCTACGCCAGCTTCTTGCGGGCAACGGACCAGTCGCGCCACATTTCGAGCCCGAGACGTGCCCGATCCGCCGTCGAGGGGCCAAGGGCGATCGCCGGCGCACTGTCCGACGGCAGCTCGGCGAGCGCTTCGAGCAAGCCGGTGGCGAGCGCGAGCCGGTCGATCAGATCGTTTGGCGCGAGCTCGACGATCGCGAGCTCGAGCGCGGTGCGCGCCTCGCGCCGGAGATGGCTGAGGTCCAGCCGCTGTGTAGTGCGGTCATCCATCGATCAGAGGAGTGAGTTGGAGGTAGCCTCGTTCCATTCCCGCTTGGAGCCACGCCGCGTGTAGGTTGTCGCGCTCGCGAGCCGGTTCGGTCTCGTCGGCGCGCACGAAGATCGCGCCGGCGGTCCCGCACTCACGGCACACCATGGGCGGGCGGACGCGGGTGACGTGGTCACCACATTCACTGCATTCCCAAGTCATGTCAGCCTCCGTTCAGGTCTCCACGAACACGTGAAGCCTTCGCTGAAAGTTATGGATACCGAGTTTGTCGAGGGCGAGGTCGTATCTGGCAGCGCCCTCGGCGGGACACGAACGTGAACCAGGCGCTCGGTCTCGATCATTCCCGTCCTGCGGCAGGCCGTGCACGGATATGACCACTCCCAGCCGGAGCCCTGACATCGCGGACATGGCCTGAACGCCGGGAGGCAGCTGGATCTCACGCGGCCGTCAGGCATTCGATCGTCCCACCACGCGCGGCAACGCTTGCCACGCAGCCTCGTCGAGGACGTTGCTCGGGCTCGGCATGACCTGATGCTTGCGAAGCTCTTCGCACGTGGGTTTCGCTTCACCGGTGATGCGATCGATCGGGATCGCCAGCGCGTAGTGCTGGTCGCCGCGTCGGACGCTGGTCTCGAGTAGCAGCTCGCGTGCAGCGAGTGGTGCTCGCCCTCCACCGAACACCAAGGCGCCGTCGATGACCGGCAGCGATGCACCGCCCGGCTGGTCGAGCAGGCCCACCCAGGGCTCGCATCCGGTCAGCGGTCTCACGTCGACGGACGCCATGAGGTTGACGTGAATGTCGAGCGGATAGAAGTCGTACGCGTCGCCTCGTCGTCGCAGGAGCTGAAAGTTGTTGCTGCTGCGCACCGCGAACGGACGCCCCGCGACCTCCACGAACAACGTCCTGACGTAGTCGCGACCCGCGGGCTTGACCGGCTTGCGCGAGCTGCGAAGCTCGCGGTGTAGATGTTGCGCCGCGTGCGCGGTGCAGAGGTTGGCGCCGCAGCGCAGACACGAGTCATACCCGGGCTCGTGGCACATGCCGCACGGAGGAGGTTGGGGTGCCCTCATCAGGAGCAGCATATCCTGAAGACGCAGTCGAGCCCGTCCGCACCGCGCGTCGTGAACGGCGCGCGCGATCACGGCGCGCAGGAGGGGCGCAAGCGCCGCGGACTCCGTCGTCGCGATCTCGAACGCGTGGTGATACGTCGCGAGCAGCACGGGCGTGCGCGCGAGGCCGTAGAGATCGTCGAGCAGCGCGCAAACGAACTCCCGGTTGCGGCGATCGTGCAGCAGCGGCACGAACGCATGGAGCCGCAGTCTCGGCGTTGTCGCAATGGTCTCGGCGCGAGCGCCGATGGTGTTATTCCCTCGGTCCATGGACGAAGAACAACGCAACGTGCTGTTGGCGCTGGCGACCGACCTGTCCGGCTCAAGAGCGTGAGGGCGGTTGCGGCGAAGCCGGCGATGGGCGTTGCCAGGAAGCCGGCTGCTAGGAAGCCAGCTGCGAAGCCGACTGCCAGGAAGCCGCCAGCGAAGACCGCTGCCAAGTCGAACGGCAAGAAGAAGCGCGCGATCCAACGAGGAAGTCGGGGAACGGTTGCGTTTCAGATCGCAGCGTTGCAGGACACTTGTATGTTCGCGGCGTGATCATCAACGCATACGCGACTCATCGCGACCCACCCTCGCTCGAGTTCCCGCATCGGCTGGGCGGTCGCCGCGACCGAAGCGATCCCGAGCTCGGGCCACATCTGAAGGGCTTCATGGGCTTCGTCATGGATCGCGGCAAGCGACCGATGACCGCGATGCGCTACGGCGTGCTGCGCCACCTCGAGCGGGTTCGGCATCACATCTCGTTCGAGATGGAGTCCGCACAGCTGCCCGCGCTCGAGCGCTGGGCGCAGGCGGCGAACGCGATCCTGCTTCGAGCGGAGGACAGCACGGTGCGCGCGCCGGATAGCAAGGTCCTGGTCGATCCTGTTACCGGCGATCCCGAGCCGGGAGCGGTTCTCCCGTATCCCGTCGATGCTGTGGCGCGCAAGGCGGCGACCGAACAGATGCTCGAGGAGCGCGGCATCCATGTCCCGTCCCACCTCCCGCCATGCGTGTCGGCGATCGAGGTCGAGCTTCGCGAGCCGCGCGATGTCGCGGCACGTATCCTGGCGTTGTTCGTGTGTGCCGCACGCGCGGAGGGACTCGCGGCGAACGAGCCGCTCCCCGTCGCCACGATGCGGCAGCGGATGCCGCTCGGCTTCGCGGCCTTGAGTCCGAAAGAGACCGCGTTCATGGACGCGACCGAGCCGGCGAGGCAGGACGTGATAAATCACGTATGGCGCTACGAAGCGATTCTCCCGCTCGCTTGGTCGCTTGGCATCGTCGAGAGCCTCCCGTTCCCAGCTGCGATCTGCGACGTCCCGGCACTCGCGAAGACGCTGTTCGGGCTCGATGGCGATGCGTTCGTTGCTTCGGCGCGACTGCGCCCGGTCGGCGAGATTCTCGCTGCACTCGACGTCACGTTCCGGATCCACTGGGCCGTAAGCGACGCGCGCGCCAAACAGAGCGCGGCCCCGGATGGCGTTGAACCCGGTGCCGTCGCCGAGCGCCACCACGCACTCAATTGGCTGACGCGATTTGCGGACGCGGAGTGGGACAGGGTCCCGACGCCGACGTGATGTCGGCAGCAGCGTGATCGCGGCTGGAACAGCCACGTACGCCTCGGTGTAGGGTCCCCCGATGGACGTCGTGGCGATGAACAGGCAGATCACCGCCGCCGTTGTCGCGGGTTCGACGCCGATCTTTCGCGTCGTCGAAGAGCGGATTCACGCCGCCTTCCCGGCGAAGAAGAGCCACCTCAAAGTGGATGAGGTGCTCCACTTGACGCGGCCGTTCGTCTCCCGGTACGCGCACGAAACGGAGAGCGCGCAGCTCGAACATGGCGCGTACGAAATGGAGAGCGGTGAGCACGTTCCGCTCAGCGTGGCCTTGGGACGGGAGGACCATGATGCCGCGATCCTCGACCGCGAGAAGCGAGCTGCGGTCGCTCGGGCATCGCGTCGCCGTGCGAGAGGCGATCGCGGCGTTCCGATCCGCCGCGTCCGCAGCTCGGACAACGGCCACAGCGTCAGCCACAGATGATGCGCGA
>Ga0316603_10001537_pt1 | contig 12360 bp, 8 predicted proteins | sample OWC_soil_day10_n_FD_207649 | JGI IMG/M metagenome (GOLD analysis project Ga0316603, IMG submission 207649) | Wetland soil microbial communities from Old Woman Creek delta, Ohio, United States - OWC_soil_day10_noCT | ecosystem: Environmental > Terrestrial > Soil > Wetlands | place: USA: Ohio...
CGCATCGCCCAGATCAAGCAGCAGATCGAGGAAGCCACCTCCGACTACGACAAGGAGAAGCTGCAGGAGCGCATGGCGAAGCTCTCCGGCGGCGTCGCCGTGATCAAGGTCGGTGCGGCCACCGAGATCGAGATGAAGGAGAAGAAGGCGCGCGTCGAGGACGCCCTGCACGCTACGCGTGCGGCCGTCGAGGAAGGCGTGGTCCCGGGCGGTGGCGTGGCGCTGATCCGTGCGCAGAAGGCCATCGAGAAGCTCGAAGGTTCGAACGAGGACCAGGCCATCGGCATCAAGATCCTGTCGCGCTCGATCGAAGAGCCGCTCCGCCAGATCGTGGCGAATGCGGGCGAGGACGCCGCGGTCGTGCTGGCCGACGTCAAGAAGGGCAAGGGCACATACGGCTACAACGCCGCGACGGGCGAGTACGGCGACATGCTCGAGATGGGCATCCTGGACCCGACGAAGGTCACCCGCCTCGCGCTGCAGAACGCCGCCTCGGTGGCGGGCCTGCTGCTCACGACGGAAGTGATGGTCGCCGAGTCGCCGAAGGACGACGAGCACAAGCATGGCGGCGGCATGCCGGACATGGGCGGCATGGGCGACATGGGCATGTAAGGTCGAGAGACTTTACCGCTCGATGAACGAGGCCCGGGAGGCGACTCCCGGGCCTTTTTCGTCTTGGGCCATCTGGAAGTCCGGGATGCCGCAAGCGACGTGTGCGCCGCCCTTTCTCGATCCGCCCGGTTTCGCGCGCCACCGGCCCGAGTCGACGCTGCTGTACCAACTTGTCGAGCAGCACTACCCCGCCTTCCGCGATCTGCGTGCCGAGACCGGACGGCCGCTGACCGGCCATGTGCAGGAGGAGTTCGAGGCCTACCTGAAGTGCGGCCGGCCGGAGGAGGGCTTCCTCCATGTGCGCTGCGAGCAGTGCCACGCTGAGAAGCTCGTCGCGTTCAGCTGCAAGAAACGCGGGTTCTGCCCGTCGTGCGGTGCGCGGCGCATGGCGGAGACCGCCCCGCTGCTGGCCGATGCGACATTTCCCGGGCGTCCGCTGCGCCGGTGTTCCGCCAGGTGTCCTTGCCCAGTGCGAAGGATCTGGAGGCGTTCGTCGAGCAGATCGCCCTGCGCATCGGCCGTACTTCGGAGCAGCGCGGCCTCATCGAGCGCGACATCGAGAACGCCTGGCTGGCCGCGGATGCCGAGGCGGGCCCGCTGGATGACCTGATCGGCCACTCGATCACCTACCGCATCGCCGTGGGCCCGCGGTCGGTCGGTTCGGGCTGACTACAAGGTCTACTCTGCGAACCGGCTCGGGCGGGGGAGGCGGTTTGAAAGTACTACCCGCATCGGGTAGCGGCCCGAGGCTCAGTCGGTCCTGCGGCGGCCGCGCAGCCTGCGGCGCTCCTGCCCGGCGAAGAGGACCGAGCGCATCGAGACGCTGAGGTGGCGGCGCTCGTCCTCGTCGTCACGCCGGTCGGGGAACTTGCTGAACCGGCAGCGGCACTCGTGAGGCTGGCTGCAGTCGGGCAACGGCAGCCGCGGCGCCTCGATCGCGAGATGGCGGCGGCCGTTGAGCGCCTTGGCCGCGGCGCAGGTCGTGACTCCGGGCGCGATCGCCACGGCGGGGTACTTCTTCGACTCCAAGCGCAGCTCCTCCGGGGGTCCAGCCCGTCGTCCCAGTCCGCTTCCCGGGGCGGCGCCTCGCGGGACCACGCGCGCCATGCATGCGGGAGGAACCTGGAAGACGCCAAGCGGCCGATACGAGTGTGTCCGCCACGGGAGCCCGGGGTCCGTGACACGGGTCGGGCATTTCACGCGAGATCGGCCGGCCGCTGGGTCGCGGCGGCCGGCGGCAGGCTCCGGCGGCGACGTTATGTCGCGTATCCATTGCGGTAACCCCGTGGCCGGGCGTAGCTTCCAGCGACGCGCGTCACGGATTGCGCGGCAACAACTCAACAACCGGAGGGGGAGAGACATGAATACGTCGAGATGGATGGCAGGAATCGCCAGCCTCGCGCTGCTGCAAGCCGGGACCGCGTTCGCGATCACGGACGGCGAGATGGACGGCAACGGGCATCCGCACGTCGGCATCATGGTGGCCAAGATCAATGGCGCGCCCATCTGGCGCTGCAGCGGCACGCTCGTGTCTCCCACGCACTTCCTCACGGCCGGCCACTGCACCTACGGTGCAACCTCGGTCGAGATCTGGTTCGACGCCGACGTCGAAAGCGGAATTCCGGCCAACGGCTACCCCTTTTCGGGCGAAGTGAGCGGCACGCCGTACACGCACCCGCAGTACAACGATGCCGCCTTCTCGCGCTACGACCTCGGCATGGTGGTGCTGGATACGCCGGTGGCGAAGCCGGTCTATGGCGTCCTGCCGACCCTCAATCGGCTCGATGCCTTCAAGACCCGTCGCGGCGTGCAGGACGTGACCTTCACCGCCGTCGGTTACGGACTGCAGAAGAGCTTCCCGGACCCGGTCGCCTGGAAGGAGAGCCGCTTGCGTATCCGCATGGTCGCCTACCCCAAGCTGCTGCAGATCAACGTCCCGGGCTTCACTGGCGACTTCTCGATGCTGCTGTCCAACAACGCCAATACCGGCGGGACCTGCTTCGGCGACTCGGGCGGCCCGAACTTCATAGGCGACTCGAACGTCATCGGCGGCGTGACCTCGTTCGGCATCAACGGCAACTGCGCCGGCACCGGCGGCGTGTACCGCGTGGACCGCTCGGACGATCTCGACTGGCTCGCCTCGGCGTTCGGCCTCTCGCCGCCCTGACTCGCGAAGTTCAGTTCGACTGAAGGGAAGCCCGGCTCCGCCGGGCTTCCTTATCTTCTGCGCGGGCACCTACACCGTCAGCACCACCTTGCCGAACTGCGCGCCCTGCTCGAGCCAGGCGTGCGCTTCGTCGGCGCGCGCGAGCGGGAAGGCCCGGTCCACCGGGATCCGGACCGCGCCAGAAGCGATCCACGGCCAGACGTGCTTCTCGACGGCGCCCGCGAGTCGCGCCTTTTCGTCGGCATCGCGCGCCCTCAGCGTGGAGCCGGTGATGGTCAGGCGCTTCAGCATCACGTTGACGAGGTTCAGTTCGGCGTTCGCGCCCGTGAGCACCGCGATGACCACGAGACGGCCCTCGGGCGCGAGCACGTCGACGTTCCGCGCGAAGTACTCGGCTCCCACCATGTCGAGCAGCACGTCCACGGGACCCGCGCCCTTGATGGCGGCGGCCCAGTCGCCGGTCGACGCGTCCACGGTGAAATCCGCGCCCAGGGTCCGGACCCGCAGCACCTTCTCGGCGCCGCGCGCAGTCGCGTAGACGCACGCGCCCGCCGCCTTCGCCATGAGGATCGCAGTCACGCCGATGCCGCTGTTGGCGCCATGCACGAGCAGCGTCTCGCCGGCCTTCAGGGCCCCGCGCTCGAAGACGTTGGTCCACACCGTGAACACCGTCTCCGGCAGCGCCGCGGCGTGCACGAAGTCGAGGCCCGCGGGCACCGGCAGCGCATGACGCGCGTCCACCGCCGCGTACTCCGCATAGCCGCCGCCCGGGAGCAGCGCCGTGACCCGGTCGCCCTCCCGCCAGCGCGCGACGCCCTCGCCCACCGCAGCGACCTCGCCGGCCACCTCGAGCCCGAGGATCGGCGAGGCGCCGGGCGGCGGCGGATAGCGGCCCTGGCGCTGCAGGATGTCGGGCCGGTTCACTCCGGCCGCCCTCACGCGGATCAGCACCTGCCCGGCTCGCAGTTCGGGCATGGGCGCTTCGCCTAGTTCCAGCGCGTCGGCGGCGCCCTTGCCGTCGCGGATCGTGATCGCTCGCATCATGCCGGCCATGCTAATACGATCGGGTCGCGCGTGGACCAGCCGTCCGCGTGAACCACTGGGACCTGATCGTGATCGGCGTGGGCGCCGCGGGCAGCGCGGCGCGCGCATCGCGCTCGACATGGAGAAGCGGGCAGGGGACACGGCCTCGTCCCCTGGTTGAGGCGCGGGACCGCTGGGCGTGCGCCGATCAGTAAGGACCCCGTCCTTGTGGTAGTAGCCGCCGCCAGTGTAGCGACCTGGCTTGAACGCGATGTCGATGTCGGAGTACTCGCCGCCGTCCTCATCGCTGCGATTGCCGGCAACCAGGGACGTGGCGTCCTCGGTCGACCGATTCTGCAGGCAGTGACCGTTCCTCACCCCGGCCGGAAAGCCGGCGCTGTCGCCAGCGGCCAGCACTTCCTCACCGTCATCGGTCACCAGCACGAATTCTCCCGACAACACGCAGACAAACTCGTCCTCGTTCGTGTGCCGGTGCCGCTGACTCGACCACGCGCCACCGCCCGCCGCTGTAGCCGTCCCGCCCCCGGCAGACCTAGGACAATTCGTCGCATCCGACCATCCCACGGGGTGTTCGCGCCCCACAGTCGGCTGCGCGCCCGGGTGACGCCGGCGCGGCGGGGCAGGGGAGCGAATCCGTCGTCCATGGAACCCGGCAAGCCGCCGACGCCGCCCCACGTGTCGGTGAACTGGGCGCGGCGGTTGAAGCGCGTGTTCGGCATCGAGATCGACACGTGCCAACGCTGCGACGGCACGCTCCGGATCGTCGCGAGCATCGAGGATCAGGCGGTCATCGCGAAGATCCTCGCGCACCTCGAGCGCACGGCGCCGTCGCAGTCGAATCGGCCCGAGCGGCCACTCGGGGCGCGGGCGCCGCAGGGCGCGGTCCGGGCCTCAGCCCAGGAAACGCCGGATCGCCTCGAACTGGCTGGCCCCGTCGAGCCCGGCTTCCTCCATCACGGCCTCGCCGCGCCCGCTGGCGAGGAAGTGCCCGCGCTGGAACGGGTGCATCGTGAACTCGCGTCCGCGCGTGGAGCGGACCCAGCGATACATGGTCGGCAGCGTGAAGCCGGTGATCCCCATGGCGCGCTCGGCGGCGGCGGCGGGGAAGGCCGCCTCCTGCTCGGCCGGCGTCAGCAGGTCGAAGAGTTCGGCGCTCGCCACGTAGTACACGTCGAGGTCGATGCCGGCGCGCTCGAGCAGCGGCAGCGCCTGCCGCACGAAGGCGAGCGCGACGCCGCTCTCCTGCAGGACGACGACCCCGTCGCTGCGGCCGCGGGCCCCGCGCAGGCGGTACACGCCGCTCGCCGCCGCAGTGTCGGGCGCGAGGCCCAGGCGGGCGCGATCCGGCACCGTCTCGGCCGGGCGCGTGACGAAGGGCGCGATCACCGACGGCCGCCTCGCGAGCGCGGCCGCCACCAGCGTCCAGACCTCGCGCGGCTCCCACGGCGTCAGCGTCACCAGCGTGCCCCTCGGGAAGTTCTCCTGCAGCAGTTGCAGCGCCTGCGGGTCGGCGTGCGTCGGGCCGTCCTCGCCGGTCGTGAGGCCGGCGTGTGCGCACACCAGGATCATCGGCGTGTACGCGTCGCCGTGGACCGCGTGCCGCGACTGGTTGCCGATCGCGTGCAGCCGCGCCGGAACGTGGGCGAGCGCCGCGAGGAACGCCGCGTAGGACGACACCACGCCGATCGCGTGGCCGAACGACGAGATGCCCGAGAGAATGCCGGCGGCGCCGTCCTCGCATATGCCGCCGAGCGCGAGCGTGCGTGCGGCCGGGTTGCTGCGGGCGTTGAAGAAGCCCGCCGGGAACGACTCGCCCACCATGTTCACGCTCGTCGAGCCGAGCAGGTCGGCCGCGGCGGTGAGCAGCGCGCCGCCGCTCGCGCGGTTGTACTGGTTGAGCGCGAGCGCCAGCTCGCCGCGCAGCGTGGCGGCGCTGCCGGGCTTCGACATCAGCGCCGCGGGCGGGGCCGCGAGCGTGGCCCGGGCGGCCTCGTACACCGCAGCGATGCGGGGCGCGTCGCCGCGGGGACGGCGGCCGAGGCGGTCGAGCCCGTCGCGCGACTCGGTGAGCCGCTCCGCGAGCCAGCCGGTGAGCGCCGCGTCGCTCTCGAGCCGCCGGCGCACGACGAGCAGCGCGTCCCAGGCGCACTTCTCGATGACCGCCGCGTCGAGCCCGCCCTGGCAGGCCTGCGCGTCCAGCGGGCAGCGGGGCAGGTCCGCGCCCGAGCCGGCGAGCAGCGGCGCCACGGCGCCGAAGAAGGCGTCCGCGCAGAGCTTGTGGCCCGCGCCGTGGGAGGCGCGGCCCTCGATGCCGTACTGCCAGCCCTTGGTGGTGCGGTAGACGATGGCCGTGGGCTGCGAGTTGTCGATCGCGAGCGCCGCACGCTGCGCCGCGAGGATCTGCGCGAAGTCGAAGCCCGAGGGCACCTCGATCACGTTCCAGTCGTTGATCCAGGCGAGCTCCAGCGGGTTCCACTGCACGTAGTCGCCCGGCCGGTCGCCGTCGCGGCAGACGTGGTTCGAGTCGATGGAGGCCTGGTTCCAGTCCACGTGCAGCACCGCGTTGCCGAGCGAGGCGGTGCCCGCGGCGGCGAGCGCCTCGGCGACGCGTCCCGGCGTGAGCCCGCCCTCGCCCTCGACGACGTGCACGCGCGGCGCGTCGGCGCCGTAGCGGTCCGCGGCCGCGAAGGCGAGGCCGAGCGAGGAGGCCACGCCCACGCCCGAGGCGCCGGTCGCCAGCCGCAGGAACGGCGTGGCCGGCGTCGGGTGCCCGTCGAGCGCCTTGACGCGGAACTCGAGGAACAGCGGCGTCTTCTTCGTCGGGTTCTGGCGGAAGCCGAGCAGGTCCTCCAGCCGCAGCCGCCCGCGCGGATCGGCGGGCAGCAGCTGCGGCGCCGCGATGCGCGCGACCTCGTCGCGGAGCGCCCACAGCGCGTACAGGCCGAGCGCCTTGTGCCCGGCGGCGTAGGAGACGAGGTCGGCGTCCTCGCGGTCGGGGTCGGCGAGGTCGTAGTGCATGCCGTGGAACAGCAGGCCCTGCACGAACCGGCCGGAGGAGATCGAGCCGCCGGGGTGTCCCGACATCGGCACGTAGTTGTAGAGCAGCGCGCACAGCGAGCGGTAGACCAGGTCGAAGGCGTCGAGCCTCGCGAGCTCCCCGGGCGAGAGCGGCGGGGCTTCCGCGACGAGATCGCGCGCGTCGACGTACACGCCGCGACGCGGGCCGAGCGACAGGGTTGCCGTCTTCATGGGACCTCCGCGGCCGGGCGCTCAGAACAGGCGCCGGCCCTCACGCACGAACTTCTCGAACCCGTCGCGGTCGCGCGACGCCGCCTCGAGGCGCTGCATGGCCTCGCGCAGGTCGTCGAGCGCGGTCGCCACCGAGATGCGCAGGAAGTGGCGGCCCTCCGAGCCGATCACGCCGAAGGCGCGGCGGTCGAGCGTGGCGACGCCGTAGCGGAACAGCAGGAACATCTGCAGCAGCGTCGACGGCGAGGTCTTCGCTCGCACCTCCTCCGGCAGCGACGCGCAGAGATCGACCGCGCCCAGCCGGGCGCAGAGCCCGCCGACGTTCGGGAACACGTAGAACGCGCCCTTCGGCAACGGGCAGGTCACGCCGTCGATGCCGTTCAGCGCCTCCACCACGACGTCGCGGCGCTCCTGGAAGGCGCTCACCATGCGCTCGATCACGGGCCGGCTCTCGGGCGACTCGATCGCGAGCCTGGCGCCGAGCTGGTTGTAGCCCGCCGTGCAGGAGAAGTAGTTGATGTTCAGCGTCTTGAACACCGCCGCTTCCTCGGCCGTCGGCAGCACCGCCCAGCCGATGCGCCCGCCGGTCCACGAGTAGGACTTCGAGGCGCCGGAGGCGATGATGGTACGTTCCGCCATGCCGGGCACTGAGGCGATGGAGTGGTGCACGCTGCCGTCGAACAGGATGTTCTCGTAGATCTCGTCGGCGTAGACGCGCACGTCGGCCGGGGCCTTCGCGAGGATCACCTGGGCGATCGACTCGAGCTGCGCGCGCGAGGCCACGCCACCCGTGGGATTCGACGGGAAGTTCAGGATGATCAGCTTGGTGCGCGGCGTGATGAGCGGCGCGAGCTCGTCGCCCGTGAACGCGAAGCCCTTGCGCTCGTCGAGGTGCAGCGGCACGGGCCTGAGCCCGAGGTAGCCGGTGAACGACTCGTAGATCGGGAAGCCCGGGCTCGGGTAGATCACCTCGTCGCCCGGCTCGCAGTAGACCTCCTGGCTGAAGCCGATCGGCGGCTTGCCGCCCGGGAACACCACGACCCGGTCGGGCGTGATGGCCAGGCCCCGGCGCGCGCCCATCTCGGCCGCGATGGCCTCGCGCAGTACGGGCAGGCCCTGCGGGTCCACGTAGTGCGTCATGTCGAGGTCGAGCTGCCGCTTCACTTCTTCGCGGATGTGCGCCGGCAGCGGGAAGTCCGGCTCCCCGAGGTTGCAGCGGATCACCTTCATGCCGCTGGCGGCGACCTCGTTGATGTACGGCCCGATCTTGAATGCGTTCTCGGTGCCGATCTGCCGGACACGGCTGGCGAAGAGCGTCATGGTTGTCCCTCCCGGCGGCGGCCCCGCTTCCACCGTGGCCGCCAAGCGTAGGGCAGGGGCGGGCGCAAGGGTATGTCTGAGACTACGTAGGACGCGCCGGCGGAGGCGGGCGGCGCCCTGCGGACGGGCCGGCCTCGTGGCTCGATGCTGCGCACCCTGCAGTCCGGCTTCAGAGTCACCCTTGGGGCTGCAGGCGGAGCCGGCCGACGGGGTCCGCCGCGTTCCCGGCCGCCGTCCGTCCAGGTCGCATGAGGAGGACTCGACGATGACGCCGATCAAGACCACCGTGCTCGCATGCAGCGCTCTGCTGCTCCTCGGCCCGGTCGGCGACCTGATCGGCCATTCGATCACCTATCGGATTGCGGTGGGGCCGAGGGCGGGGCAGAAGTTGTTCACGTGGCAGACGGTTCCGCCCCGGCTGCAGGGGCTGGAGGGCGATGCGGACGGCGCGGTCCGCGCGGGCGGGTTCTCGTCGCATGCCGGGTTGGACGTCGCAGCGAGCGAGCGCGAGAAGCTCGAGCGGCTGTGCCGTTACGTGAGTCGCCCGCCCGTGGCCAGCGAGCGCCTGGCACTCGGCGCCTAGGGCCAGGTCCGCTATACCCTCAAGACGCAGTAGCGCGATGGTCGTACGCACGTCGTGCTCGAGCCGCTGGAGCTGATCGCGCGCCTGGCGGCGCTGGTACCGCCGCCGCGCATGCACCTGACCCGCTGCCACGGCGTGTTCGCGCGGCACAGCCGGCTGCGCCCTGATCCGTGCGCAGCGGGCCCTCGAGAAGCTCGAAGGCTCGAACGAGGACCAGGCCAACGGCATCAAGATCCTCTCCCGCTCGATCGAAGAGCCGCTGCGCCAGATCGTCGCGAACGCCGGCGAGGACGCCGCGACGGGCGTCTACGGCGACATGCTCGAGATGGGCATGTGGGGTCGAGAGACCTTACCGCTCGATGAACGAGGCCCGGGAGGCGACTCCTGGGCCCTTTTCGTTGCAGAGTCGCTCGGGTCCACCGGCGGCACCGACCTGCCGCTCGGCACCGCCGGACTGGCGCTGCCCAACGTGAGATGCACCCCGCCACCGGCGACAAGTCCTGGCTCCTGAATGCGCCGGCGAACTGGCCCGTTGAGATGCCAGCGCGCAGCCGTGCCGAATTGACTGCGCAGCAGCGTCGCCGCATGATCTGGCGGCGACGCGGAGCTGGGCGCGTTCGTGGCCACTTCGTAGGTGGTCCAGAGAATAAGACCTGAAGTTCGCGGGAGTTCCAGCCTCTTCCTGTGCGGTATTCGAATCGCGCCACCCGACGCGTTCAACACACAGGAATCTCGTGCTCGTCTGACGTCACACAATGGGGGAAACACGATGAACAATATCCATGCTGGCCTGTTGGGCGTGATCGCGTTGCTGGCCTCGGCATCGTCGGCCGAAGCGCTCGTCCTGTGTGTAAATGCGAACGGAACGGTCGCCGCGCTCGAAAAGTGCAAAGCAGGCATGAGGCAGATCGACCCAGCTGCAGTCGGGCTCGTAGGGCCTGCGGGTGAGCAAGGCCCGGCCGGGCCCCAGGGCGAGCCGGGCCCGGCTGGGCCGCCCGGTGCGCAGGGCCCGGCTGGGCCCGCAGGTCCCAGCAACGCCTATACCAACTACGGTGCGACGGACTACCAGCGCATCGCGAGTGGCACCACACAGACGGTTTCCAGCATCACCCTTCCGGCGGGAACCTACACACTTGCTGCCACCGTTTCCGGCGTCGCGCTCGGGGACGCCCGGTTCATGTCCTGCTACTTCATCTCGGCCGGCACGTTGAACGGTCGTCCGGCTCTGATCTCTTACGACGACTTGAAGCAGCCGCTGATCGGCGAGGTGACGGTCTCGATCGAAAACACGAGCGTGTTTCTGCGCTGTTCGGCGCTGGACGGCGATTTCGACGCGCTCGGAGAGATGATTGCAACGCGCGTGGGAGCAATCACGCCGTCCTTGTAGTCTCCGATGGAAATCCCCCCGGCTCACCCGCCAGGCTGTGCCGGGGGGATACCCAAGCCCGCCGACGTCCCTCCGCCTTGGAATGGCGGGCGGTTCGGAGTCCTGCTCCTCCGTGACGTTGGCCCGTCTTTCGAACAACTCGCAACTCGAGTTTCGATGCCTCGGGGTGACGGGCACCTACGGCGACACGCGCGACCTTGCCCTGTAAGGTCGCGACATGGCTTTCGGCTCCGGACTTCCTGACTTGGCGTCACGCGTGGATCAATCGCCGGCCTCGAGCGCGCCGGTCTCGCCGGGCTGTGCCCGGATGAGCATGCGATGGGCCCTGCTGCCGTGCCTGGTCTGGATCGTCCTGCCCGCCCGCGGCGCGGGCGACCCACTGGGCTGGCACCACAGCCCAGCGACGCAGATCACGCCGGACAATGTGACTCACCTCCAGCCGGCGTGGACCCACCGCAACGGCGACATGGCCGCGGCGCACGGTGCGCCGTCGAGCGTGTCGGCGCAGGCCACTCCGATCCTGTTGCCGCCCGAGGCCGGCGGGCACCTCGTGTACTGCACCCCGTTCAATCGCGTCATCGCACTGGATCCAGGGACCGGTCGTGAGCGCTGGACCCACGACCCCGAGGTGCGCCGCACCAGCGAGCGTCCCTACCGCTGCCGTGGGGTGGCCTACGCACGGATGCCGCAGCCCGACGGGACAGGCGCGTGCCAGCACCGCATCTACACCGCCACGGGCGACCGCCGCCTGATCGCCCTCGATGCGCGCGACGGCCGGCGCTGCGCGGGCTTCGGCGAGGGCGGCGTGGTCACGCTCGCCGAGCACGCGCGCTACGGGCTCGAGGAAGTCGGCACGAGCTCGCCCCCGGCGGTCGCGAACGGCGTGGTGGTCGTCGGCTCGTCGGTCATCGACTTCGCGCTGGCCGAGGCGCCACGCGGCCTCGTGGTCGCGTTCGACGCCGTCACCGGCGCGCCGCGCTGGACCTTCGACCCGCTGCAGGGCGCCGCGGGCACCGGCGCGGCCAACGCCTGGGCGCCGCTCGCGGTGGACGCCGGGCGCGACCTCGTGTTCGTGCCCACCGGTGCGCCGTCGCCGGATTTCTACGGCGCCAACCGCCCGGGGCACAACGAGCACGCCAACTCGGTGGTCGCGTTGCGGCTGTCCACCGGCGAGGTCGAGTGGGCGTTCCAGCTCGTGCACCACGACCTGTGGGACTACGACACGCCGGCGCAGCCGGTGCTGTTCGACTGGACCGCCGCCGACGGGCGCCGCGTGCCGGCGCTCGCGCAGGTGAGCAAGCAGGGTTTCGTCTTCTTGCTCGATCGCCGCGACGGCCGGCCGCTGTTTCCGGTCGAGGAGCGCGCCGTGCCGGAGAGCACCGTGGACGGTGAGGGGGCCTGGCCGACGCAGCCCTTCCCTACGCGTCCGCCACCGCTGCTGCCCACGCGCGTGACGCCGGACGACGCGTGGGGCCTCACGCCCTGGGACCGGGGTCGCTGCCGCGACGCGCTCGCCGCGCTGCGCAACGAAGGTATCTTCACGCCGGTGTCCGAGCAGCCGACGTTGCACTTTCCCGGCAGCCTCGGCGGCGCGAACTGGGGCGGCGGCGCGTACTCGCCGCAGCAGCAACTGCTGATCGTCAACGTGAACGCCGCGCCCTTCGTCGTGCAGCTGATTCGCGGCAGCGCGGCCGGGACGAAGCAGGATCACCCCGAGCGCGGCCAGAGGACGATGTTCGTGACCATGCAGGGCACGTCCTACACGCTGGCGCAGGGCGCGCTGCTGTCGCCGCTCGGCATTCCCTGCACGGCGCCGCCGTGGGGCCGGCTGGTGGCGGTGGACCTCGCGCAGGGCCGCATCGCGTGGGAGGTCCCGCTCGGGTCGGTGCACGAAATGGGACCGTTCCCGCTCCCTTGGCATATCAACTGGGGCACGCCCAACCTCGGCGGCGGCCTGGTCACCGACGGCGGCGTGTTCTTCATCGGCGCGACCATGGA
>Ga0316603_10001540_pt1 | contig 12350 bp, 13 predicted proteins | sample OWC_soil_day10_n_FD_207649 | JGI IMG/M metagenome (GOLD analysis project Ga0316603, IMG submission 207649) | Wetland soil microbial communities from Old Woman Creek delta, Ohio, United States - OWC_soil_day10_noCT | ecosystem: Environmental > Terrestrial > Soil > Wetlands | place: USA: Ohio...
TATAATTTAATGCTAATTTAATTGCTTTAAGAGTTTCTGTAAGTTGTAATTTTTGTTCTTCATTAGGTAATAATTTCACTTTAGCAGTAACAACCAATTCCATAATATTCACCACCTAATGTATATTATTCTCAGTAATTAATAATAAGATACATAATTACTGAATAAAATAAAAATATTATATTTGCTAACGCAAAATAGCGTTTCCTACCCCACCTTTAGAGGTGGGAGAATCCACGCCATAGAAAGGTTGAAGGTTCAAAAGGGCTATCCATAGAGTCTATAAGCATTTTTTCCATTTTTAACTCTGCTTCATTCACTTCAGTTTTACCATATGTAGGTAAGTCTTTTATTTCATCCTGGTAAAACATTTTTTCTATAAGTATTCCATCTTCACGAGGTATAATTGCCAATAATGTTTCTTGGGTACCCATAACAGTTTTACAAATTGCTATCTTTTGTTCATACAGCATAGCTTTTCGCAGTAACTCGAAAGCTTTTTCACCACGGTTTCAGGTATAGCATGATAAGTATTGTCATAGTAGATTGGACTAATTTGATTAAGCTGTGCAAAGTGAAGGATTTGTATTGTCTTGTTCTTTTCGGTTTTAATTTTTTCAAAATCAGCATCCTTCACTACAACATATTTGTCTTTATCATATTCAAAGCCTTTGATAATATCTGCTGATGTAGTGATTTCTTTTCCACAGTGACTGCAGATTTTTTTGTAACGAATTCGTGCATTATCACCTTTATGCAACTGGTTAAATTAAATGTCATTATCCTGAGTTGCAGTATATAACTTAACCGGTATAAACACAATCAATGCCTTTAATTGTCCCAATTTCGCTCTTTCCAATGTTGGTAAATAATACTTCTGAGGCCAAGCTGAAATATATTTGAACAGGGGGGAGAAGCAGCTTCACTCTATTGAAGAAAAGTATGTCCTAATTTGTGGATAACTCGGTGAATTGTGTGAATATTCGAAAAAATGATAAGTCCTGAGCAAATATACTCACAGGGTAAGGCTTCATTATTTAGTTCCACACAGCTCTTAATAAATCTAAGCCCACAGACTACTTTTTATATAGTCCGTGGGTTTTAATATGTAATAAATAGTTATTATATCGTAAAATGCACTGTTTAAAGCTTGTATCATATTATATTAATAGGTAGATTACCGTTTTTATAATATGAAAAGGGGGAATAGTTGTGTGGAGTTTGTTTGTTTACTTCCTCATATTCCTGGTTCCAGGGGTATTTGCTGTATCATTGTACAGTTTTATAAGTTGCAATAAACTGAGCAATTGTAAGACAATTAATTTAGCGCTTATATATAATCTGTTAATTTTAGGTATTAACCTAGCAGGGTTACGATTAAAATTGGGCATTAGAAGTTTTGATGCTCTTGATGAGCATTTACACTGCCTATGTTTCACTTCAAAATATATTATTTTATGCCTTATTGTAGGTACTGTACTTGTCGTTCTTACTTGGTTATTATCTCATCTGATATGTTGGTGTAAAGGGCGTCTTCAGAAGGATAACAAGGACTGCTGTAAAAAGTAAAACCTCATAGAAAGATTGATCAACAATGAAAATTGGAAGGTGACTTCCAATTTTTGTTGTTAACAGACTTTTTATGGGAAGCTATGCAAAGCAATTGAAGAGGCCTTTGAATTTTCACAAAGGACTTTCCATATGTTTGTGGAATAATTTATATAATTGGAAAACAAAGGCTATTGTAAAAGTAATGATAGGATGTTTTCTTGCATATATTTTTAAATGGTTTGTTTCTACTGATTAATATTAGGAAAAAAAGAGGGGGAGAAAATGAGTAATAATGTAGCAGTTAATAAGCTTGTTAATGAATGGAGAAGAGTCTATATAAGTGAAAAACCACTTGCGGTACTAGAGGAGTTAGATGGAACATACCCATCAATGATTAGAAAAGACATGAATCGATCTTCATTTTTATTACCAGAACCATTCTATGGTCCATTTGAAAGCGATATGACAAATGATATATTAGTGTTGCTGATGAATCCAGGGGAAGTAAAAGAACAGATTAAGTATGCCCCAACTATTAATGCTTCAACAGAAGAAAGATATACAAAATGGGATAGAAACAATTTTCTCCAAGAGTGTGGGCGTCTTGATGAAAGATGGATTAATTTACACAAAAACAGTTGTAGCTCAGAGTGTGTGCTACATAATCACATGCCGGATGGATGCAGATGGAGAAGGGAAAGGTATCGAGAAGCAAGGTTTGATGTAGGGCTTTCATTTGATTTACTTAATACCATGGAATATATCCCATATCATACAAAGAAATTTAATGATCTAGACCAAAACACACAGAATTGGATGTTAGATGCGAACACTACTAAAATGGCATTCAATGCTGTATGTGAAATTGCTGAAAATCACCTTGTAAAACATATCATCAGTCTAGGTGCGGCATGGATTAATATATTTGAAGCTCATAATTATGAAGCAATAGAAGATATCACTGTGAAAAACTCAGATAATAAGATATTAGGGAGACTGATTAAATATCAGATTAGTGAAACTGCCCTTCCAATTGTAATACATTTAATACCAAGGGCGGTGAAATTCCCTGTAAGACCAAGTGTAGTTAATGTTATGAGAAGAATGTTAGGAGAGCCACCATTAGAGGTTTTTCAGCGTAATACATTAGATCCTAGTGATATTATTCAAATAAATAAAATAAGAAAAAAATCTAAAAAGTAATCTATAGATTCGACATGTGGTTTTAATAAATTGATTTCAGCGTTTCTTGATAAAATATTAAAGGATGTGGGCTTAACAATGAGGAGAATATAAATTATTTAATACATCCTTTATAGAAGAAGTATTAGTTGATAGCCAGTAAGAGATGGCAAAGCAAATACTCATTTAGCTAGATAGTAAGATTTAGGCGTTTAGAGAGGTTATTCATAAGAGTAACCTCTTTGTTTTATAATTTTTTATTGCAATTGTTTTGTTAAGGTAATTGAAGGGATTAAGCTTAGAGTTAATGGGAAGTAGGTGGATGCATTTTATTGTAGTTTTATCGGAATAATTTAGTCTATTTTGTAGAAATTGGTGACAGGAATGGTTATAATATAGTTGAAGTTTATTTTGGACTAGCTTTACTAATCAGGTAGTTATAGATGGTTGGTTTATAATTACATATATGATAAGTATGTCTATAATGGGAAGTTGTAGTTGAATCTTAATCAAGTATGAAAATAATGTAGTTTTACTTAGGAAGTGAGAAATTTTGTTTAATATATACCTTTCAAAACAAGGGGGTTCAAGTTTAATATAGATAGAATATAAAAAATAAAGGGTTTTGCCAAAGTTTCTTAACAGGAACTTTGACACTACCGAAAATAGTGGAGGGATTGTAGATGAAATACAATAGTTTTAAAGAATTAGAGAATGAGTACTCTGTACCTTTTTCTCAAGGAAAGTATATGGAAGCTTTAACTTTATTAAAAAATGGAATGAAAAGTCTTCCAGAAGAAGAGTTCGAAAAATATTTATTCAATATTATACTAGATAAAGCTCAACTTAATAGCAAATCAAAATTATATGATGAGTGTCTAAAAGATTTAACATACTTAGTTGACAGAGGTTATGTATGTCCTTTATATTGGAGCAGATTCTCTGATCCATTTACTAAAAGTAAGGACTACACAAAATTAAGAGAGAAAAATGATCTTCAAAGAAGTCGGCAACAAGAAAATTTAAGTCTAGAATGGGAGGTTTTATTGCCTCAAAACTATACTGATGGAAAAAGATATCCTTTATTTATAAATTTACATGGTGATGGAGATAATATAGCATATCACAAAGAGTTTTGGAAAGCTGAAGAGCTATTAAATAAAGGCTTCATTGTTGTTTATATTCAATCAAGTCAATTAATCAGCCACAATGGTTATTCATGGACAAAAACAGTTTTTTATAGTCCTGATCAGAATAATTGGCCAGATTCAGAACAGATACGTCCAATATCACAAAGTAGTTATGAAATTAGGGAATGTTATGATTCAGCATATGATGAGATTAAGAGATGTTATGATGCTATAAGCAATGAGTATTCAATTGATGAGAATAGTATCATAATTGGGGGATTCTCAGGTGGAGCTAAAGCAGCTATAGATATTGCAATGACTAATACTGTTCCAGTAAAGGGATTTATTGCTCTATGCTCAGCCAAGCCAAATTCATTTACAAAAGACAATATTGAGGAGCTGTTACATCGAGGTGTAAAAGGTGTGTTTATGGAAGGCGAGAAGGATGTGCCGGTGCCAAAAGTGGATGAGATGATGAAAGGCTTTGACGATATTAGCGTTCCATACCAATATTACATTAATGATGGAATAGGTCATTGGTACCCCGATGATTTAAATGATAAATTAGTACAAGCTGTAGATTTTATATTAAAGTAAAGTTAGATTGTGAACTAACAAAATTATAGGAAGAAGCTATACAGTACGGGAAAAATAAATTTTGTAATTAACTAATACATCTAGGAAAACTTGATTTTATGTATAGTTAATAGAGTACTTATATAAGCTTCTCATTATCCATATAATGCAAAACATAAAAATCATTTAGACATCTAATAGTATAGTTTTTAAGAATTTTTTTTGACTAAAACCAAGTGATAAATTTGTGCGGATATCTAGAAATTAAAAGGCTGCATTAAGAATCTTCAAGGAGATAATTCATAAAGCAGCTTTTTTGTTTTTGGATTAATTAGTATGAATACAATATAAGAGTACAGTTAGTCCCTCAAGAAATTTGATTTCTAGGTGTATGAACGTTGGGAAACTGATGAAGCTCCTGAGTCTCAAATTAAATATATTAAAAGTGTATTAGCATCTAAAGAGAACTATATATAAAGGCTTAATTTAAATAATCTCTCTAAGGGTGAAGCAAATAATTTTATACAGGCTTTATTATATAATATTGATGAAAAACTAATAATCGAAAAAATATGGACTTAGAGCCGAGAAAATAATATGAGAAAATAAATAAAAGACCTATTTGGTCTTTTATTTATTTTAGATGTTTAATAATACTAAAAACAAAATTTCATATGTAATATGGTTATAAAGACCATCTATTCAAACAAAATTTAATAAGCTCAGTAGTTCTTTTGTTAACGTCATCCTTAGTGAAATCGTTGCTATTATTTTTAATTGCAGCATTTAAGCTTTCAGTACATTTAAATAAGCTCTTACTATAGACATTATCTATAACCTTTTGCTCAGGTGTTTTATTAGTAGCTTTACTATTAAGGCTTTTTTCTAGTATGGTTAAATTACCAAACTTATGAATTGTTGATATGTAATCTTCATCTGAACCAAAACCTCTGCTTGGAAAGTTAAACCTAACTTCTTGCGCAAAAATATGTTCAATTGTAGGTGAAGTATTATTAATGTTAATCAAGTCTTGTAAAGAGTAGGGGCTATTGCCTCTATTCTTTAAAATTTGTTCATCATATTCTATAAAGATGTGCTTTAAGCCTACATTACCATAAATGTTATTTTCTAATGTGCTTTTAAAGGTTGCATCACCCATGAATCTATTTATAAAGCTAATTAAACGACTTTCAATTTCATCCTCCTGTATGGACTTAGTGTCACATGCAAGGTAAGAAATATCTCGTGTTGGGTCTGTTCCTCTAGTTTTATATACCCTTACATCAGCAATTTCAATTAAATCTAAGAATGTGATGGCTTTTGAACTAATATTTTTACCTAGTAGTTGTTTTGCCTCTAAACGTATAACTAAAGGATAAAGAAGAGCCGACAAACCAAGTAAAGAAAATATCTTATAATATTTTTCATCAGTCTTAACTTTTTTTACAATTGCTAGTAAACTTTCAAAGAAAATTGTTAGATCCTTTGTATAGTCATCAATAAAGGCCTCAAGTTCAGTCAAATTTGATTTTTTAACCTTCAAAGTGTTTTTTAAGAACACATCCAAAACATAATCGGAAGTTGCACTATAATCATATTTTTCATTAGGATAGGCAATGAAGTGGTATCGCATTATTGAGTCTTCAGTAAAGTTTTTCTGGCTTATTAAGTTAATGCTGTATTCTTCACCAATATCTTTTATTTCATTATAGTAATGGTACATTTTGCCAAAGGAGGTGTTGATAATATTGTCGAATTTGCCATTTAAGAATCTGCTAGAGTAATATATTAGTAGACTCTTATATTTCAGGCAGCCTCGAAGACTGCAATTTTACTGGAGATGTACTAATTTGTCTTTATAATAATACAATTTATAAGGGGAGACTGAAAAACAGTATGCTTAACGGATACGGAGAATTACTGTTGCCTAATAATACTTGCTACAGAGGTACGTTTAGAAGAGGACTTATGGATGGTAATGGAAATCTTCAAACAGCTATTAAGGAATATAATGGGCTATTTCACAATAATAAATATATTATAAAAGAAAAATGACTTTGACACAAAATTGCAAAAATTATTCATGGATGGGGTTCTCATGGGATTGGTGGCAAGCTTAAAGAAGACATTAGATTAGTGCTTCACAATTTAGTAGGAAATGGAGATTTGAAAGAAATTGTATATGGTGAAGATTGGGATATATTTAATCAGAAAGTTTATAACTTACTCATTACATATCCTTCACTTAAGAAGGAGCTGGATTTATTCTATGGAAAAATTGGACTTACTGTAGCTGTCCTAAATTCTGATCTCTTTTGTGCCAAGATTATCATAAATGATAGATCAACACTAAAAATTCTTAGATTAAAAAGATTAGACATATGATTAGATTATTTGAAAATCAGCAAATTATAACCTTAGATGAATTGATTAAGTGCTACAGAAAGGATAAAAGAACTATTTTAAGGGAAGTAGATATAGTTTATGATAAACAAAAGAAAGCATATGTGCTTATGAAGGAATATAGGCCGAAGATTTAATAATATAAATTGTATAAAATAAGGGGTGAGTAAGAATGGCTATAAAAAGATACTTGAGTGAGGAAAATCTTAAGAGATTAATGAAAGAAAAACCATTTTTAATAAAGAATATTATTAATTCACAAGGTAAGTTAATACTGTGTCTTAGAAATAATTATTTTAATGTTTATTATCGAGGCAATAGTTTAGCAAAAGTTTCATTTGCACCAGAAGAAAAATATATTGTTGAGATGCATAGCAAATTCGTCCCAGAGGAAATAAAAAATGATCCTACTTTTAATAATAAGTTTAAGATAGTAACTGATAAAGAAACAGAAAAAGTTTACAGCTTTAATATTGAGCAATGCGAACTAAGAAAACTCCTTCAAAAAAAATATATAGAAAAAATAGAGTCTAAAATAACTCAAGTAAATTATAAAGAGGAACTAGAATTCCAACACTTTGTCATGGAAGAGAATATATTTAACGAGGAATATTGCTTAATTGACATTCAAATAACGGATGAATCTGCAGCTCAAAAGAGAATTGACATGATAGGTCTTAAACATTTAGAGAAAAATAAATATATAATGGTTATTATGGAAGTGAAGCTTGGTAATAACAAGGAATTAGAAGATGCGGTTTATTATCAAGTCAAAGGATATAGCGAGCATGTAAAAAAATACTTTAAATGCTATAAGGAGACATATGAGAAACAATACAATCAGCTAAAACAATTGGGTCTAATATGTGGACATGATTCAGAAACAATAATTATTGAAGATGAAATTGATGAAATGATTTTAGTTGGCAGATATATAGCTAAAGCTAAAAAGCAAATAGGGGAGTTAATAATACATCATCCTGATATCAAAGATAAAATAAGATTATTAACTTATGAGTTATAAGATTCTATTCATAGTTTTTACCCTGAAGAATACAATCAATTAAGTAGTAATGTAAAAGTTTTATCGGATGCTGAAGTCTATACTGTCTAAGAAGAGGATATAAAAAGTCTCTATGATGATCAGGACATAGCAGTAATGCTGAAACAGATGAACTTAAAAAAATGCATAGGCTTTTCATGCTAAAGGGTAGCAAGAGGATATTTCCTCTGCTATCCTTTTTCTAAAGTATAGAGTCTAGAGGTAGGATTATTAAGAATAAAATAGCCAAACCTAAATATAACATTTTAAATTTATGTTACATAATGGTAATATTATATTATAAAAACTAAATGGTTCAACTTGTGACTCAGTAGAATTAATAGAAAAAAGTATTTCTAAAAGATAAGGCAGGTGAACATATATGATAATTGAATGGACAAGAGGACATATATTACTTGAAATGGATGATAAATTAGTTATGGTTTACGGGGAAGGATTATTGGTAGAACCAGGAGATGTTTGTTATATAGTATATACAAATAGCATAAAAAAATATGAACCACCCTATGAATATGAGATGATTAAAGATAATGATAAAATAAGAATTTTAGATATTATAAAAAACTACGCAATTGAGAAGAATATGGCGATAGATTTTGAAGTTTAGATTACCTAAGTAGAATGTACAAAATGGCGGGAAACAGCATAGTAGTTTATATGCTGAGATAACAATTGATGGAAAATCATCAAATTGCTTTAGATTCTATAAAGTTAAGTAAGGAGATAAAAATGGTGGAAAAGTCTAAAAAAAAAATTAAATGTTTATCGTACATAGTTTTTATTATAGTTTTAACTGTGGTTTTAAATTCTTGTAAACCAAAGCCAACCAATTATTATCAGGCTGACACTGCAAAAGAAAGTACATCTAATTCGATAGAAAGTAATCAGAAATCTATTTGTGAAGGTAATAAGGAAAAGGTTATTTCTGAAGGTAAAAACTTCGAGGTTTTAGATATTAGTAAGGGCACAGAACGTAAATATAGATTTTGTATTTATGACTCAAATAGTAAAATCGTTGATCAGGATGAGGTAGAACGTATGGAGCCTTTAATTTCATATGTTGATGGAACTACTTTAGAAATTCGTTTTAATGGAGGAACAAATGCTACATGTTGTCAATATTATGATACATCAAATAATACATTTTCACAGCAATTTTGGAATCCTGCGCTCACTCAGAATAGATTAATAGTTTATATGAATGGCAGTGATAAAGATATTAAGCTTGTAGTACAGAATATCTTTGATTCAAATCTGTTTTATAGAGAGTATGTAAGAGATTTTACTCCAGTTAGCATGCCAGAAACTGATTTGGAAAATGTTAAATTTATTGATAAGGACCACATAGAGATAACATATCTTGAAGGTGTAAGTTCTGTAAAGCAAACTGAAATTATTGATTTAGGGAAAAAATAAGAAAATAATCTGATTTTCTTACAAAAGCCAATTGGAATGAACTGCTGCCTTTTTAATAGTTAATTAAAAAATCTATCTAAATTATGTATAATGAAGTTAACTCCTAGTAATAGTGTGTTACTTCTATTTAACCTTAGCTTTTGAAAGCGCAATAAAAATAGAAGAAGAAATAAATTTCTTGGCTTAAGGCTTCATTGTGTTTAGTTCCACATAGCTCTTGATAAATCAAAGCCCACTGACTACTTTTTTAAGTCCGTGGGCGGTTAATATATAAAGAATATTTATTATTTTCCTGTTGTTTGTTTATTATCGTACTTAAAGGCATATACAGCCGATAAGGATGCAAAGATACCTTCCCACATAACAGTGCCTTTAGGCGACAATACACCGTTAATACATAGCAATAATGGTATCACCAGAGTAATTAGGATTATTACTAACGCTTTGAAAAAATCTTTCACTTGATTTCCTCCTCTAAAAGTAGTCCTTAATCATTTGCTAATTCCTTAATGATCAGTAGCTGCTAAATTAAATAGCATACTAATTAACTTTTCTATAATATTTATAATAAACCATTATTTCTTGATCTTTATAAGCTTCTTCATTTTCACAGTATAATATTATCCCATCTAAACTCATTAAATCAGAGCCCCATACATCTTTTAGTGGGCTTGTAAATATTATTTTATCATTACATATTACAGAAAATATGTCATCAGATACATCAATAAATCCATTTTTACCTATTATAGTTTCTCCATAAGTAACTCCATCCCGAATTGATGCATATCTTACTTCTTGTCCATGTAAATTTCTTAGTTTATTTTCATTTTCTTTTTTCTCTTTTTTTAGTTTGTACTTTTTGATCCAAAACATTACATATACCAACCTTACCTTTAATTAATATAAACATTATAATAAGAATTTTGTATTAATTCAACTTATCAATTTTAGCAAAATGGATTTTTATCTTAACAGAAAATAAGCAGGGAAAGAATTTACTGTAATGATAAACATTATTTTACCAATCTTCTACCCAAAAGCAGTGGTTTCAAAAGAAAGAGAAGCTTTCTGATTGATTTTTATTATGATGTAGGAAGGTGATACAAAATGATTGAAAACAATAACTGGAAAGTTTACTATATATTTATAGTGATAAAGTTAAGAGGTGAGTAGATGATAAATACAAAATCAATAGATCAAGTTAATAAAAATCATATTAATGGACTTACAATTCCGTTATATAATAGCTACTGTTTTTCTAATATTTGTGGAACTATAAAAGATTTATTTAATATTAACTCAGATAAAAGACTCCCTAGTGATGTTACTGAAAATAGCAATGTGACACCTAATAAAATAGTGTTTTTTCTTATAGATGCTTTTGGATGGTGTTTTTATCATAAATATAAAGAACAATCTAAATTCTTATGTGAAATAGAAAAGAGCGGTGTAGTTTCAAAATTAACCTCACAATTTCCATCTACCACAACAGCACATGTAACAACAGCTTTGTCTGGTGAATCAGTTTGTGAACATGGACTTTATGAGTGGTTTTATTATGAGCCAAAAGCTGATGATATAATAACAGCATTTTTATTTAAGGAAGCAAGAAATAGGGAATATGAAAATTTAAGCAATAAAAATGTAAAACCTGATGACTTCATACCACAAAAAAGCTTTTTTAAAGAATTATTAGATCATGGAATAAAAAGTACTGTTTATCAGCCTAAGTCTATAAATAATAGTACCTATACTACATTTACCTGCAGGGATGCTGATTTACAGGGTTATGACACAAATGAAGAACTTTTTCAGTTATTATCAAAGGATTTATTGAAGAATGATGATAAAGAATATTTTTATGTTTATATACATGATATTGATTATGTAGCTCATGGAAAAGGAAATCAGTCGGAAGAATTCAAAATAGCTATGGATAATTTACTCAAAAACTTAGATAACTTTTATGAAGGCGGAAAGAACAAGTTTAGTAATACTGCTATTATAGTTTCTGCAGACCATGGCCAAGTTGATATTGATTTGAAAAATCCATATTATATTAATAAACTAATACCTGATGTACACAAGTATTTAAAGAAAAATAAAAACAATGATATTATGTGCCCGGCAGGATATTGCAGAGATTTATTTCTCCATGTAGAGGAGCAATATTTGGCAGAGCTAAAGGGTATTCTTGAAAAAGAGTTATATGGAATAGCTGAGGTATATCTATTTGAAGAGCTAAAAGCTAAAGGCTTATTTGGTGTTCCAAGTGAAAAGTTTTTAGAGAGAGTTGGAAATTTAGTTGTACTGCCTAAAGAAAATAATACTGTTTGGTGGTATGAAGAAGGTACCTTTGGAGTTACATTCCCAGGAATGCATGGTGGAGCAAGTAAAGAAGAGATGGAAATACCATTTTTGTTTTATATGTTTAAATAATATTGCTGATGAGAAGCACTGGGTATTTATTTATCTAGTGCTTTTCCGTCTCCACCCCATATAACCATACTAAAATATAATCACTCGAATATATGTTATATAACGGAAATATATATTATAAATACTATAATGATTCAACTAGTGCGGCAGTAACATTAACAGAGAAATTATTTTTCGGAAATAAGGTAGGCAGAAATATATGATAATTGCATGAACAAGAGGACATATATCACATAAAATATTTTGAGTTGAAAGGAGTTAATTACCATGAAAAAAATAATAATTGTGCTTATTTCTGTATTATTGACAAACACACTAATGATTGGATGTACTTTAAAGAAATCACCACAAGAGCCACCTAAATTAACAATAACTATTGGAGACAAAGAATTGCAATATATCACTGCAAAAAACAAATGGAATGGGTCTATATATGATAGGCAAGATACATTTCAAGCTATATTAAAAGAAGGTTCTGGCATTGAAATTCCATTTATCGAACTTGATAAAACTGCTGTGATTAAATTTAAGAATAATCCTCCAGATAAATTTACTATAGCTGATATTTTAATTGATAAAGAGGGAAA
>Ga0316603_10001541_pt1 | contig 12348 bp, 11 predicted proteins | sample OWC_soil_day10_n_FD_207649 | JGI IMG/M metagenome (GOLD analysis project Ga0316603, IMG submission 207649) | Wetland soil microbial communities from Old Woman Creek delta, Ohio, United States - OWC_soil_day10_noCT | ecosystem: Environmental > Terrestrial > Soil > Wetlands | place: USA: Ohio...
GCCTCTCCTTCTGTGTCAGGATCTGAACACATTGAGCCGCTGAATCTGCTCGTTGGTCATATTGTCCAGGTAAGTATTCCATGGCAAAAACTCGGTCTTGAGGAGAAATCTCAATGTGTTCGTCGTATACCCAATCCAGAGGAGGCTCTGCAAATATGATGTTACGAGACTGGACACATTCCTCAGTAGTAATACCCGAGATATCATAACGGTTGATAATTCTTAAGCTCTCCAGCCCTTTGACGCCGAGATTTTCCTTTAAATCATTGAATAATCCCTGAGCTTCAATATTAAAGCCCGGTCTTTTTTCCACATAAATTCGTTTAACATCTTGAGCTTCCATGTTCTCCTCCATTTATGCCAAAATATACTCTCATTCTCGCTGAGTTCGACCACTAATTTGGTTAAACCCTTTATATAGGTTTCCCCAATAGAATCACGGAATAAAACAGAAAGACCCAGATGGGCAGATTTCACTTGTCAAAATAAAGTGAGGAAACCTGCCCGCCTGGGTTTTTATCCCTTCGGTGTAATCCGACAGCAAAGCTAAGGGCAACTTCTCAGGAATTTTCCCTCATTCCTCCACAACGGATCTGTGCCGCTCGGACAAGACATTGCCCTAGGCACACTTTCGCTCATAGTCAGGCCATTTACGGTAGCCTGGTAGAAACTTGCAGACCCTATCTCCGCTATTATATGAACGCTATATGAAGTTTTACAGTAGAGCTTCTGGCATCATTGTAGCTTATCCTCATTCGTCAGGTCAATATATTTTCGAACATTTAATAAAATTTTATTTTGATTGTTCGTTAAGAAAAAAATGAGAGACCTATGAAGGTCCCCCTGCTTTAACCCTTAGCGGACTATCTAAAGGGTTGCAATGACGGTATGGGTACGTCCGCTAATAACTGAAACATTGTTACTGCCATGATTTGTAACGTAGATCCTGTTCGTTTTCGAATCGATATTGAGCTCTTCCGGAGACACACCTACCAAAATAGTTGCAAGGACAACATGGGTAAGTCCATCAATAACTGAGACATTGTTACTTCCCTGGTTTGTAACGTAAATCCTGTTCGTTACAGGATTTACACCGACGGCTTTTGGACGAGTTCCTACTGTAACCGAGGTTATGAGTGCATTAGTCTTTCTCTCAATAACGGAGACATTATTGCTACTTGAGTTTGCAACGTAAATTCTGTCAGCAGAAACGGTATCCATCTGTTCGTTGGCCTCCATACCAGGGGGAATAATCTCCACTGGCACCACGTGATACGAAACCGTCATATTCCCAACATCATTTTTTCCCCAAGCTAATACCTCTACCTCATCAGAGCTTGTGATGAAGCGGAACTCAAGGGCGTCAAACTGGGCGTAATGGTGAGTATCCACTACCCTACCAGGTGCCAAAGTGATTGAATCCAAGACATACTCTATCTTTGCAGTTCCTTTTAAATAGAACCCCCTTATTTGAACGACAGCATTCATAAGGTCCTTATTTCTGAGTCTTACCGTGAGCGTTGAACTGGGTCTTATACCAGAGACAGGATTATTCTCGATTAAACCCGTTGTTAATACAGCCATTGCTCCGCCTCATTTCCGGATTAATTCAACCACTCGGGAAAAAGCCGTTTCGCTCTCTCTTGAACGATGAGAGAACATTCTTCATTAGGATATCGGCTCATATTTCTACCATGCCAGCGATAAGCCAATAGAAATTCCCCTAAGAATCCACACGTATAAAGGCGAAGAAAGCGCAGCCACAAATCATAATCGTGGGCTTGAGGCAAACTTTCGTCGAAATACCCTACTTCCTTTAGAGCCGAACGCCTCATCATCACGGAGGACCCATTAATAAAACAACCCTCCATGAGATGTGTCACCATTTCCTGTTTGTTGGGATAATAAGCTGAGTTCACATCGTATTGTTTGACCCCATTAGCATCAATAACCACAAAACTCGTATAGCTAAAACCCAAGCTTGGATCACTTTCCATCAGTTTCACCTGTTTGGCCACTTTCCCGTCTATAAATACATCATCCGCACTTAGCCAACAAACGTACTCACCCGTTGCCTGAGATAACCCGAGATTTAAGGCGCTCGGAGTTCCTCCATTTTCTTTATAGATATATTTAATATTTGAAAGATAAGGTTTCAGTAATTCAGCTGTTCCATCCTTGGATCCATCATCAATGACAAGCACCTCGAGATTTTCATAGTTCTGATGAATGGCACTCTCCACAGCTGAGCGTATATATCGAGCGTGATTGTACGTAGGAATGACGATACTAACTTTAGGTGCTAGCATTATCGTCCCTCCCCGTAAATCTTTCTCATCCACTCTACCGTAATGGGTAATCCTTCTTCTAGCAACACCTTAGGATCATGCCCGAGATCAAGTGTCGCTTTGTGAATATCCGGTCGTTTGCTAACCGTGTTGTGCTTATCTTCGGGAAGATAATTAACTAGTTTCGGATCACCCTTCGTATATTTCAGCACTAAATCGCTTAAATCTTTGACACTACGATATTCCGTGCCGCCAATGTTATAAACCTCACCCGGTTTAAAATGATTAGCGACATTCGCTATAGTCGGGATTAAATCATCGACGTACATAAAGACGCGATGATAACCTTCAAATACATCATAAGGAATACCCTTTAAGGCTCGATAAACAAAGAGACATACCACACTCCGATAAGGATGATAATATTCCCCCGGACCGTAGGCATTGAACAAACGAAGTCTCACGATTGGCGTTTGATATTTCTTCTCAAAATTGATGATTTGCACTTCATTTACCCACTTGGTTAGGGCATAGTCATTATGCTGAATGATAGTCTTTTGTAAAGGGAGGTCTTCTGTCAGAAGGGGTTCAGTCGCTTCACCGTATATTTCAGAGGAACTTGTAAAAATCAAATTGAAGCCTTTTTTCAATTGCCACTCTAAAATGTTACGCGTCCCAATAACGTTAGTTTCCCAGAGCGTATCATAGTAATGTTCTCCGTTGATGCGTCCAAATTCAGCTGCTAAATGATAGACATAATCATAATCCTGCTCAAATACACGTTCCAACTGCCGATACTTAGAAATATCTGCGCGGATATACGTTTCTTCTGCATGGTGTTGCAAATCAACTTCCCAAACCTCATGTCCCCGTTTTTTCAGCACTTCTACTAACCGCGAACCCAACGTTCCTTTACTTCCCGTCACCAATATTTTTGCCATCTCGATTGCTCCTTTTCCCACTATTGACTTGGATTTAAGGCCTTTCCCCGTTCCAAAACGACCCAATCCTGCTTTTCCTCCTCACGAACCTTCTCATCCTTGGGGGTAAAGCCAGCTTCACTCAACTCATCTGCTGTAAATAAGGGATCTTCCACCCAAACCGTCTTTCCAGTCGCTTCTAATGCTCTAACCAAGTCGACCCCTCGACTATGCTTAAGATCTTTAACTCCCGTTTTATAGCTCACACCTTTGACTAGGACCTTCTGATCGCTACCTACCTGATGCATGATTTGGTCTCGATATTCCCAATCCGCCTGTTCCGCTCCCTCAAGTAAAGCTGAGTGACAAACCGTTCGCAGGAATCTCATATCCTTAGGCAAACACTCCCCACCAATACCCCAGTCGGTACTTAGTAGCTCAACGTTATTCTTACTATTGACAGCCTCCCTTAGCTCGTCATAATTCAGGCCCTGATCCACACAATAGCGGTAAATTTCCTGAGCGAAGGCTACATCCACATAACGCTTAACATTCTCTACGACCTTAGATAACTCAGCCACCCGAACATCCGTTACTTCCACAAGCCGGGGAACCAAGGGCGCATAGAACTGACGTCCCTTTTCTAGACAAGCGCGTGTAAAGGCTCCCATCACCCTTGGCGTATCACAAACGGTCTTATCCACACCAAACATTACCCGATGCGGTACATGGATTAAGAAAATATCCGTTCCTAATTTAAATCCTTTACTCTCCAGAAACTCTCTTATACGTCCCATCGTTTCTGGTGGTAATGTCGATTCGATGGAAATCAAAGATCCTGGACAGATGATCATTTTCTCTAAGGCTGCAAATAAGTTTTGTCCTTGATCCCCAGTCGAAGGAGCCATCAACCAAACATCGATTCCTGTTAGAACCCGATAATCTGAAGTCACCCGATAACCCTGACTTCGTAATTCGTTGACTCGACTCTCATTCACATCCACCCCGAAAACCGCTTTGGGAAATTTTAGGTTAAGAAAAGTAAATAAATTAAAACCGATGTTACCCAAACCTACGACACAAATTTTCATTTTCTGATTCATCCTTCCGTAAGTCATCACTATATGCTATGGAAGTCTCCACACTGTTGACACTCCTTCACTTTTCTTTTTGCCACTTTGTCGCCGCCTGTCACATACACTGATAGAAAACCACCTTTAGTTGGCCCTGAAACACGTTCATTACCTAATAGGTGCTATCGGTTCACTTTTCAAGGAGGATTAAGATATGAAAATTGTTATTCCCGTACTCAGTCTGGAAACAGGGGGAACACGCTTTATCTATCAGTTAGCGAATGAGATGGTGAATAAGGGACACCACGTGGAGATCGTAATCCCTGAATATGCTGCAGTAGCTTGGCCCCTACAGACCCAAATCACTCGAGTTAAAGGACTCACTTCGGATACAATACCACCCGGAGATTTTATCCTTCCGAATTTCTGGCCCACTGTTTTTCCCGCTTGGGAATCAAAAAAAGGCCGAGTCGTTCGACTTAGCCTTGGTTATGAACCGTTATGGGTAAAAGAAGCTGAAGAAGCACGGGCTTCTTACTTGATCGATGCCCCGATTATTACCATATCAGAATGGCATCATCAAATCCTCTTACAAGAGACCGGTCGCAACAGTACGGTGATACCTGGAGGAGTTGATCCCTCAGTATTTCATCCCTTCCCCAAAAAATCCCTAGCGACCAGACGCCCAACGATTTCCTATATCCTGCGCTCGAAAGAACACGGCTATACGTGGAAGGGCAGCGAGGACTTTTGGGAGGCCTGTCGGCGTTTAGCCCTGCAGGTTCCTAACTTTGACATCCAAGTCGTTGCTCCAGAGGGAGCAACCTACCAAGCTCCTCTTCCCAATCGGATTGTAACCGCCCATTCGGACACCGAGATGGCTTTTTTCTATGCCCAGTCTGATATTTTTGTATCGACTTCCTACTTTGAAGCATTTTCTATGCCACCTTTAGAAGCTATGGCCTGTGGTACAGCAGTCGTAACTACAGATAATGGTGGCAACCGTGATTACGCAAAAAACGGGGAGAACTGTTTACTCGTTCCCCCCAGCGATATCCAACAACTCACTCAATCACTCGCTCATCTCTTAACTCAGGAACAAGAACGAAATCGTCTTGCACAAGCCGGCTTACAGTACGCCCAAACCTGGACTTGGCGACACTCAGCTGATAAATTAGAAGCCTTGCTTTTGCAGTTATCCCGCGCCTAGACTCATTGACTGCAATCCTTCCAAGCTAATAGAGCATCGATAGGCTCAGCGTCTTTACCGTAGACCTCCAAGAAGGCTAAATTCTTTTGATCATGAAACTTGCTAAAAATTAAAATATTATAACCCAGCTTGAGGAAATCCTCGACTTCCCAGCCTGAGCGATGCCTCTGGAAGCTTTCTCCCCCTAAACCGTAATGATCAAATTCTTTCTGTTGAAAGAAACCCCTTGGGGTAAAAAGGATTACTTTTTTGGAGGCAATCTTTTCTGCCTGGCGCAAGACCTCAAAACCAACCTCTTTTTCCAAATGCTCAATGACATCGATCAATGTCACACTATCTAAGGACTTCTGAAGGAATATCTCACTCAGGTGCTCTGCTGATACATTGAGTAAAATAAACGGTTCCCCATACTTAGCTTTCTCTAAGTATGGTCGATGTGCATCCACTCCGATCTTTATAGGGCAACGAAATTCTCTGAGGGTGGTGCCTACACCGCAACCAACATCTAGGACAGAATGAGAATCTATGAGGAGCTCATTAATCATGGCTAGGAAATCCTTATGATAAACAACTTCAACTGTCACAGGCTGAACATCCTTCCCAATCGTACTCTATTTGCTAAATTCAGAGCGTATTTAAACTCTATACCTAAAATGCGTTCTCCTCTATATTATTCAATGTCTCTGCTGATGTACCAGCTTGCACAGCAAACTCCATGAACGCATAATCTGTAGTACGCAAAGGAAAAGGGAGGACCCATAATGAAGATTGTGTTTCCTGTTCTCAGCTTAGAAATGGGCGGAGGGGCTCGTTTCATGTATCATCTGGCGAATGCCTTAGCCGATAAGGGACATGATGTGGAGATTGTCATGCCCGAAAAAGGGCTCCAAGTCTGGCCCTTGCGTACCAAGCTAAGACGTGTTCCCGAATTAACCCCTTCCTCCATCCCTTCAGCCGATTTTATACTCCCTAATTTCTATACAACCGTTAGTCCTGCCTGGGAATCCCAAAAAGGACGGGTCGTACGCCTCAGTCTTGGTTATGAACCACTCTGGGTCCCCGATTCGGAAACCGCCAAGCAAAGTTACCTGATCGGCGCTCCGATCCTCTCCATCTCTCAATGGCACCGCCAACTCCTACTCCAAGAGACAGGCCTAAAAAGCACTGTCATCTCCAGTGGAGTCGATCATTCAACTTTCCATCCGCATCCTAAACGTTCTGGCCAAACAGGCCGCAAGAATATCTTTTACATCATGCGCGACCCCGCTTCTGGTTATACCTGGAAGGGAGGAGCTGACTTTTTAAAGGCGTTAACCCGTTTAAAGAATCAGGTTGATTTTGAACTCACCGTTACAATTCCAGAAAACGCAAATTTTATAAGCCCTGTTCCATGTCGGATGATCACTACGGCCACGGATCGAGAGCTAGCCCTGCTCTATGCTGAAGCAGACCTCTTTGTCTATACCTCTTACTTTGAAGCGTTCGGCTTACCTCCCCTTGAAGCGATGGCTAGCGGCACTGCCGTCGTGACTACCGATTGTGGTGGCAATCGTGATTACGCAAGGAACGGCGAAAACTGTCTGGTCGTTCCGCCAAGCGACCTCAATCAACTAAGCCAAGCGATCTATCAGCTCTTGACAAAGGATACTGAGCGTCAGCGTATTGCCACCGCAGGTCATCTTTTTGCACAAGCTTGGACCTGGCAACGTACTGCAGACCAAGTCGAAGCCTTTTTGCTGAGCCTATAGGATTATACCTAAAGAAACCTTGGCGAAGCTGAATGTCAGTAGACACTGATACTATCGGAAAAATGTATACTTTCAAGTGATGCGAAAGAGCAGTAAAAACTTACTCATATAAGTAAGGCTTTACTGCTCAAACCTTATATCTTGACGTTACCTTCTAAAGTAATAGCGTCAAGTCTCATTCTAGAGGCCTCTACCCAGTAAGACCTTCACGACTTTCCGGCTTACATTTTGCACCCTATATTCTATTGGCGGCTCCCAGTCTGAACCCTGACTTAACACGATCTTCACTGCCCGCCAGATATCTTCCGGTTCACAACCCGAGATGAGGTTACTCCCTGCTTCCAATGTCTCAGGTCGCTCAGTCACATCCCTCAGCGTCACATTCGGTATATGATAAAGGCAGCACTCTTCCTGAACCGTTCCACTGTCACTCAGTACACAGTAAGCGTTTTGCTCTAGAGATACAAAGTCAAACAGACCTAACGGTTCCACGATTAGAATTCCCTTCCCATCAAATGTCATACTTCGCCTATCCAATTGAGAACGAGTGCGAGGATGAAGGCTGCAAATGAGAGGCATTTCATAGTTTACAGTTAGGCCCTGTAGAGCGCTTATGAATTTGTCCAGACGTACCTCGTCGTCAACATTTTCGGCCCGATGCAAGGTTACAAGAAAATATCCTTTGCTGGCCACTCCCATGTTCTTTAGGGCTTGGCTTTGTTCAATCCTGCCTGAATAATGGCTAAGAACCTCCCCAATCGGATTACCTGTCACATAGATTCGTTCTCCCTTGAACCCTTCTCTGAGCAAATTTGCTCGGCTTCGTTCCGTATAAGGCAGCAAAATATCGCTGCAATGATCGACGATGCGGCGGTTGATCTCTTCCGGTACTCGATCATCATAACAACGATTACCCGCCTCCATATGGTAGACCGGAATATGCAACCGTTTAGCGACTATAGCCGATAATGCACTATTGGTATCCCCCAAAATAAGCAGGCGATCCGGCTTTTCCTTGAGCATCACCTGTTCACACCCGCGAAGCATCTCCCCAATCTGCCCCATCAAGGTCGGGGCTTTGCAATCGAGCAGATAATCTGGTGACCGCAACTGGAGTTCAGTAAAAAAAATATCATTTAACGTCCGATCGAAATTTTGACCTGTATGCACAAGGATATGATCACAAAGTTCATCTAATAGAGGTATGATCCGGCTTAAGCGAATGATTTCCGGACGCGTGCCTAATACAGTCATAATTTTCATTGCATGAATTCCCTTCTCGTTTTAACTGCCCTGTGTGCAAAAAGCTACACAACCCAAGAGCCTTTAACTTCTGAGGACTGCTCAGCACGGCATGATATCTACTCTATGCAATTTACCCTTCACGCCAGGATAATTGCTCCTGACGTTTTCTACAAATTGTTAAACCTGGTGAAACCGGAATCGTCATCATCTCATACGCTCCCGTTTCCTTCGACATCTCTTCAATAGCTTGATAGGCTGTTCCACACCATTCTGGTCGTATCAAATATTCATTTCCAGGATGAGTATCATGCAACAAGATAAGACCGTGTGGTGCTACAAAAGGGAAAAAATCCTTAAAATCTTGCAACACCGCTTCTTTAGTATGATCTGCATCGATGAATAACATGTTGATTTGTAGAGGGTGAGCCTCTAATTCCTTGGCGAACTCCTGTGTGGTACCCTTATAAAATCGAGCATTCGCTGACTTCCTTATATAATTACCAGCATCCGCGTTAATGTCCACCCCAAATAAATGTTCAGCGAGGGGAATTATCCGGTTGAAAAGTGCACAATGATATATTCCAAGTTCCACGTAAACCCTTGGGCGGACAACGCTTGCCAACTGAATGATAAAGTCTTCATGCCAGTCTAATCGCACATTACTCAACCCTTTCCTCTACTTTTTGGCTAATCCCAACACACCCTCCATATAATTCTTGTTGTGAATAATCTGGGGATCTTCTGGGCGATACTTCCGAGCCATCTCATTATGCTCATATGCCAACTCATGCTTACCTAAGCGGTCATAGCAAACACACAACTGTAAATGCGGTAACCACGTCCAGCAGGATTCAATCATGGTTCCCCAACTGTCAATAGGCTTTTCCAATTGAGTTGCTAATTTATACCAGAAAATTCCTTGCTCATATTGCTCAGCACGTAAAAAATAAAAACCTAAGAGACAGCAAAACTCAGCCCTTGGATTAGCATATTCAAAGGATTTTAAGATATATTCGAGTTCTTTGTCCCTGTCCCCAAAATTCTGAAAACATTCGGCCAGTCTTCGGCAAGCAGTAAGTTTGTCCTCTACCCACCCTTTTTCCGTCTTTAAGAATTTCTGGTAAACTTCAATCGCCCGATTATAAAGTTGGTGCGCAAGGAGCTCATTACCATAATAAAATAAATCCCGTGGTGAAAAAGGCTCGCCTTTCTCTTGGCACTTCTCAAATATTCTCAGGTTACGATCAGTGATACCGGACGTTCCCTTATGGGTTACACAAATATCCGACTTTAAAATCTGTCCACACACATCGATATACTCATGCACCGCTCCAATCCAGCGAAAGTTTTTACTCCGTTTGACTAAACGGTTTCTTCTAAAACTATACGTTACTGCTCCAAACTCATCGAATTCTAAAAGGTAAGGCATATTTACAGCGTCAAAGATGGGATCTAAGTTTTTCTTCAGTTCAAGGAACTGCTTACGATCCAAGTCTGATAAAACATCATCGGCATCAAGCCAAAGGATATAATCCATTGTTGCTTTGCTAAAAGCATAATTGCGGGCAGCAGCAAAGTTATCAATCCAAGTAAAATCAAAGATCCGATCCGTATGCTGCCGAACAATCTCTTTCGTACGGTCTGTCGAACCGGTATCGACAATTACAATCTCATCCGGGATCCCCCTCACCGAGTCTAAACACCGGGCAATGGTGTTTTCCTCATTCCGCAGAATCATACATAGACTTATTGTTATGGGATGATCATCCATATTTCCAATCACCTCAAAGACATGATTTTAATCATACTCTATCGTATTCAGCGTATTGTAAAGTTGAAACACATCCTACTCCAGATAGTAAAGAAGAAGCCCTCTGGTTTTGGCCAAAAGGGCTCTTCTCTCTGAAAAATGAATTTATCCTGCGGATGACAATCCCAACACACCCTCCAAATACTTTTTATTATGAAGGACCTGAGGATCTTCAGGGCGATACGTCCTAGCAATCTCATTATGCTCATAAGCCATTTCATGCTTTCCTAATTTATCGTAACAGACACACAATTGGATATACGGTAACCAAGTCCAGCAAGCTTCGATCATGGGGCCCCAACTATCAATAGGCTTTTCCAATTGAGTCGCAAGTTTATACCAAAAAACACCCTGTTCATACTGCTCCGCACGAATAAAATAATGTCCTAACCGACAGCAAAACTCAGCCCTTGGGTTGGCATATTCGAAGGATTTTAAAATATATTGCAGTTCTTTGTCTTTTTCTCCTAATTTCTGAAAACTATCCGCTAGTTTCCCGCAGGCTGAAATATTATCTTCAACCCATCCCTGTCCTGTCGTTAAAAATTTCTGGTAAAATTCAATCGCCTGATTATTGAGCTGATGGTCATAGAGTTCATTGGCATAATAATATAAATCCCGCGGAGAAAACGACTCTCCTCTGGATCGACGCTTCTCATATATTCGTAGGTTCCGGTCATTGTCCTCCGACTTTCCGAGTTTCCCCTTATGAGTTACACAAATATCCGAATTTAGAACATGTCCATATACTTCTAAATACTCATGAACCGCCCCAATCCAGCGAAAGTTTTTACTCCGCTTAACCAACCGATTCCTTCTTAGGCTAAACGTTACCGAGCCAAATGGGTCGAAAGCTAAAAGATAGGGCATATTGACGGCGTCCATGAGTGGATCGAGGTTATTCTTCAGCTTAAGAAACTGCTTACAATCCGAGTCTGCAAAAATATCATCTGCATCCAACCAAAGAATATAATCCATCGTTGCTTTACTAAAAGCAAAATTGCGGGCAGCAGCAAAGTCATCAATCCATGCAAAATCGACAATACGATCAGTGTATTGACGGGCAATTTCCTTAGTGCGATCCGTCGAGCCAGTATCAATAATGACTATTTCATCGGGGATGCCCTTGATAGAATCAAGACACCGAGCAATGGTATTCTCTTCGTTACGGACAATCATGCAGAGGCTAATTGATATTTCTTTCATTTTCCGATCACCTCAAAAGGAATTGATTATTCTATATAGCCATATATATTCAATCAATATTAAGGATGAAAGCCATTTCATCATTTTTAGAAAGTATTAAAAAGCCCTCTGGGTTGATGCAGAGGGCCTATCAAAACCTAAATCTAGCTTAATCTGTGGATCATGATGGAGGCGTTAGCATTTGCTCCTGTTCCTCCTGCTCCAGTGGGAATTGTAACCGTTCCACTCGAAAAGCTATTTTGAAGGGTCGCCGTAGCTCCAGCCGGTGCTGTAATAATTACCTGCCCAACGTTTGTGGTGATGTCGAGGAGAGCAGTACTATTAATACCGTATCTTGAACCGGTTACAACAGTTCCATTTAGTGTGAGTGCAAATTGGTTGGAACCGGTGGCTCCGAGTTCAAAGGTTACCAAATAATCCCCAGCATCGGTAATACTAATTCCCGTAGCACCCGCAGCGTGAACGATTCCTCCCGCCGTGACGCCATTGCTGTCAAACGTAACATCAGCTCCTACGGCTACCGTCTGTGCTCCCACGTTATAAATATATCCATAGGCAGCCGATATAGCTCCTGTTGCTCCCTGAGTTCCTTGGATTCCCTGAGTCCCTTGAATTCCTTGGGTCCCTTGAATTCCTTGGGTCCCTTGAATACCTTGGGTCCCCTGAATACCTTGGGTCCCTTGGATACCTTGGGTTCCTTGGATACCTTGGGTTCCTTGGATACCTTGGGTTCCTTGAATTCCCTCAGTTCCTTGGATTCCCTGAGTCCCTTGAATACCCTGAGTCCCTTGAATACCCTGGGTCCCTTGAATACCCTGGGTTCCTTGGATACCTTGGGTCCCCTGAAT
>Ga0316603_10001543_pt1 | contig 12342 bp, 11 predicted proteins | sample OWC_soil_day10_n_FD_207649 | JGI IMG/M metagenome (GOLD analysis project Ga0316603, IMG submission 207649) | Wetland soil microbial communities from Old Woman Creek delta, Ohio, United States - OWC_soil_day10_noCT | ecosystem: Environmental > Terrestrial > Soil > Wetlands | place: USA: Ohio...
TTCGCGGTCGTGCCGTTCGCCTCGGTCCAAGTCCCGTCGCTGTTCGGCATCGGGACGCTGTGGCTGGCGATAAATGCAGCCATTTGCGTCGGGCTCGCACGTCTCGCGCTTCGCCGCTGACGATCCTCACACCACGACCTCGGCGTTTTTGTTAGCGTCGGGGTGATGAGGGCCGTCCTAGCCGCCATGTTCTTGGTGGGCTGTGCGAGCGCGGGTTCGCCCCGCGTGAGTGGCGATGACACCGGCGATCCCGTCGACGCGATGGTGTCGCCCGACGCGTGTCCCGACACCGACACCGACGGCACGTGCAACAACGTCGACAAGTGCCCGGGCTTCAACGACGCGCTCGACGCCGACATGGACATGGTCGCCGACGGCTGTGACAAGTGCCCCGGCGTCGACGATCGGCCCGACGTCAACCTGAACTCGACGCCTGACTGCCTCGAGTACATGACGCGCACGATCAACCTCAAGGCCGTGAACGGCAACCTGTGGCGCGGCTGGCAGTCGTCCGGCGGCGGCCACACGTCGACGAACGACAACACGCTCACCGGCGAGAACGCCGGCGCGTTCTACAACAGCTACTTCGTGTTCGCGCTGACCGGGTTCACCGCGTCGTCGATCCAGGCCGTCACGCTCGAGATCCAGCTCGAGCAGTACCAGACCGCCGACGCGACCGAGACGTTCTCGGTCTGGGACGTCACCGCCGCGTCGACGAACGTCGAGAACACGAACGACATCAACATCTACAACGATCTGATGACGGGCACCCAGTACGGGACCCTGAACACGACCGCCGCGCAGCTCAACACGATCCTGAGCGTGCCGCTCAACGCGATGGCCGCCACCCACGCGACCCAGAAGCTGAACAACGACTTCGTGCTCGGCATCCACCTCGACACGACGCCCGGGTGGATCCGCTTCGGGCACACCGGCGCGGCGGCACCCGCAACGGTGATCCGGCTCGTCGTGAAGTACCTGCCTTAGCGTTATGCTGCGCCGGTGAGCCGTCACCGCATCTCGATCGCGCGCGACCAGTACAAGTTCTCCGTCGCGCACATGACGGTGTTCCCCGACGGAACGAAGGAACGCCTGCACGGTCACAACTACACGGTCGCGCTCGCGATCGAGCTCGGTCAGATCGACTTCGAGTCGATGATCCCGTTCGCGCCGATCAAGGCCGCGATCGGCGAGCTGTGCGCGGAATTCAAAGAGCGCGTGCTGATCGCGACGAAGAACCCGCACTACGTGCTCGTGCGCGACGACGCCGAGCTCGAATTCAGGCTGTGCGGAGAGCGCTACGTGCTGCCACGCCAGGACGCGTTGCTGCTCCCGATCGACAACATCTCCGTCGAGGCGCTCGCCTCGTACATCGCGACGCGCCTGCTCGAGCGGCTGACCGTGCTCGACGCGAGCCACGTCAAGGCGCTCGAGGTCACGATCGAAGAGAATCCTGGCCAGGGGGCGAGTTGTTCGATCGATCTGCGGTAACGGTGCTGCTGCTCGCCGGCTGCAACCAGATCTACGGTCTGGACGACACCAAGCTGCGGCCGCTCGAGGCCGGCGTCGGCGTCGACCTCGACCTCGACGGCATTCCCGACGACTTCGACGCCTGCCTCGCGCCGATGCGCGACGCGGACGATGATCTGGACGTCGACATGATTCTTGCCGCGAACGATCCGTGCCCGTTCGACGCGGATTCGAGCGGCGACACGGATGGCGACAAGCTGCACGATGTCTGCGATCCGTTTCCCACGACGCTCGGCGATCGCCAGCGCTGTTACATGTCGTTCGGCAGCACCGACCTCAACACGCGGCTCTGGAAGGCGCGCGAGACGACGAACGACTGGAGCTCGCGCGAAGGAGAGCTGTACTCGAAGACGGTGGGGACGATCAGCGGGCTGGTGTCGACGATCGATCTCGCGCCGGGGGTGCAGACGACGCTCGACGCGATCGTCACGCTGAACAACGGGGCGACGCTGGGACCGTACGCATTTCGACTGTGGGCGCGGGCGGCCGACACGTTCGACAACAAAGAGCTCGGCTGCGAGCTCTCGGGCGACGCGATGTCGATTCGGATCGCCGTCGTGCGCGGCAACGACATGGACGTCTCGGGAGGGAGCACGACGGCGTTCCTGACCTTCCCGAAGAGCATGCCGGTGCGCATTCGCATGACGCAGGCGTCGTCGGGTACGGGCATGGACGTGCGATGCGTGTTCTCGTGGGACACCATCGAGGGACGCGTGAAGGCGCACATCGCCGAGATGCCGCCCGGTCGCGTCGCCTTCGGGACGGAGAACCTCCAAACGTCGATCAGCGCGCTCGCGATCTACGAGCGCGACACGATCGAGCCGCTGCCGTAGCTACGCGTTCGCGGGTGCGCGGTCGCGGCCGCGCCCACCACGACGACGGCGACGTCCACCACGGTTGCCACCTCCACCACCGCCGCGCTCACCACGCTCGCTGCGCTCGCCACCACTCGCGTGCTGGTGAACGTGACCGTTCGACTTCGGCGCCATCGCGGCGGCCTCGGCTGCGATCTCCGTCGACATCTTGCCGGCGACGCGGAACTGATCCGGCTTCCAGCCCTTCTGCGGAACGACGGTGATCAGCTTCTGCGTGCGCTTCTCGAGGTAGTCGAGGTAGTCGCGCTCTTGGCGCGACAAGATCTCGGCAACCCGCGGCGAGCACTCGATCTCGATCTTCTCGTTGTCGACGAGCGAGCCCGAGCGTCGCACCTCGCGCAGGATCTCGTAGGCGACGGTCGTGACGCTCTTCACGACGCCCGCGCCTTCGCAGGTCGGGCACGGCTCGGTGAGGAGCTGCACGAGCGATTCGCGCGTGCGCTTGCGCGTCATCTCGACGAGCCCGAGCTCGCTGATCTTCGTGACGTTCGTCCGCGCGCGATCGCGCGACAGGGCCTTCTGGAAGGCATCCCAGACCTTGCGGCGGTTGCCTTCCTTGTCCATGTCGACGAAGTCGACGACGATGATGCCACCGATATTGCGCAGCCGGAGCTGGCGCGCGACCTCGTCGCAGGCTTCGAGGTTGTTCGCGGTCACCGTGTCCTCGAGGTTGCCCGAGCCGGTGTTCGTGAAGCTGCCGGTGTTGACGTCGATCGCCGTCAACGCTTCGCCTTGATCGATCACGAGCGAGCCGCCCGACTTGAGCGGCACCCGGCGCGCGACCGCCATGCGGAGGTCGGACTCGACATGATAGTGGTCGAAGATCGGGCGGCGCCCTTCGTACTTCTTGATCCGCTCGGCGAACCGCGGGAGGAACGCGAGGGTGAACTTCTTCACCTTCTCGTAGACCTCCTCGTCGTCGATGACGACCTCGCTCGTGTCTTCGCGCATGAGATCGCGAACGACGCGCAGCGAGAGATCGAGATCCGCGTAGACGAGACCGGCGCCCGACATCAGCTCTTGGCGCTTGTCGACCTCGCTCCACAAGCGTGCGAGGAAGTCGACGTCGTCGCGCATCTCCTGATCGTTCGCGTCTTCGGCGGCGGTTCTCACGATGAAGCCGGTGCCCTTCGGACGGACTTCGTTCACGAGATCGCGCAGGCGGCGGCGCTCCTTTTCGGATCCGATGCGCCGCGACACACCCACCTGCGGAACGTTGGGCATGAAGACGGAGTAACGGCCCGGCATGGAGATGTAGCCGGTGACGCGCGCGCCCTTCTGGCCGATCGCATCCTTGACGACCTGACACAGGACGTACTGGCCAGGTTTCAGCAGCTCCTCGATCTTGCGATTCGCGAGCTGCTTGCGCGAGCGCGCGAGGCGAGACGCGGCGCCTTCCGGCGACTCGTCGCCGTCGTCGGTCTCGGCATCCTCGAAGAACTTGCGCTCGTCGCCCGATCCCAAGACGTCAGCGACGTAGAGGAATGCGGCGCGCTCGACCTTGGGACCGAGGTCCACGAAGGCCGCTTGCATGCCTGGAAGGACGCGACTGACTTTCGCGCGATAGATGTTTCCGACGATTCCTCGATCCCGTTTACGTTCGACAAAAAACTCGGCCAGGGCGCCATCCTCGACGACTGCGACGCGGATCTCGGGCCCCTCGGCGTTGACCACGAGCATGTTGTTCATTGAAGCTCTGCAATTCGTTGCGCCTGCTCCGGAGCGTCGCGACATGGATGTCGTGGCGACGGCTTGCCGTGAGCGGGTCGAAGGACAGTCGGTAACATGCAAGCCGATTGAATACAAGGGATTGCGATGCGCCTCGACGTCGTGGCCCACAGCTTGCTTCTTACGGGACCCGCGCGGGTGTTGCCGCATCAGCGCTGATTCGGGCTCTTACTAATTTAACTATCCGAATCAAACACTTAGTCTAGTTGGTCTTGATTGAACGAACGCCTGGGTTGCCGCCCGGGCGTTTGTGTTTTCGGAGCATGAGGGCGGACTGGTGCGTTGTCTTCTGATGTTCCGAATGTTCCTCATCGCGGCCGCGGTTGGTTGTGGCTCCAAGGAGCCCCGAAAATCACCACCGCCACTGCCGGCTGCGGATGCCGCGTTGTCGGCCTGGGATCGGCCGCTGGTCGATGCAGCTCCGAACGCGCCCACGCCGCTCCTCCACCCGAGCCACATCGACGAGTGCAACCTCGACAGTGACTGCAGTCGGGTCGACACGTGTGACTGTCAACGCTGCGTGACGCACAACAGGAACGTGCATGTCGAGCCTTGCCCGCGGCTCTGCGACAACGCTCCGTGCCAAGGCGTGAAGGTCTCGTGTCGCGACCACCGATGCACGATCGACTGACGTAGCATCGTGGGTGGGTGAACGACGCGAAGGAGACCGACTCGATCGCGTTCGTGCTCGCGCTCGGTCGCGCGCTGCACCGCTACGGCACGCCGGCACACCGCCTCGAAGAGGCGATGCGCGTGATCTGCGCACGCCTCGACCTCGAGTGTGAAGTGTTCACGACCCCGACGGCGATCATCATGAGCTTCGGCGAGCCGACCGAGCTGCGCACGCGACTCATGCGCGTGGAGGGCGGCGAGCTCGACATGGACAAGCTCGAGCAGGTCGACGATCTTGCCGATGACGTCGCCGCGCAGAAGGTCACGCCGGCCGAGGGTGTCGCGCGGCTCGAGAAGATCCTCGGGTCGCGGCGGCGCTACGGGCACGCACTGTCGACGCTGATGCACGCGATGACCTCGGGCGGCCTCGCCGTGTCGTTCGGCGGCTCGCTCGCGGACGTCGCGCTCGCGAGCGTGATCGGCCTCCTCCTCGGGCTGCTCGCGCAGGTCGCGGCGCGTTCGACGGATCAAGCACGCGTGTTCGAGCTCCTCGGTGCGGCGTTCGTCTCGTTCGCCGCGGCGTGCGCTTCGTCGGTCGTCGCGATCACCCCATCGCTCGTCACGGTCGCCGCGTTGATCGTGCTCCTGCCGGGCTTGTCGCTCACGGTCGCGATGACCGAGCTCGCGACGCGACACCTGATCGCTGGGACCGCGCGGTTGATGTCTGCCGTGATCGTCCTGCTCGAGCTCGTCGTCGGTGTCGCGCTTGGCGATCGCGTCGCGCGTGCACTCGTCCATGTCGAGCAGGCCGTGCCGATCGCGTTGCCTGAGTGGTCGCAGTGGCTCGCGATGGTCGCGTCGTCCCTCGGCATCGCGATCGTCGTGCAAGCGCAGCTGCGCGCATTTGGCTGGATCCTCGCGGCGTGCAGCGTCGGCTATATCGGGGCGTCGTTCGGCTCGCGCTGGCTCGATCCGCAGATGGGTGTCGTCGTCGGTGCGTTCGCCGTCGGCGTGCTCGGCAACGTGTTCGCGCGCCTGATGGAACGTCCGGCGCAGGTGGTACAGGTGCCGGCGATGCTGCTGCTCGTACCGGGCAGCATGGGGTTTCGCGGCATGGCGTCGCTGCTCGGTCACGACACGCTCAGCGGCGTCGAGACCGTGTTCGCGATGTTCGTCGTCGCGTTCGCGATCGTCGCCGGCCTGTTGATCGCGAACGCGGTGGTGTCACCGCGTCGCAGCCTGTGAGCGACTAACGACGCACGTCGGGATCGTCGGGATCCGCGTCGCGGTGCACGCATGGATCGTTGTCCGGATCGTGACCGCACGCGAGCACGCCGGGTGACGGATCGTGCGGGTCGACGCCCTTGTGCGGCCCCTCGAGGTCATCGTCGCCCGCGTCCACGTTCCCGCCGGCCGCGATCAACGCGGCGAGCTTCTCCGGTGATGCGTTCGGCACGAGGCCGTGGCGCGCGATGTACGCGACGTAGTACGCGTCTTCGCGGCGCGGCTCGAGCTCGCCGCGTTCGATCGCTCCTTCGAGCGCGCGCTTGAGATCGCCGATCAGGCGCGAGGGCGGAATCTCGAACGCGGTCATGATCGCGTTGCCGACGCCGCCGGGCAGCGGTGGGAGCTTGGCGTCCTCCTCGGCGAGGACGTGGACGCGATCGGCGAGCGCGCTGATCTGCTCGAGCAGCAGCTTGCGGCGGCCGGGGCGCTTGGACGTGATGTCCGCGCGCGAGAGGTCGAGCAGGTCCGTCATGTGAGGACCCATCTCGCGGTGGAAGCGACGGACGGCGCTGTCCGTCCACTGATCGCTGTATTGGTTCGTGCGGAGGTGGTGCTTGACGAGGAAGCGGATCGTCTGGCGCTCGTCCCGCGCGAACGCGAAGCGTCCGTGGATCTTGTCGAACATGCGCGCGCCGACTTCCGCGTGACCGTGGAAGTGCACGCCTTCGGGTGTGTACGTCCGCGTCGGGACCTTGCCGATGTCGTGGAGGAGGGCGGCCCACCGGACGAGCGGGCGGCGAACCGCTTGGCGAACGACCTGCTTCGTGTGCGCCCAGACGTCCTTGTGCTGGCGCCCGGCCTCTTGAACGAGATCGACGGTGGCTTCGAGCTCGGGAAACAGGAGGCGCAGGAGGCCCGTCGAGTGCAGCCACTCGAGTGCGGCGTCGACGTCTCGGCCCATGAGCATGTTCTCGATCGCGACGCGCGTGCGCTGCTTGTCCGCGTCGGCGATACGCGCGTGTTGTTCCGCGACGAGCTCGGTGACCGTCTCGTGGGGCCACTTTCCGTGCTCGTTCGCGATCGCAGCGGCGATCTCGAGCATGACCACGGGGTCAGCTTCGACGAGGCCGCGGACGCGATCTGCGGCACGATCCGTCATGGGGCGCGATAGGTAGCACGGTCGGCACGTGTTGTGCTCGACGAGCCCGCGAGTGCAGGGTCGTATTACAGAACGCCACCTACCGATGGCGGAGCGCTCGTTCCCAGGAATCACGCGTTTCTATGCGTCTCTCGACGAGAAGCCCGTGACATTCCTGCAGCTTGTTTGGGCCTTCGAAGGTCGCAAACAGTCCCGCGCCGTTTGTCGGAAGCGTCGACGTCGTTAGGGCGTTTTCCTAGCGAAGTCCGAATCAGTCTGGCAGGTTGAGTTGCCGACTGTGACCGACTGGCGCAATCCGGACGCTTATATGGGGCAAGATCGAACAAGCAAACGCCATTCAATCGGCGTGTTCGACTCCGGCGTCGGCGGCTTGACCGTCGTTCGCGCGTTGCGTGCGGTACTCCCTGGCGAGGACATCACCTACCTCGGAGATACCGCGCGCGTTCCTTATGGAAGTAAGAGTCCGCGCACCGTCGAGCGCTACTCGCTCGCGTGTCAGCAATTCCTCCTCGATCGCGGCGTGAAGCTCGTCTTGATCGCGTGCAACACGGCCTCTGCGAATGCGCTGCCCGCGCTCGTGGCCGCGAGCCCGGTGCCGGTGATCGGCGCGGTCGAGCCCGGCGCGAAGACCGCACTCGCCGTCACCGAGAACAAACACATCGGCGTGATCGGGACGCTCGGAACGATTCGCTCGAGTGCCTATGCGAAGGCGATCGCGCTCGTCGATCCCGACGCGAAGCTCACCGCGCTCGCGTGTCCGCTGCTCGTGCCGCTCGCCGAAGAAGGCTGGACGCACGACGAGATCGCTACGCTCGCCGCACGAAAATATCTCGTCCAGCTGTTCGCACGAGATCCGCAGATCGACACGCTCGTCCTGGGCTGCACTCACTATCCGTTGTTGCGGGACGTGATCAGCGAGGTCGCGCACGAGCTGGCGCACCATCCCGTGCACGTCGTCGACTCTGCGAGTGCGATGGCCGAAGCCGCGCGCGATGCACTCGGCACGGGACCGAACCGGCGCAGCGCTGCGGGTCGGCTCGACTGCTTCGCGACCGACACGTCACGCCTCGACGAGCTCGCACCGCGGTTTCTCGGCGAGCCGCTGACCGGCTTCGAGCTCGTCGACCTGTAGCTCAGGCGCGAACGGAAGCGCCCTTGGCGCGCGCTTCTTCTTGCTTGCGGCGCTTCATCACTTCCGTGACGGTCGACGCCTTCTTGAGCTTGTCGGCGATCGTCTTCTCGTCGACCGGGTAGTCGGTGCGGAACACGAGGCCGTCGTCGAAGAGCTGCTCGCGCGCCTCTTCGTCGTCGAGGTACTTCGCGACCTTCTTGCCCTTGTAGTCCATCTTCGGAAGGACCGCGACCTTGGCCTCGAGCCAGGCCATGAGGTCACCCATGACGGTCTTGCAGAGGACGAGGTTCTCGTCGAGGTTCTCGAAGAGCTCGGGGAAGCGTTGGCGGAACGCGTCCTCGTCCTCGCCTTTGCCGAGCGCCTTCTGCAGCGCGAGCCGCAGGAGCATCGCATCGTCGGCGTAGCTGACGACCGCATCGTTGCGATCGGAAACGAAATCGTTGGGACTCACGACATAGGCCACCACACCAGCGGCGACTTCGCGCACCGGCCGTGGGAGGTTCTCGTCGTCCATCGCGTCGAACGCGATCTTCAAGTCGTGAGGGAGGGAGACCAACCAATTGCGTACCAGCTCGACAAACTTCGCTTCAGTCGCGGCCGGCACAGAAAGAGACGTCACGGGATATCCTTACCCCGCAACTGCGGGGCCTCCAAACTTGCTTCGGGATTGAAGCCAGACAGAGGGAGTACCAGCCACATGCCGGAAATACAAGCCCGAGGCCTCGCAAGCCGGTAACGTGGTACCCTCGTTCTCGACGTGGCCAAGCGTTCGCCCATCCTGGGCTACAACCACAATGTCCGGTACCGCGGACTGGTGTTCCACGTCCAGACCGAGGACTCCGGGCTCCTGTCTCCGCACCTGTTCACGCACCTGTTCCATGGTGGCGTGATCATTTCGACTCGCAAGCTCGTGTACGACGCGGGCGCGGCCGAGGATGCGATCAAGTCGTTGATGCAGGCTCAGCACAAGGCGGTGCTGAAGGATCTGAAGAAGGGCAGCTTCGACGACAAGATCGACCAGTACCTCGGTGGCACGCCCGGGCTGTTGCCGCGTGGCGTGGAAGACGAAGGTGCTGACCGTCCGAGCGACCCGCAGCTTGCGCGTGCGAGCGAGCCGGTGATGGCGGCGCCACCGCCGAAACCTGCGGCGCCTGCGGCGCCTGCGACGCCGCGACCGACGCCGGACGCCGACGTCGCGTTCGAGCTCGCACCACCCGGCTCGCCGGCCGCGAAGCTCGCCAACACGCGCACGAGGACGGCCGAGCGTGGCAGTGCACCGACCGCGGTTCGCACGAACCTGCCACCACCGGCACCGTCCATCGACGAGCTCGGCGGACCGACGCTCGACGACCACGAAGCAGCGAGCGTCGCTGCGGCCATCGCCGCCGCGAACGCGACCATACCGACGCGCGTGCCGACGAACGACTCGACGGTCCCGATGCAGGTGCCGCCCGAGATGGCGTCGATCGAGATCGAGCTCGAGCTCGACGAGCCCACCCAGCAACCGCAGCGTCAGCGTCCACGTGACACGGACATCGCGTCGTCTCCGGAGCTCGAGCTCGGTCGCCCGTCGCCCGTGAAGCGCCCCGGCGAATCGGTGCCACCGCTACCGCCCCCGCCACACGCGCCGCGCTCGTCGAGCTCGCTCGGCGCGGCCGCGCTCCCACCGAAGGTTCCGCCGTCGCGCATGCCGTCGCGTCCGGCGATCACACCGCCGCAGGTCGTGTCACGTCCGCTGTCCGCCGACCGTCGCAACGAGGACGCCGTCGAGGTTTATGCGCCGCCACCGCCCGGCGCCGATGCGCCGCCCGGCGCGTCCGAGCGCCCGGGGCAGTACTCGCAGCACAAGCGCATCAGTACGAAGGTGCCGGTCGTCGACACGTTCAAGGAACGCTCGGGCTCGATCCCGGTGCCACCCGGGCTCGGCCGTCCGGGTCGCATCTCGTCGTCGCCGTCGACCGGTGTGCCGAAACCAGTCGGTCGCGATTCGTCGTCGAACAGCGTGCCGAAGTCAGGTCAGACCGGCGCGAACCCGGTCGTGCCGGCGGTGCCCGCGAATGCGCGCGATCAATCGTCGGGCGCGCAGCGCGCGCGGACGCCGACGCCATCGCGGGCGGCTCCCGCGACGTCACGCACCGCGAGCTCGAGTGGAGGCGTCGTGATGACGCGCCCTGCCGTGATCGTCGGTGCGCCCGCCAAGCCGAACCAACCGTCGCGCGTCCGCAAGGCCCGCGAGGACGAGGGGCGCGGCTTCGGACAGGGGCTGATCTCCGAGAAGAGCCTCGACGAGGTCATCCTCGCGTACCTCTCGGAAGACGCCGACGAGAAATAGTCGGAGCGCGTTCGCGCCCGTTGGCGATCGTCGACGGTGCGGCTACGGTGCGAGCATGCCCGCGCACGTCAAGCTGTACACGCGGCGATGGTGCGGCTACTGCACGGCCGCCGAGCACCTGCTCGACTCCAAGGACGTGAAGTACGAGAAGATCGATTGCACGGGTGACCACGCGATCCGAGCGTGGCTGCGGAACGCGACCGGTCGCAGCACGGTCCCGCAGATCTTCATCGACGGCAGACCGATCGGCGGATACGACGAGCTGCGCGCGCTCGATCGGCGCGGCGAGCTCGATCGCATGCTCGCCGTCGACGACTCGCATCCGTCGACGTAGTCGCTACTCGTCGGGATCGGGCGCGTCGAGCTCGGGGTGTTCGGCCTTGTACTTCGTCATCCACTCGGCCAGCTTCGGCATCGCGACTTCGAGCCGCTGGCTGCCTTCGCGATCCATCGCCTGCCGCCACGCGAAGCGAGCTTCCTCGTGATCGCCGCGATGGGCGTAGCACCACGCACAGAGCAGCAGCAGATCGCGGCCGGCCGTCATCGACAGCCCCTTGCGCATGCGATCGTGCAGCTCGGTGTCGTCGAGCTCGCCGTTGCGAATCGCGTCCTCGGTGACGAACAGATGCATCTGCGCGATCCAGTACGAGAGCTTCAGCACCTCGCCCTGCGGGACGCCGCCGCGCGCGTCGAGGACGACGCGTGCTTCCTTCGTGCGGCCGAGTGCCGTCAGCAGGTTGATCTCCGTGTAGTAGGAGAACTGGTGTTGGATCAGGCGGGGCGACAGCTTGCTGCGCGCATGGCGCACGCGGTCGAGCGCTTGCTCGCCGCGGCCTTCGAGGGCATCGGCGATCGCGACGCGGAGCTCGGCGAGCGCACGCACGCGCGCAGGAGCCCACCACGCTTTCGCGACCGGTTCGGCCAGCTCGCGTCCGTGGCGCGCATCACCGTTCGACAGCGCGACGCTCGCTTCGTTGACGCGCTTGACCGCGCGCACGGTGCCCATGAACCGGCCGCCGAGCGCGAGGTAGAACGGGATCAGCAGCGGAAACGACGTCGCGGCGAGCGCGACACCCGCGGCGGTGATGCCACCGAACGCGACGTACGCCACGAGTTGGCGGTTACGCACGCCGGCCGGATCCTTCACCTCGCCGTCGCGGCCGACGTAGACGAGCTGACCCTTGCCGGCCTTGTCGAGATCGGTCGCGATCATCGGGCGCGTGAGCGCCAGCTCGGTGCCTGGGTCTTTGGGATCTTTTGCCATCAGCCGACGTCCTGGACGCTCCACTCGGTGCCGTGCGGCGAGTCGTGCAGCTCGACACCGAGCGCGGTGAGCTCGCCGCGAATCTCGTCGGCGCGCTTGAAGTCCTTCGCGCCGCGTGCGGTGACACGGTCTCGGATCAGCTGCTCGACGCGCCCGACGTCGAGCTGGCAGCGCTTGACCAAGCGTTCGCGGCGATCCGCGAGGTACTTTCGTGGATCGTTCGCGAGGATGCCGAGGGCTTCGCCGACCGTGCGCATGTCGTTCGCGAGCCGCGCGAGCGTGCGGCGGCGCTTGTCCTTGTCGATGCCCTTACCCTGATCGATGAGGCGGTTCGCGAGCGTCTTCGCTTCGTGCAGCTTCGACATCACGATCGGCGCGTTGAAGTCATCGGCGAGCGCCTCGCGCGCGTCCGCGACGAGCTTCGAGGCTTCGGGCAACACGTCGCCCGTACCGCCATCGCCACCTTGTGCGACCAACGCGTCG
>Ga0316603_10001545_pt1 | contig 12337 bp, 10 predicted proteins | sample OWC_soil_day10_n_FD_207649 | JGI IMG/M metagenome (GOLD analysis project Ga0316603, IMG submission 207649) | Wetland soil microbial communities from Old Woman Creek delta, Ohio, United States - OWC_soil_day10_noCT | ecosystem: Environmental > Terrestrial > Soil > Wetlands | place: USA: Ohio...
AACGTCCGGGCCTGGCTCGCCCGCCTGGGTGCCCGGACGCTCGACGAGATCGTCGGCAACGTCGAGCGGCTGCGCCAGCGCGTCGTCGACCGGCCCAAGGCCCGGCTCATCGATCTGTCGGCCGTGCTGGCCCCGCCGGTGGCAGGCCCGCGACGATTCGCCCGCATGCAGCCGTGGGACATCTCCGACCACGTCGACCACGATCTGATCCGGCGCGCCGAGCCGGCGCTCGTCGGTGGTCTGCGGCCGGTCGAGCTCGCGCTCCCCATCGACAACTCGAGGCGCGCGGTCGGGTCCGTGCTCTCGGGGCACGTCGCGCGGCTCCACGGTGCGCGCGGCCTACCAGAGAGCTCGATCCGCGTCCGGTTCACCGGCTCGGCAGGTCAGACGTTCGGCGGCTTCCTGTCGCCCGGCATCACGCTCGAGCTCTGCGGCGACGCGAATGACTATATCGGCAAGGGGCTGTCGGGCGGCCGGATCATCGTGTACCCGCCCGCGAGCTCGCGGTTCGTACCCGAGCACAACGTGATCGTCGGCAACGTCGCGCTCTACGGCGCCACCTCCGGTGATCTGTTCGCGTGCGGCCTCGCGGGTGAGCGGTTCGCGGTCCGCAACTCCGGCGCACGCGCGGTGGTCGAGGGCGTCGGAGATCACGGCTGCGAGTACATGACCGGTGGCGTGGTCGTGGTGCTCGGCGCGGTGGGACGCAACTTCGCGGCCGGCATGAGCGGTGGCACCGCGTACGTGTTCGACCAGACGCAGACGCTGCGCGCGCGGACCAACCTCGACATGGTCGAGCTCGAGTCGGTGATCGACGAGAGTGATCTGTGGCTGCTCTACAGCCTGATCGAAGACCACGTGCGGTTCACGAGCAGCCCGCTCGGCCGCCGGGTGCTCGACAACTGGGAGCACCTCGTCGCGCGGTTCGTCAAGGTGATGCCCACCGACTACAAGCGCGTCCTCCAGGCGCGTCGCGCGGCCGCGAGGCCCCGCCCGCCCGGGCACCTGACGGTCGTAGGGGGGGGGACCTGATGGGCAAGCCCACTGGCTTCATCGAGTGGACCCGCCTGCTCCCCAAGAAGCGCGCGGTCACCGAGAGGATCGCGGACTGGCGGGAGGTCGAACCGTCGTCCATGGGCCCGCTCGAGTCCGACGCGCTGCGCACCCAGGCCGGGCGCTGCATGGATTGCGGCGTGCCGTTCTGTACCCAGGGCTGCCCGCTCGGCAATCCGATTCCCGATTTCGCCGATCTCGTGTTCCGCGATCGCTGGCACGACGCGCACCGTCGGCTCGCGACCACCAACGACTTCCCCGAATTCACCGGCCGGCTGTGCCCCGCACCGTGCGAGGCCGCGTGCGTGCTGTCGATAGATGGCGCACCGGTGACGATCGAATCGATCGAGAAGGCGATCGCCGAGCGCGCGTTCGCCGAGGGCTGGGTCGTGCCGCAGCCTCCACGGGTGCGGACCGGCAAGCGCGTGGCGGTCGTCGGCTCGGGCCCCGCGGGGCTCGCCGCCGCGAACCAGCTCGATCGCGCGGGTCACACCGTGATCGTGTACGAGGCCGCGGCGCGCCCCGGTGGACTGCTCCGCTACGGCATCCCCGACTTCAAGCTCGAGAAGCACGTCATCGATCGCCGGCTCGCGGTCCTCGAGGCGCAGGGCATCGAGTTTCGCTGCGGCGTGACGGTGGGGCGCGATCCGACGTGGACCCAGCTGCGCGCGGAGCACGATGCCGTCGTGATCGCGATCGGAGCCCAGCGCCCGAGAGATCTGACGATCCCCGGCCGCGAGCTGCCCGGGGTGGTGATGGCGATGGACTACCTGATCGAGCAGAACCAGGTGGTCGCCAGCGAACGGTCGTCGACCCGCCACGATGTCCGCGGTCACCAGGTCGTGATCCTCGGAGGCGGCGACACCGGATCGGACTGCCTCGGCACCGCGCATCGTCAGCGCGCTGCGCACGTCACCCAGATCGAGCTGCTCCCTGCCCCGCCCGCCACGCGCCCGGCGGCGAACCCGTGGCCGGTCTGGCCGCTCGTGTTCCGGACCTCGAGCTCGCAGGAGGAAGGCGGCGAGCGCACGTTCGCGTTCCGCACGACGCGGCTGTCCGCGGGTCCTGACGGCCGACTCGCGGCGTTGCACGGCGCCCACGTCGAGCCGCGCGACGGCAAGCTGGTCGACCTCGATGGCGAGGTCACCCTCCCCGTCGACACGTTGATCCTCGCGCTCGGCTTCACGGGCCCCGACGCAGGCTCGGCGGTGTCCGAGCTCGGACTCGCGCTCGATCCGCGCGGCAACATCGCCGTCGACACCCGCGGTGCGACCAACGTGCCTGGCGTGTACTGCGCGGGGGATGCTCATCGCGGCGCGTCGCTGATCGTGTGGGCGATCGCCGAGGGGCGAGAGCTCGCGCGCGCCATCGATGCCGAGCTGCGCGGAGGCGTGTCCTGCGTGCCAGCGCTCGGCCAGAACCTCGCGTTCTCGCCGTGACGGGCGCGCTCGACGGGCTCGAGGAGCGGACGATCACGCTGCCTGGGCACGATGGGCCAGCGACCCGCACCGTCTACTGCACGGGAGCAGGGCCAGCGGTGATCGTCATGCACGAGGCCCCGGGCCTCTACCCGGCGGTCATCGACTTTGCCCGGCTCGTCGCGGCCGAGGGGTTCCGCGTCTACCTGCCGTCGCTGATCGGCACGCCGGGCCGACCGCTGAGCAACGGGTACGTCGTGCAGACGCTCGCGCGGGCGTGCGTGTCACGCGAGTTCACGGTGTGGGCGACCGGGCGGACCAGCCCGATCACGGTGTGGCTGCGCGCGCTCGCGCGGCTCGCCCACGCGGAGTGCGGTGGCCCGGGTGTCGGGGCGATCGGCATGTGCCTGACCGGCGGCTTCGCGCTCGCCATGATGGTCGACGACATCGTCACCGCCCCCGTGCTGAGCCAGCCCTCGCTACCGTTCGCCGCGACGCGTGCCCAGAAACGCGACCTCGGCCTCGACGCGGAGACGCTCGCGCGGGTCAAGCAGCGCGCCGCCGCCGGCCAGTGCGTGCTCGGGCTTCGGTTCACCGGTGATCCGATGGTCCCGGCCGAACGCTTCGATCGCCTGCGCGAGGAGCTCGGCGACCGCTTCCTGGCGATCGAGATCGACTCGAGCGCGGGCAACGCCCAGGGCGTTCCGCGGATGGCCCATTCGGTGCTCACGCATCATCGAGTCGACCGTCCCGAACATCCGACCGCCGCCGCGCTCGCCCGCGTGCTCGCGTTCCTCCGCACGCAGCTCGCCAGCTAGTCCTTCTTGCTGGTCGCTTCGAGGAACTTCTCCTCGAGCGAAGCGCCCTCTTTGACAGAGCGAGGCACGAGCCCGGCCTGCGCCAGCGAGGACACCAGGGTGCCGATCAGCAGATCGGAGGTCTGCCCGGCCGCGAGGATCAACTCGATCGAGTACTCGTTCGTGGTGTCGACCTCGACGGTCCCGACGCCCGGTAGGCCCCGCAGCTGCGCCCACTCGAGCTCCGCAAGCTTGCGACCGAACGTCATGCGCACGACGCCGGTGGCCTGGGTCAGCTCGGCGATCGACTTGTACTCGACGAGCTTGCCATTGTTCAGGATCGCGACGGCCGCGCACATCTCCTGGATCTCGGCCAGGTTGTGCGACGAGATGATCAGCGTCGCCCTGGCCTTGGTCTTGATGTCGGCGACCAGCTTGCGCACGGCCGCCGCGTTGACCGGATCGAGACCGGCGGTGGGCTCGTCCAGCACGATGACCTCGGGCGAGCCCATGAACGCCTGGGCGATGCCGAGCCGCTTCGTCATGCCGTGAGACAGCGCGCGCGCGCTCTTCTTCTGGGCATCGAGCAAGCCAACCATCGTCAGCACGCGAGTCGTCTCGTCGGCAGCGGCTTGCTTGGTCATCCCGCTCAGCAAGGCGAAGAACTCGAGCTGTTCACGCACCGGGACGTTGGCCTGGAACAGCGCGTCCTGCGGCAGGATCGAGAGCCGCCCCTGGAGGTCGCCGATGTTGTTGACGTTGATCCCCAGGACCTCGACCGAGCCGGAGGCAGGCTTGAGGAAGTTCGCCATGATCGAGAACAGCGTCGTCTTGCCGGCGCCGTTGGGGCCCAGCAAGCCGAACACCGTCCCGCTCGGGATGTCGAAGCTGACATCGTCGAGCGCCTTCTGAGCGCCGAACGTCTTCGTGACGTTGCGGATCCTGACCGCCGGTGCGGAACCCGAGGCGGCCTCGGCGCGATGCGGTTGATCGGTCATAGGTCTCGCTTCTTGAAGTAGCGCAAGCCAAGGAACAGGAAGCCGGCGCAGAACGCCAGCATGGCGATCGCCGCGCCGAGAAAGTGAGCGGAGGCGACCGGCTCGAGCAGCCAGTACTTCCATCCCCACGGCGTGAGGTAGTTGAGGTAGCCGACGCTGGCGTACAGCGACGCGCCCCGGCCGACGATCAACGGGAACATGTAGGCCGCCATCAACGCGATGACCAGCGAGCCAAACGGAGAATCGATCGCGCATGACACCCATGCGCAGATCGCGATGTACGGCGCCGTGAACAGCATGACCCGCAGGTAGCCTTGGCCGAGCCAGAGGACCATGTCGCCCGAGGGATGGACCTTGACCTTGGCGGCCATGTAGAGCGCGAGGATCAGGAACAAGGCGAGGTTCACCAGCGCCGCGAACAGGTACGTGCCGATGAACCTGCCGATGAAGATGTTCTGGCGCTCGGTCCGGATCAGCAGGAACCGGAGCCCCTTGGATCCGATATCGCCGGAGGTCTGGTTGAACCCCGAAAGACAGCCGAACAGGGGCGTCACGAGGAACAGCATCACCAGGATCGCCGAGACGATCGCCGGCTGCTGCGAGGTCAGGTAGTCGAGTTGCTCCGAGGACGGCTCGACGACCCAGTTGATCGCCTTGCCGGCGATCCTCACGACCTCGAGGTTGACCCGCTGGCGGGCCTCCGCCTTGTCGGCCTCGGTCATGTGCCCGCCGGTCTCGCTCCGGTCCATCCGCTCGATCTGCTGATCGACGGCATCGAGCGGTGAGATCACGATGCTCGCGAGCACGAGCCCGATGACGAGTGTGAGGAACAGCGAAACGAGACCCGCACCGCCACGAATGCCGTGGCGTACGGAATGTCCCGCGATCAGCTTGAGGTGAGCCTGACGAATCATCGGTGTCCCCACGCAAGTGCGGCGCGCGAGCGGTCAAGCTCGCAGCGCCGCGATTGGTCGACGAGAAGTGCGTCTACTCAGTTAACGAGGTCGTCTTTGAACGTCGTGTTCACCAGGACCAGCGTCAGCACCGGGTAGATGAGCCCGATGATCGCGCCGAGCCCGAAGCCCGACTTGAGCAGCGTCAGGCCGAGCACGGTGTCGCCGATCGCGAGGATCGCGTACACGTTGCCGAGCGTGCGGCCGAGGAACCGCTTCATCTTGATGTAGCCGATGCCTGCGGTGAGCAGGATGGCCATGCGCACGACGCCGAGAATCAACGCGGCATAGATGACGCCCTTGCTGATCTCGCCGCCATCCAGCTTGCCGCCCGAGGCGACATCTGCGGCCGTGAGCAGCGCGAGCACTGCCAGGAGGCCAAGGAGGCCAAGGCCAGCGAACACGAAATTGAGGACCGCGAGTGCAGTCAAACCACCGGGACGTCTTCCGTCTGCCATGTTCATTCTCCTTGACTGCGGTCTACCCCGCAGATCGTGGGGGGGACTGTTAAACGGTTGGCCACCGATGAGCAAGGGTTCATGACAACACCCGCCCGGGATCTTGCGCCTCCCAGAGCGTCTCTGAGCCTCGAAGGCCGCGATCGACTCGGAAGATTGCAGCGACGGTGTAACAGATGTCGGGTACCCCACGCTCCTCGCATGCGGTGCTGGATGCGATCCCCTAGCGCTCGAACCGGAACAGCGCGATGCCGGCACCGGCGAACACCACCGCGAACCCGAGGATCGCGAAGATCGACGGCGCGATGTCGGCGAGCGACGTGCCCTCGCGGACCAGCACGCTGTAGTACGCGTCGAGCGCCCAGCCGTGCGGCACGCACAGCCCGAGCTGCTTCATGAACACCGGCATCATGAGCCGCGGGAACATGCAGCCGCCGAGCATGCCCATCACGAGCAGCACCACCGAGCCGATCCCGCCGAGCTGCTTCTCGGTCCGCGCGACCGCGGCGAACAGCAGGCCGAGCGACACCGCGCACAGCACGACCGACATCGACAGCACGACGAGCGCAGGGATCGAGCCCGCGATCCGCATCCCGAACACGCCGATGCCGACCCCGAACAGGAACGCGAGCTGGGTCAGGCCGACCAGGTAGTAAGGCACCAGCGTCGCGAGCAACGCCTTCCACCGCGGGACCGGCGCCGCGAGCAACCGCCGCCACGTGCCGGTCTTGCGCTCCCCGACGAACGCCATCGCGACCGTGAGCGCGATGAAGAACCCGAACAGCACCGCGTTCCCCGGCACGGTGACCTGGAATGGCGTGATCTCCGCGAGCGGGCGCGCGAGGCCCGGCGGCGTCCTGGCCTCGACCATCGGCGGGAGCTTGTCGATCGGGATCGACGAGCTCGCCCGCATGACCACGCTGGTCAGCGCGCCCTGCAGCGGACCACGGACCTGGACCGGGGCGCCGAGATCGATCGACAGCTCGATCGGGCCCGTCGCCGGGACCACGAGCCCGGCGCCGACTTCCTCGGTCGCGACCCGCTGGCGGACCACGTCGGCCGAGCCAGCGAGCTCGGTGCGAAACCCCGGGGTCTCGTCGAGCGTCTTCGCGATCGCCGCGCCCCGCTGGTCGCCCGGCGCATACCAGACCGCGATCGGGCGTGGCTTGCCATCGCTCGAGTTGTTGAACATCGAGCCGAACGCGATCATGAAGATGATCGGCAGCAAGAACAGGCTGATCAGCGCGCCGCGGTCGCGCAGCAGCAGCCAGACATCCTTGCGGATCGCCGCGCCGATCATGACTCGTCCCTCAGCGTCTTGCCGGTGAGCGCGAGGAACGCGGTCTCGAGGTTCGCCTCGCGAGACTCGATCCGCGCGATCGTCGCGCCGCAGGCCTCGATCGCGGCGATCATCGGCGCGAGCCCACCGGTGGCGAGCAGGCGCAGCACGTGGCCGTCGCGCTGGACCGTGCCGTGGTGCGCCGCGGCCGCGGCCGCAAGGGCGGTGATCTCGAGACTGCCGGCGAGCTCGAGCTCGAGGCCCTTGCCGGCGTGCACCGCGACAAGCTCCGCGATGCTGCCGGTCGCGGCGATCGTGCCGCCATCCATGATCGCCACGCGATCGCAGAGCGCCTCGACCTCCTCCATGTAGTGAGACGTGTAGATGACGGTCATGCCCATCCCTCGCAGAGCGCGGATCGATTCGAAGATGTGGTTGCGGCTCTGCGGATCCACGCCAACGGTCGGCTCGTCGAGGATCAGCAGCTCGGGTTCGTGGAGGAGCCCGGCGGCCAGGTTCAGCCTTCGCTTCATGCCGCCGGAGAACCGCTTGACCTGCTCGACCGCGCGATCGCGCAGCCCCACCACGTCGAGTGCCCAGGCGATCCGGCCGGCGAGCCGCTTGCCGGCGAGCCCGTAGAGCGACCCGAAGTAGCGCAGGTTCTGGGTCGCGGACAGCTCCTCGTAGATCGCCAGCTCTTGCGGAACCAGGCCAAGCTTGGCCTTCGCGGCGTAGGGATCGCGCGCCAGATCGATCCCGCCGATCGCGACGGCCCCACGGCTCGGAGTGATCACGCCACAGGCCATCGAGATCGTGGTCGTCTTGCCGGCCCCGTTGGGTCCGAGCAGCCCCAGACACTCGCCGCGCTGGACCTCGAGATCGACCGCACCGACGGCGGTGCGCGCCCCGTAGTCCTTGCCGAGCCCGCGGAGTGACAGCACGGCGGTCATGGCTCGAGCACCACCTTGCCGAACGCGGACCGCGTCTCGAGGAGCTGGTGGGCCTCGGTCGCCTGCGCGAGCGGCAACACCCGGTGCACGATCGGTTCGAGCCGTCCCGCTGCGATGTGGCCGAGCACGGCGAGCAGATCCGCCTTGCTCGCCATCGTCGAGCCGAGGATCTCGATCTGGCGAAAGAAGATGTGGCGGAGGTCGATCGCGGGATGAAAGCCCGCGGTCGCGCCGCAGGTGACGATCCGCCCGCCGTTGCGCACGGCCTTGATGCTCCCGGCGAACACGTCGCCGCCGACGTGCTCGATCACCGCGTCGACGCCACGCTTGGCGGTCTGCGCGCGGCACTCGGCCACGAAGTCGGCGGTCTGGTAGTTGATCGCCACATCCGCCCCGAGCGCGCGGGCGTGCGTCAGCTTGGACTCGGTCCCCGCGGTCGCGATCACGCGCGCACCGTAGAGCTTCGCGATCTGGATCGCGGCGACGCCGATGCCGGAGCCAGCCCCCTGCACGAGCACGGTGTCTCCCGGGGTGACCCGCGCCTTGTGCACGACCATCTGCCAGGCGGTCATGAACGTCAGGATCGAAGCCGCAGCGTGCGCGAAGTCGAGGCGCTCCGGATACGGCGCGAGGTTGACCGCCGGCACCACGATGTACTCGCAGTATCCACCCTGGGTGTTCTCGCCGAGGATCTTGTAGTGGCGGCACAGGTTGTCGTGCCCCGACAGGCACGCCGCGCACCGCCCACACGATGACCCCGGCTGCACGATGACCTTGTCTCCGACCTTCGCGACCAGCTCACCACCAGGGCCGACGGCGTCGACGAGGCCCGCGATGTCCGAGCCGAGGAGGTGCGGATACGTCAGGTGAAACGCCGGGCCGCCTCGGCGCACCCAGAGATCGAGGTGATTGAGCGCGACCGCACGGATCCGGACGCGGACCTCGCCTGGGCCTGGCTCGGGCACCGGCAGCTGCTCGAGGTGCAGCACCTCGGGACCACCGTGCTCCCGCAACACGATCGCGTTCATCACCACGAGACCGTAACGCCGCGCTCCCGCCCGCGGTAGCTCCGGTCCGACGAACCGTCGCTTCTGGTAGATGAACGGGGGTAGGTTCGGGCCCATGCGAATCGTCTCGGTGCCCTGCCTCAAGGACAACTTCGCATACCTCGTGATCGATGAACCGACCGGACGGGCCGCGGTCGTCGACCCCGGCGAGGCGGCGCCGGTCGAGGCGGCGCTCGCAGCCGAGCAGGTCACGCTCGTCGCGATCTGGGCGACCCACCATCACCATGATCACGTCGGCGGCATCGCAGGGCTCGTGGCCGCGCACCCCGGGACCGAGGTCGTCGTCGGCGTGCACGACGCTGCCAGGGTCGCGGGCGCCACCCACCGGCTTGCCGATGGCGAGCCGTTCTCGCTCGGCGGCTCGATCGGACAGGTGATCCACAATCCAGCCCACACGCTCGGCGCGATCACGTTCATGATCGACGGCGCCGCGTTCACCGGCGACACGCTGTTCGGTGCCGGCTGCGGCCGGCTGTTCGAAGGCGATGCCGCGATGATGCATGCGTCGCTGTCACGGCTCGCCGCGCTGCCCCGCGAGACGCGCGTCTACTTCGGCCACGAATACACCGCGGGAAACCTCCGCTTCGCGGCGGCCGTCGAGCCCGACAACGCCGCCATCCACCAGCGCGCCACCACGATCCCGAAGCCATCGACGCCCTCGACCATCGCGCTCGAACGGGCGACCAACCCGTTCCTCCGCGTCACCGAACCCGCGGTGATCGCCGCGGCGACGGCGCGTGGCGCGGCGGGCGATCCGGTGAGCGTGTTCGCTGCGATCCGCTCGTGGAAGGACAATTTCTGAACGGACCTCTGGCCATGCACGACGATCGTTCCGGCCGGCTGGTCGAGACCGACGCGGATTGCTACGTGATCTGAGATGGCGAAGCGAGCCAGCAAGCCAGCCCCGAAGCGAGCGCGGGGGCCCAAGCCGCCGGCGAAACCGCCGAGGGCCAGGCTGAAGCCTCGGGCGAAGCCTCCGAACGCCAGGCCGAAGCCGCGAGCGAAGCCGCCGAAACGCAAGCCGAGCGCCGGCGCGAAGTCCCGACCTGCAGCGGTCAAGCCCCGCGCCAAGGCCAGGCCCGCGCAACCCAGGCGGAACCAGCAGCCCACCACGCGGCCGGCTCCGACGCCGCGGGCTGCGCGACCGGATCTCCAGCTCGGTGACCACGCGTTCCTCAGGGCGGACGGCACCGTCGAGATCTACGTCGATCTTTCGGAGGTCGTCATCGCGGAGGTCGCTGCCGAGACCGCCCACGACGCGGGCGATCACGCGCTCGCGATCGAGGAGTACTCCCAGCTGATCGCGAGTGCGAGCTCGCCGCTGGCCAGCCACCTCGTCGGTCGCGGGCGGGCCCACTACGCGCTCGCGCAGTACGCCCAGGCGATCGGTGATTTCGAGCGCGGCCTCGCGGTCGAGCCTCACTTCCCCGAACTGTACTTCGACAAGGGGAAGGCGGAGCTCCAGGCCGGACTCGTCGCCGCGGCCGAGTCGAGCTTCACGCGCGACCTCGCCGCCGGCGAGCCCTCCCCGATCGCGTTCTACAACCGGCACCTCGCTCGCAAGGCGCTCGGCAACAACCCCGGCGCACTCGCCGACCTCGATGCCGCGCTCGAAGGGATGCCGGACTCGGTCCCGTTGCGGATCGCGCGCTCGATCCTGCGCGCCACGACCGGTGATCTCGAAGGCGCCTTCGTGGATGCGAGCATGGCCGCTCACTTCGAACCCGAGGACGCGGGGCTCCACGAGCGCTGCGCGCGACTCGCGTTCAGGCTCGGCGCGCTCGACCGGGCAGCCCAGAGCTTCGCGACCGCGCAGAGCCTGGTGCTCGCGAGTGGTCAACCCCCGAATGCCGACTGGTACGCGGGCGAGGCGCTCTCGCTCGGCGAGCTCGGACGTCACGACGATGCGATCGAGCGCTTCGATCGCGCGCTCGCCGCGAAGCCGGGCGACCCGACGCTGTACTGCAACCGCGGCTGGCTCCATCACCTCGCCGGCCGCGACGATCAGGCGCTCCGGGACCTCGACCGCGCGCTCGAGCTGAACAGCACCTACGCCAAGGCGCTGCACAACCGCGCCACGCTCTACGAGCAGCGCGGCGATCGCGCCCGTGCGCTCGCGGATCTGCACCGGCTCGACGAGCTCGGCCACGACGTCGCCGACGCGATCGCCCGGCTGTCCGTCCCCTGAGCGGCAGCGGTCACGGCGCGAGGCGCGCCACGAACATGTCCGTGAACCCGTGACTCGAGACCTGCACGCCGTCGATCAGCAGCGCGCCCTCGTACGAGCCGACCACGACGGCGCCGCCCGGAGCGTCGGCGACCGCGAGCACGCGGCCGCCACCTTGATCGACGAGCCGGGCCGCCCACGCAGCGGCGCCGGCCGGGTCGAGCTGCGCGGCGAACCCGCTGCCGAACATCGCGGCCGTGAGCGGCGTGCCGGCCAGATCGATCGTCCCGCCGAACGCGCCGCCCGCGAGCCCGGACCCGGTGATCGCGTTGACGCCCGCGGACTTCTGGAATGCCCCGAAGCTCGTCACGAACGTGGCCGAGTCGCCGTCGAGCTTCGCGACGAACGCGTCGTGGAAGCCGATCGCCGTCCGCGAGACGCCGCCGATCGTCAGCGTGCCCGCGAATGATCCGGCCACCACGCGCGACGTGCCGGCGATCGCGAGATCGGCGCAGTCCTCGTCGCCGGTGCCGCCCAGGATCGCATCCGCCACGTACCCGCCGTCGCTGCGCGCGAGCGTCGCGAGGTAGATGTCCCGGTGTGTGCCGGCCGCCGTCCGCGCGCCGCCGCCCAGATCGACCGTGCCGTTGAACGAGCCGCAGACGACTACCCGCTGGGCGGCTGGATCGATCGCGATCGCGTCGGCGCTGATGCCGATCGGAAACGTCGGGCTGCCGAGCTTGCGACTCCAGCGGCTCGCGAGCGCCGGATCGAAGGACGCGATCCAGGCGTCGTGCGTGCCGGTGCCGGTGATCGCGCCGGTCCCCAAATCGATCGTGGCCGAGCTTCCGCCGCCGCCGTGCAGCGGCGCGACCCCGCCCGCGACGTACAGGTTGCCGGCCGTGTCGAGCGCGAGATCGCGTGCCCCCGTGTTCGCGAGCGTGCCCCCGAGGCGCCGGGCGGCGCTCACGGTGCCGTCGGAGGCGAGCTTGACCAGCAGCAGATCGATCCCGCCGAGCCGAGGCAGCGCGCCGGTGCCGACGTCGACGCTCGCGGCGGTCGCGCCGGTCGCGAGGTAGATCGTGTCGTCCGCGAGGTTCACCGCGATCGCGACCGCCGGCGCAGACTCGCTGAAGCTGCTCGCGATCGGCAGCGCGCGCGACCACACGTGCTCGCCGGTGGCGGTGAGCTTGGCGA
>Ga0316603_10001546_pt1 | contig 12336 bp, 6 predicted proteins | sample OWC_soil_day10_n_FD_207649 | JGI IMG/M metagenome (GOLD analysis project Ga0316603, IMG submission 207649) | Wetland soil microbial communities from Old Woman Creek delta, Ohio, United States - OWC_soil_day10_noCT | ecosystem: Environmental > Terrestrial > Soil > Wetlands | place: USA: Ohio...
AATGGCCTCGGCCAGGAGGCCGTAACTACGGGTGTTTGCGGCCGGTATGGCCGCAATCGCCCGCCACACGCGGCGCTGGAAGGGGGTGCCCGCAGGGGCCAGGGGCAGGCTGAAGACGAAGCGGCCATCCTTGAGCCAGGCGCGTAGCTGACGCACGGCTTCCTGCGCCAGGGGCGATTGCGGCTTCACCTCGGCGCGGGGTTCGAGGAAGTCGATGCGGGTGATCTCGTCGTCGTTGCAGCGCAGGCCGAGGCAGAAGCCGGGAGCGGCAAGCACGGCCTGGTAGTCGGAGTCCATGGCGGGGGCTTTCAGGAGGCGGTCGCCTATTCTCCCCATCGCGGCAGGCCGCCGCAAGCTAACATTGCGGCCCATGCCGTTCCGGTTTTTCCTCCCGCTTTCGCGCTTGCGCTTTCCTGCCTCCCGGCGCGGGCGTCTTGCCCTGGCGCTGTTGTTTCTCGCCGCCCTGTTTCCGCTGCTGCCGCGCCTGTGGCCGAAGGCGCCCCTGGCGGCGCGGGCGCCCTCGTCGGTGGCGGTGTATGACAGCCAGCACCGCCTGCTGCGCCTGACCCTGGCGGGCGACGAGCAGTACCGGCTCTGGGTGCCCCTCGACAAGATTTCGCCGGCCCTGGTGGATGGCGTGATGCTGTATGAGGATCGCGGCTTTCGCTGGCATCCGGGGGTGAATCCCTGGTCCCTGCTGCGGGCGGTGGCGTCCACCGTAGCCGGCCCGCGCCGCATGGGCGGCTCGACCCTGACCATGCAACTGGCACGACGCCTCTACCATCTGGATTCGCGCTCGATCGCCGGCAAGCTGGTGCAGATGGCGCGGGCGGTGCAGCTCGAACTCTTCTACACCAAGGACGAAATCCTTGAGGCCTATCTCAATCTCGCCCCCTACGGCGGCAACATCGAGGGCGCAGCGGCGGCGAGCCTGATCTACTTCGGCAAACGCGCCGAGAAGCTGACCCTGGCCGAGGCCCTGACCCTGGCGGTGATCCCGCAGAATCCGGGGCGACGCGCGCCGGAACGGGGCGGCCTCACCGCCGCCCGGGATCGCCTGTTCCAGGCTTGGCTCGACCGCCATCCCGAGGCCGCAAATGAGCGCGAGCTATTCCGCCTGCCGGTGGTGATGCGCAATCCGCGCCAGCTGCCGTTCCGTGCGCCGCACTTTGTCGACGGCGTGTTGGCCCAGCGCCCGCCCGGCGCGGAAGTCACCACCACCCTCGACGCCGGCCTGCAACGCCTGTTGGAGCGTCACCTGCGCGCCTACGTGGAGCGCAGTGGCCGCCTCGGCGTACGCAATGCCGCTGCGCTGCTGGTGGATAGCCGCGACATGGGCATCAAGGCGGCGGTGGGTTCCGCCGATTTCTTTGACGACGCCATCGACGGCCAGGTCAGCGCCTTGAGCGCCAAGCGTTCTCCCGGCTCGACCCTGAAGCCCTTCATCTACGCCCTCGCCCTCGATCAGGGTCTGATCCACCCGCTCACGGTGCTGAAAGACAGCCCCCAGTCCTTCGGCGGCTACACGCCGGAAAACTTCGACGGCCGCTTCGCCGGGCCGCTGACCGCCACCGACGCCCTCAACCGCAGCCGCAACCTGCCTGCCATCGCCCTCGCTGCCCGCCTCAACAATCCGGGCCTGCACGGCTTCCTGCGCGCCGCCGGCGTGGCCAAGCTGGCGCCGGAATCCCACTACGGCCTCGCCCTCGTCCTCGGCGGCGCCGAAACCAGTATGGAAGAACTGGCGCGGCTCTACGCCATCCTCGCCAATCGTGGCGAACTGCGTCCCCTGCGCAGCCTCGCCAGTGAGCCCGTGGTGCAACCGGGCAAGGGCCAGCGTCTGCTCTCCGACGAGGCGTCCTTCCTCGTGCTCGACATGTTGCGCCAGAATCCGCGTCCGGACGCCGCTCCCGCCGGCGTCGGCACGCCCCTGGCGGTGCAGTGGAAGACCGGCACCTCCTACGGCTTCCGCGATGCCTGGACCGTCGGCACCTTCGGCCCCTACGTGCTGGTGGTGTGGCTGGGCAATTTCGACAACACGCCCAACCCGGCCCTGGTCGGGGTGCAGATGGCCTCGCCGCTGTTCTTCGAGCTGGTGGATTCGATCCGTGCCGCCCAGCCCGGACTGCTGGCCCCTGCCTGGCCACCCCCCGCCAACCTGACCCGGGTCGAGGTCTGCGCCGCCTCCGGTGACCTGCCGAATGCCGATTGCCCGCAACGTGTGCAGACCGGCTTCATCCCCGGCAAGTCGCCGATCAGGGTCAGCACCCTGCATCGCCGCCTGGTGATCGACAACGCCAACGGCCGCATCGCCTGCCCGCCCTACCAGCCCGGCGCCACCCACGAAGAGGTGTTCGAGTTCTGGTCTTCCGACATGCTGGCCCTGTTCAACCAGGCCGGCCTGCCGCGCCGCACTCCGCCGGCTCGGTCCCCGGGTTGCGCCACTCAAGAAGGCGATGCCGCCCTTGGCAACCCGCCGCGCATCACCTCGCCCCTGCGCGGCGTCAGCTACACCCTGCGTCTTTCCCGCCCCGAGGAACAGGCGATCTCGCTCCAGGCCACGGTGGATGCCGGCGCCGCCCAGGTGTATTGGTTCGCTGACGAGAAGTATCTCGGCGCCGCGCCGCGCGGTCGCAGCTTCTCCTGGCAGCCGCCGGGGCCGGGCCACTTCGTGCTGCGCGCCGTGGACGATGCCGGCCGCGCCGACAGCCGCGAGGTGGCGGTGAGCGTGGCGCAATAAGCCGCGCCGCTGGCATCCCTTGCCGCCCCGGCGGCAGAAATTTCCGCAGCAAAAAATATGATCGGCCTGGAAGCGCCTATCCACGGGCGTTTCCAGGCCATGGCCTGGCTGGCACGATGTCTGCAATAGGGCATGACGTCATCCCGCTTCACGCCAGGAATTCGTCATGCAGGTTTCAAACGCCGCCTCCGCCCTGACCGCTGCTGTTGCTCGTCCACTCGTGGGCGAACAGACGTCGCGCAACGCCCAGGAGCGCGGCGCTGCCACGGCAGGCAAGGCGGCGAATCAGAACGCCCAGGCCAGCGCCAAACCCAAGGCCGAAAGCGCACCGGCGACGAAGGAGACCTCGCCCGCCGCCACCGCCACCGCCGCGCCGGCCCACCCGGTCGCCGTGTACGCCGAAATTTGGGTCGGCGGCAAGAAGGTCGGCGAAGTGGATGCGAATGGCAATGTCAGCCTGCCCAGCATTCCCGCCTCGCTGCAACTCAGCGGCGGCAGCAGCGGCCCGGCTCTGGCGCGGCTGCGTAGTGAGGAAGTCGCCCGCGCCCTCGGCGGCGAAGTGCGCTACAACGGCGAGGCGCCCGCCGCCCCCAGCCAGCCGCCAGCCAGCAGCGGCGACCCCAAGGTGGATCGCATGCGCGCCAGGATCAACGCCATGTACGGGGCATCTTTCGGCGCGTAATTGGGCCGAATTTCCCGGCTCTACGCCGCTGCCCGGCGTCGGTTCAAGCACCGCTGCCACGGAGCCCGCCAACGATCTAGAATGAGGCGAACTCTGAAAGGTTGCGACGATGCTTTCGCTCTCACGACTTTCCCCCAGCCTCGCCGGTGATTTCTGGGGCGGGCTGGCCGCTATGCTGGTGGCGCTGCCGTCGGCCATCGCCTTCGGCGTGACGATCTTCTCGCCCCTCGGCGGCGCCTATGCGGCCTATGGCGCGCTGGCCGGCATCCTCGGCGTGACCGCCCTCGGTCTGGTGGCGCCGGCATTTGGCGGTACCCAGCGTCTGATTACCGCGCCCTGTGCGCCCGCTGCCGCCGTCCTGTCCGCCTTCGCCATCGAGTTCATGCAGGCCGGCGCGACGCCGGAATCGGTGTTGCTGCTGCTGGTGGTGATCGGCCTGCTGGCCGGTGGCTTGCAGGTGATCTACGGCACGGTGGGCCTCGGCCGCCTCATCAAGTACATGCCCTTTCCGGTGGTCAGCGGCTATCTGTCGGGCGTTGGCCTCATCATCATCGGCAGCCAGGTGCCGAAGCTGCTGGGCGTTCCCAGCGACCTGCACTTCTGGCAGGCGCTGGCCGCGCCCGGCGCCTGGCGCTGGCAGGGCATCGTCGTCGGCGTCGTCACCGCCCTGGTGATGGTCGGCGCGCCGCGCCTGACGACCCGTGTTCCCGCCGTGATTCTGGCGCTGGCCGCCGGGGTGCTGGCGTATTTCGGATTGAGCCTGTTCGATGCCTCGCTGCTGCTGGTGGAGGGAAACAAGCTGATCGTCGGCCCCATGGGCGGTGGCGGCGATGGTGGCAGTGGTGGCTTTGCCGCCGCTTTCGGCGCCCGTGTCGATGCCCTTCAGGGCCTCGATCTGGCGCAGTTCAAAGCCCTGCTGGTGCCGGCCCTGACCCTCTCGGTGCTGCTCTCCATCGACACCCTGAAGACCTGCGTCGTGCTCGACGCCCTCACCCGTTCGCGTCACAACTCCAACCGCGAGCTGGTGGGCCAGGGCCTGGGCAACCTCGCGGCCGGCATCGTCGGCGGCATTCCGGGCGCCGGCACCATGGGCGCGACGCTGGTCAATATGTCGAGCGGCGCCGTCAGCCGGGTCTCCGGCATGATCGAAGGCGCCCTCGCCCTGGCGGCTTTCCTGCTGCTGGCGAGCCTGATTACCTGGGTGCCGATCGCCGCCCTGGCGGCCATCCTGATCGTGATCGGTGTGCGCATGATTGATCGCCATAGCTTTGCCCTGGTCAAGTCGCGCCATACCATTCTTGATTTTCTCGTGATCCTCACCGTGGTCGGCGTGGCCCTGTTCGTCGGCCTGATTCCGGCCTCGGGCACGGGCATCGTGCTGGCGATCTTCCTCTTCATTCGCGAGCAGCTCAGCGGCTCCATCGTCAGGCACAAGATGTACGGCAACCAGAGCTTCTCGAAGCAGATTCGCCTTCAGGACGAGATGGCGATTCTCGAACAGCAGGGCGATCAGGCCGTCATCTTCGAGCTACAGGGCAGCCTGTTCTTCGGCACCACCGATCAGCTCTATTCGGTTCTCGAACCGGAGATCAAGACGCGCAACTACATCGTCCTCGACATGCGCCGGGTGCAGACCATCGACGTCACCGCCGCCCACCTGCTCGATCAGGTCCGCGACATGATGGCCGACAAGAACGGCTTCCTGGTGTATTGCCATCTGCCGACCAAACTGCCGTCGGGTCAGGATATGCAACTCTATTTCGACCAGATCGGACTCGCGCCCTACAAGAGCGCGGCGCGGGTGTTCGACGACCTGGACGGCGCCAAGGAGTGGATCGAGAACCGCATCCTCAAGGAAGCCGGCGTCAAGAGCGAAGAGGAAACGCCGCTGGCGATCGAGGAGATCGACCTCTTCAAGGGGCGCAAGAAGGAAACCCTGGCGGCCCTCGATGCCCATCTCGTCCGCGCCAGCCATGCGGCGGGGACAAAGATATTCTCGCGCGGCGACAGCGGCGATGAACTGTATCTGGTGCGCAAGGGCACGGTCCGCTTCATGTTGCCGATCAACGGCAACCAGGCCAAACATCTTTCCACCTGTGGCCGCGGTGCCTTCTTCGGCGAACTGGCCTTCCTCGACGGCGACGCCCGTTCGGCGGATGCCATCGCCCTCACCGACGTGGAGTTGTTCGTGCTCTCGCGCAAGACCTTCGACGCCTTCGCCGAGGAACACAAGAAGCTGGCGGCGCAGCTATTCGAGGGCCTGGCCAGCGTTCTCACCGACCGACTGCGCCGCCTGAATGGGGAGTTGGTGGCGCTGGAGTCTTGAAGCGGTGCTGGCGGGAAGCGCAAAGCCGGCGCATGGATTTCGCCCTTGCGAGCGAACTTCCATGCCGGCTACCGCCAAAGCAACGCCCGGCAACGGGGAGGCCCGAGATGTGCCCGAAGCGGCTGTACGCAGCTCCAGACAAACTATGACCGTCGACTGGGCGGAGTAGCCGTTCGTGGTGACTCGATTACCGACAAGTCCTCGGCCATTGCCGCCGTTCGAGTTGCTGGCCACCTCCGTCAGCAATGCTGCGGTTACCTGCCGCTTGGTCGAAACCCACGGATAAAGAACTCTACGTTGGCGCGCACCAAGCGGATATCTTCGCTTTCATTCGGTTTCCGCAATCCCAGCATCACCCGGATGTGTGCACCGCCAAGGAATAGCGACAAGAACTGATCGGCGGCCTCGTCGGGAGATGAAATGGACAGACTGCCGGCGGCATTGGCGGCGCGCAGATAGTCTGCGACATGCCGAATAAGTTTTGCCGGCCCCTCGCGGTAGTACGCCTCACAGGCGTCGACGTGTTCACCTGCAGCGGAATACATCATCCGAAACGAACCGACCACGTCATTTGAGCGCATCAGCTTCAGGAATGATGCCCCGATCATCGTGAGCACCGCGTCTGGATTGCTGGGGTTCAGCGCACCGGGGGGCAATTCAGCAAATACCACATCGGTACAACTGCCGACGGCTGCCGCGAATAAAGCCTCCTTGGTTGGGAAGTAGCTGTAGATCGTCACCTTGGAGACGCCGGACAGCTTGGCGATTGCTTCCACGCTCGCTCGTGCGAAGCCGTGCTCAATGAATTGTCTCGCAGCCGCCTCCAGGACCCGCTTTACCCGCTCAGGATCGCGCGGCCGCCCGCGTTTGGTGATAGCTGTTTTCATAATTTACTTGACGGTTCAGTAAACATTGAAAATAATGTTTACCACTTAGTTCAGTATATCAAGTCTGACCCCCATGGAACACACAACAAAAGCGGCCTGTCTCCCGAGCGTACTCCTCCCAGTTGCACTTGCGTTGTCGCTAGCGTTGGGTGGCTGCGCCGGCAATCCCGATGTTCCGACACCGGGCATTACGCTCAGCCCAGCCTTTCTCAATGCAGGGGAACAACGGCCTGACGCTTCATCAACCGATCTTCAGTGGTGGCAGCAGTTCGGGGACGAGCAACTGGCCCATCTTGTGAAACGCACCGCCGTAGCCAATCACGATATCCGGATTGCCGTAGAGCGGGCAAGACAGGCCCGAGCCGGGACTGTCGCGACCGAGTCGCGGCTATTCCCGAGCCTCGATGTGACGGCATCCCGGTCCGATAGCCGAACCGGTCTGCCAACGATGGTCAAACAGTCGATGCCTGACACCAAGGCGACGCGCGCCGGCGTAGACGTCGCCTGGGAGATTGATTTATTCGGCGGAACGAGGGCCGCGGCAAGCGCTGCGGAAAAAGACGCGGCGGCGGCCACTTTTGGCGTGTCGGGCGCCCAGTTGATCGCGGCGAGCGAAGTCGCGCGGCAATACTTCATTTGGCACGGAGCCAGACAGCGCCTGGAGATTCTCGAATCCCTGCTGCAAACGCAACGCGACACGGAGCGCCTGACGCGCAGTCGCTATCGGGAAGGAATGGCAAGCGAGTTCGATGTCGCCCGAGCCGCCGGCGAGGCATACACCATGGAAGCCTCTCTACCGCAATTACGGACGCTGATGGCCGTCACCGAGAGCCGCATTGCCGTGCTCGCCGGATCGGATGCATCAACACCTGTCCCTGAACTTCACACTGCCGTAGATCAATTCCACTGGACAACTCCGACAGCGCCGCTTACCGGCCAGCCAGCGGACTTGCTCAGACGTCGACCGGATCTCCTTGCCGCCGAACAACGCCTCTCGGCAGAATCGTCGCGCTTGGCCGAGGCAAAGTCAAACCGATTCCCGAAGATATTCTTGAGCGCGCTGTTTGGCACCCAGAAACTGACCCTCAACGATACGCTAAGCCTGCCGGCATCGCGCTATTCCAATGTGGTGGCGGCTTTCGTGCTTCCGCTATTCAATGCCGGACGCATTCAGGCAGGAATCGATGCACAGTCGGCGCGAGAACGCGAATCCCTGCTGTCCTATGAGCAATCCATCCTCGGCGCGATTGAAGATGTCGAGAACAGCCTTGCCGCTTTGGCCGGCGAACGGCAACGAGGAGATTCACTGACGGATGCCGCCACGGAACGGGAACGGGCCGTCGCGCATGCAAGCTCGCTATTCCGGGAAGGGCAGATTGACCTCTTGCAATACCTCGACGTGCAGCGGGCTCGGCTCGCCACGGAATTAGCGCTGGCAGAAAGCAACGCGCAGCGCGCTATCACCTACGTGCAACTCTACAAAGCGCTGGGTGGCGGCTGGGAAGTACTGCCTGCCCCTGCCAATGCACCAATTGCCGAAAATTCATCTTCTGGAGTCAAGCAATGATCAGGACATTCGGGCCGGCACGCGCCTCGTGCCGATTATCGGTGCGGACAGCAATCATCCTTGCATGTGTAACCGGGCTTTCTGCTTGCGGAGAGAAGTCACCACCCCAATTGAAGCCACACCCTGTACTGGTAGTAACAGCTCATAACGTTTCCAGCGAGTATGAGCGGACCTTCACAGGTGTCGTACGCGCGCGCTATGAGTCCGATCAGGGATTCCGAACCGGCGGCAAAGTGACCGCCCGTCTGGTCGACGTTGGGCAAACCGTTGTCGCTGGGCAAGCCCTCGCCCGGCTCGACCCCGCTGATTATGAACTAGGGCTTCGCGCCGCAGAAGATCAACTGCAAGCGGCCCGGGCGGACGCTGAACAGGCAGCGTCGGATGAAGCGCGCTTCCGACGCCTGCTCGCCGACCACTCGGTTTCCGTGGCTGACCACGAGCGGCAAAAAGCCCGTGCGGACGCCGCAGCGGCGCGCCAGGCACAGGCCTCGCGCCAACTTGATCTAGCCCGCAACAGGACAAAATACGCGACCCTCGTTGCCGAATTCGACGGCGTGGTTACGTCGGTTCGTTTTGAAGTTGGCCAAGTCGTTGCCGAGGGCCAGCCCGTCGTGAGCATCGCCAAGCCTTCAGAACTGGAGGTGGTTGCCGATCTCCCGGAGGAACTAGCCGGTAGCGCCCGCGCTTTCTCGGCCTCCGCAACATTGTGGGATGCATCGGAGCTTGCGCTTCCGCTCAAATTGAGGGAACTCTCGCCCGCCGCATCTGCCCAGACCCGCACGTTCCGCGCCCGCTTCAGCATCCTGGACAAGTCGCCTGCCACCCGCCAAGCTTTGCATCTCGGAGTAACGGCAAACCTGCATCTGGCAGCCAAGGAGAGCGAACTTGTCGCCATTCTGCCAGCAACTGCCATCTGGAAGACCGACGGCAAGAGCATGGTCTGGCAAGTGGAAAACACCAGGGGAAAAATTGTTGCCCAACCAGTGGAAGTAATCCGCTACACGGACGAAGCCGTACTGGTGCGAGGGATAGCGGATGGCTCCAAGGTTGTATCAGCCGGCATCCAGAAGCTGACGCCGGGACTTTACGTGATTCCTGTTGAACGCACGACCAGCGGAATGAACCTGAGCATGCCGCCTGTTCAAGCGGTCAAGGCAGGCGCTCCGGGAGGCTCGCTGTGAAGGGATTCAACCTCTCTGGATGGGCCGTCACGCACCGAGCCATGGTGCTATTCATGATCATAGGGGTACTCGTGGCCGGCGTATTTTCGTATACGCAGCTTGGGCGCTCGGAGGACCCTAACTTCAACGTCCCGCTGCTGACGGCAGTTGTCGTGTGGCCTGGCGCGACGGCGCAAGAGGTTCAGGATCAGGTGATGAACCGCATGGAGCGCAGGTTGCGCGAACTGAATGGCTTCGACTACGTAAAGACCTTCTCTCGCCAAGGCTATGGCGCCATCTCGTTGCGCATGAAGGGCGGTCTGCCCAAGCAACAACTCACCGACGCCTGGTATCAGGCGCGAAAGAAGATCGGCGATTCCCGGCAGGACTTTCCCGATGGCGTACGCGGCCCCTATTTCAACGACGAGTTCAACGATGTTTACATGTCTCTCTATGCGTTGCAGGGAGATGGACTGTCGATGGCGGAGCTTCTCGAATACGCAGAGAAGATCAAGGTCGACCTTCAGAGCGTACCGACCCTGAGCAAGGTCGACATCCTCGGCAAGCAAGCCGAAAAGGTCTACGTCGAGTTGTCCACCAAACGCCTTGCCGCATTGGGCATGACACCGCTGGACGTAATGGATGCCTTGGTCCGGCAAAACCTGATGAGCCCATCCGGTTCGGTGGACACCCGATCCGACCGCGTACTGGCCCGGGTCGACGGCGCCCTGCACAATGCCTCGGACGTGGCAAAAGTCAGCATCGAGGCAGGCGGACGGATCGTGCGATTATCCGATATCGCGACCGTGCGCGCGGGTTACGAAGATCCCCCGAGTTTTGTGATTCGGCACAACGGCCATCCGGTGTTGGTGATCGCCACCACCATGACGCCAAACGCGAACATCCTGAAGGTTGGCGAGGCAGTCGACAAGCGAATGGCTGAGATTCAGGCAGGTCTGCCGAGCGGCATTTCGGTGGAAAAGTATGCTGATCAGCCGAAGGTTGTCGAAGAATCCGTATGGGAGTTTGAACGATCATTTCTGGAGGCGCTCGCCATCGTGCTGGCCGTCTCCTTTCTGGCTCTTGGACGACAGGCGGGTATCGTGGTGGCGGCCTCGGTGCCCCTGGTACTGGGCATCGTCCTCTTCGTCATGTATCTGGCCGGCTGGAATCTGGACCGGATATCACTCGGCTCGCTAATCATTGCCCTCGGTCTGCTGGTCGACGACGCGATTATTGCCGTCGAGATGATGGTCTTGAAGCTGGAGCAGGATTGGGACCGATTTGAGGCTGCGACCTTCGCCTACACCTCCACGGCATTTCCCATGCTGACGGGCACCATGGTCACGGTAGCGGGCTTCATGCCCGTGGGCTTCGCCAAATCCATTTCTGGCGAGTACGCTGGAGGGATATTCTGGGTTGTTGGCGTAGCGCTGATTGCATCCTGGTTCGTCGCGGTCATTTTCACGCCTTATCTTGGGGTAAAACTGCTGCCAGCCAGCATGGCGAAAGGTTCGCATACCGATCCCTACGACAAGCCGATCTATCACCGCTTGAGCAAATGGATTGACTGGTGCGTTACGCATCGTTGGAAAGTATTGATCGCTACCGGCACCCTCTTCCTCCTGGCGGGAGCCGGGATGGGCTTGGTGCAGCAGCAGTTCTTCCCCACCGCCTCGCGCCCAGAGTTGATGGTCGAACTTCGCATGCAGGAGGGTGCCTCTTTCGAGGCGACGCAGAAGCAGGTCAAGCTATTCGAGAAAGTGCTGGCACAAGATACGGATGCTAAGTATTTCACTGTCTATACCGGCAGCGGCACACCACGCTTCTACCTATCCATGGAACCGGAGCTACCCAATCCTGGGTATGCGCAATTTGTCATCATGACGAACGGCATTGAAGCGCGGGAAGCCTTGCGCACCCGTCTGCTCGACTATTTCGCCAAGGATGAGGCGCAGCCACTGGTGCGCGGCAGAGTGTTGCGACTTGAATTTGGCCCGCCGGTCGGCTTCCCGGTGCAGTTCCGCGTCATTGGCCCCGACCCGGACACTGTGCGTGGCATCGCCTACCGGGTGCGGGACATTGTGCGGGAAAGCACTCTGGTGCGCGACACCCAGCTCAATTGGAACGAGCGCGTCCGTACGCAGCACGTCCACATTGATCAGGACAAGGCCCGCCTGCTGGGCCTCTCGTCAGCCGATGTTTCGGCAACGTTGCAGACGGTCCTGTCCGGCGCCCCCGTAACGCAAATCCGCCGCGGAGAGGACTTGATCGACGTCGTCGTGCGAGCCGACATCGGTGAGCGAAAGAGGCTGGAGAACTTGGGGGACATCAACTTGTTCTCGCGCACAGGCGCCGTGGTTCCGCTGTCACAGATTGCGCGCATCGAATCAACCTTTGAGGAGCCGGTGCTTTGGCGCTGGAACCGCAACATGGCGATTACGGTGCGCAGCGACTTGGCGGATGGCGTCCAGGGCCCCTACGCCACAGAAAAGATATGGCCGTCGTTGCAGCCGGTACTAGATAGCTTGCCGAGCGGATATCGGATCGAAAAGGGCGGCGCCATCGAGGAGGCCGACAAGTCAAACCTAGCGTTGATGGCAATCTTCCCGGCCATGTTTCTCGTCATGCTGACCTTCCTGATGATGCAGTTACATAGCTTTTCCAGAATGTTCATGGTCTTCATGACCGCTCCTCTAGGGCTGATCGGGGTGGTGCCAGCCCTGCTGGTCTTCAATGCGCCGTTTGGCTTCGTAGCGCTGCTCGGCGTCATCGCCTTGGGCGGCATGATCATGCGCAACTCCGTGATCCTCGTCGACCAGATAGAGCAGGATATTGAATCCGGCGCTCACCCCTGGCGGGCCATCGTGGATGCCACGGTACGCCGTACCCGCCCGGTCGTCCTGACGGCTGCAGCAGCTGTCCTCGCCATGATTCCCCTGACGCGTAGCGTCTTCTGGGGGCCGATGGCAAT
>Ga0316603_10001548_pt1 | contig 12331 bp, 13 predicted proteins | sample OWC_soil_day10_n_FD_207649 | JGI IMG/M metagenome (GOLD analysis project Ga0316603, IMG submission 207649) | Wetland soil microbial communities from Old Woman Creek delta, Ohio, United States - OWC_soil_day10_noCT | ecosystem: Environmental > Terrestrial > Soil > Wetlands | place: USA: Ohio...
GCAAGACGACTACTCTTAGAAGCATTATGGGATTTCTTAAACCCGAGTCCGGTAGCATCAAGTTCATGGGAAAAGAGATTGCCGAGTTGTCTCCTCACGAGATTGCTCTTTTGGGAATAGGCTTTGCCCCTGAAGAAAGCGAAATTTTTGTCGAATTAACCACATTAGAAAATATCGAGATCGCGACATGGACCCGAAAAACCTCTCGTTCAGCAGAAGAAAGAATCAGGCTCGCCTATTCTGTATTTCCATCTCTGGAAAGGTATAAGGCGAGAAGGGGGACACAGATCAGTGGAGGAGAGAGAAAAATGCTCTCTATCGCGAGGGCATTGGCCATGGACCCTCAGATGTTGTTGCTCGATGAGTCCTTTGAAGGGCTCTCACCTTCCATCATCCCGCAGATCGCAGAGAGTATCCATGAAATTGCTAAAATGGGTCATGCCATCCTCCTCGCTGAATCGAACATCTATCATGTCCCTGATTTTACAGATAGGCTTTATGTTATTGAGAGAGGAGAAATCATCTTCTCAGGAAAACCAGCAGAGCTAATAAGTGACAAAGCAGTATTAAGAATTGTTGCCGGAGCAACTTAGAGACCGACCAAGGAGGTTTGGCATGGCAGAGATGACAGAGATTAAAAAAGAGCTTCAACAAGCCATCATTAAAGGAAAACGTGATGCCGTTGAACCATTGATTCAAAAAGCCTTGGCCGATGGTTTAAACCCTGAAGAGATCATGAATGCCATCATGATCCCGGCCATGGATGTAGTGGGAGAACAGTTCTCGCGAAATGAAATCTTCCTACCAGAGATGATGATTGCTGCAAGGGCCATGAACATTGGGTTGGGTATTCTTCGGCCAATGCTCATTGCGAAAGGGGTATCGGGCAGAGGAAAGGTGGTCATAGGGACCGTCAAAGGTGACATACATGATGTTGGGAAGAACATCGTCTCGATGGTTCTCCAGGGTGCGGGGTATGAGGTGATGGATTTAGGGATTGATGTACCTCCCGAGAAATTTGTCGAGGCCATCAACCAGTACCGGCCCAAATTTGTTCTGATGTCCGCTCTCATTACATTAACCATGTCGATGATGGGAGAAACCATCAAGGTTTTTCAGAAATCAGGGGTAAGGGAGAAAGTTAAGGTTGGAGTGGGAGGAGCTCCTCTTACCCAAAGTTTTGCTGATCGAATCGGAGCGGATTTTTACGGCAAAGATGCCCGGGCCGCCGTGATTAAATGTAATGAATTAATTTGAATCGTGGGAGATAAGAAGATGAAACCGAGGGAGAGGGTTTTGACCGCATTAAAAAGAGGGATTCCGGATAAGGTCCCATGGATTGAGAATGACATTGAGGAGGGACTTCAAGAAAGAATCATGGGGATGACCCAATTTACTCCAGGTGAACTCTGTGAGAAACTGGGTATGGATGGTTTCGGATACCATTTCCCCATGGGTGGGCAGGCTACCGCAGGTCAGGCCATGCAGGCCGCCGTAGGTTTTAAGGAAAGTTATTATTATCCCAAAAAAGTGACCTTCGATTTTGTCCCTCCTTGGATTGCAGAGATGGGGGTCATTCCCGAGACAGGTCGAACCTTTATTAAACAAGGCCTCCTCACCTCCAATGATTCCCTAAAACTTTTTAATGAATATCTTCCTGACCCAGATCATCCTGCCCGATATGAACAGGTGTCCAAATGGATTGACAAATTCAAAGGTGATTATGCGGTATTTGCAAGGATCCGTCTCGGATCTGCCTCAACACTGGAAAGTATGGGGCTCGTGGAATTTGCTTACAATGTCTATGATAATCCAGACCTGATCAAAGAAATCCATCGAAGGTTCTCAGAATGGTCGGCGAAAGTCGTGGAACATCTGAATCAAATGGATTTCGATTATTATTGGGCAAACGATGACCATGCCGATACGAAATCGACCTGGATGAGCCGTGAACAGTATCTGGAATTTTTCTTGCCCTATCAAAAAATTGTGGCCAAAGCAATTAAGAAACCCTGGGTTTTTCATAGCGATGGTAATCTCCTTCCAATCATAGATGATCTCCTCACCTTGGGAATGAATGGAATTCACCCTATCCAGCCTGCCGCGATGAATATCAAACAGATAAAAGCGAAGTATGGAAATCGAGTTTGTATTCTGGGCAATATTGATCTTGATTATACCCTTACCTTAGGGACACCGGATGAGGTGGATAAGGAGGTCAAGGAGAGAATTGCCGCAGCAGGACCCGGAGGTGGATATATCGTTACGAGTGCCAACAGCCTCACCGATTACTGCAAGACAGAGAATGTTTGGGCGATGGCCAGTGCCATCAAGAAATATGGGAAATATCCCCTTGACCCCAATTTATTGAAATAATTTTTGCCCCCTTACCCCTACCTGCCTCACTATTTCCTCCCCCTTGATGGGGGAGGATGAAGGTGGGGGTGAATAGAGGCTCAATCCATGCTGATCATCGGTGAAAGAATTAATTCTTCCAGAAAGTCCATTGCTGAAGCCATCTCTTCTCGGAACACAACTTTTATTCAGAATGAAGCGAAAGTACAAGCCGCAGCTGGGGCTGATTATCTCGATGTCAATGCGGGGACATTTGTCGGGGAGGAAGCAAAGCATCTTCAATGGGTCATTGAGACAGTTCAAGAAGTCGTAGACCTTCCCCTTAGCATTGATAGCCCGGATCCTTCTGTGATCAAGGCAATGATTCCGTTGGTGAAAAAAACTCCGATGATCAATTCTATTACGCTGGAACCTTTCCGTTTAGAAGAAATCCTCCCATTGGTCACTGAAAATAAAACAAAAGTCATTGCTCTGTGTCAATCAGGGGACTTCATTGCTGATACAGCCGAGGCAAAGGTAAGGATGGCCGGGCAACTTGTGGAAAAGGTGAAGGCGGTAGGCATCCCTTTGGATAATCTATATATTGATCCCCTTGTCTATCCTCTTGCCACCAATGATCAGTCCGCGTTGGCAACATTGGATGCTATTGATAAGATCGTGAAGGAATTCCCAGGCGTTCATACCATATGCGGCTTGACGAATGTGTCCTACGGACTTCCGAATCGAAAACTTGTGAACCGAGCCTTTCTTGTGATGGCCATTGCTCGGGGTCTGGATTCTGCCATTTTAGATCCCTTGGACAAGCAACTTTTTGAAGCCCTGAAAGCATCTCTCATGGTTGCCGGGAAGGATGAATTCTGCATCCAATATATAACTGCCTTTAGAGAAGGAAGATTTGAGTAGTGAAATCCTCCCAACCCCCGTCTCAAAAGGGGAACGGGGGGGGGATTACGGATTCACATCGTTTAAAGTTCGCGACCCGTTAGAGCAATCCATATGAAATATCTTGTGATCGCTTGTAACATAATGAAGGATGAACTCCTCCGTTTTCAGACCAACGGAATCTCTTTCGTTTTTTTGGAGCAGTCGCTTCATCGGACTCCCCAAAAGATGAAGCCGATTATTCAGGACGAGATCGATAAGGCTGCCAAGGAGGATTGGGATTACGTTATTTTGAGCTACGGGTTGTGCAGCAATGGCATATTGGGTGTAAAGGCTAACCACCATCCGATCGTTATACCTCGGGTCCATGACTGCATCGCTCTCTTTCTGGGTTCCTGGAAGAAATACATGGAGGAGCATAAAAAGGAACCTGGGACGTATTATCTTACCAAGGGCTGGATTGATGAAGGGAAATCGCCCATCGGAATTTATAGAGAGTATTGCCAACGTTACGATAACGAGACAGCCGAGTGGGTGATCAAGGAGGAACTAAAAAACTATACCAGAATCGCCTTAGTGGATATCGGGGTTGGATTATCGGAGACCCATCGAGAACATGCCAAGGAGAATGCTCGGTTCCTTCATCTGAGATATGAAGAGATTAAAGGATCATTGGCATTTTTTGAGAAGATGCTTCGAGGATGGTGGAGTGAGGATTTTATTATCCTAAAACCGTGCCAAGAAGTAACCCAAGAATTGTTTTTAATCCTTTAATTCCCCGCCTTCATTTTCAATTCAGACTTTTTTAAGTCTAAGGAGCAGCCTTTTTAATTCTTCTTCAACTTCTTTACCAGGTTTCTTTAAGGGGAGTCTTGGATTCCCGCCGAAATAACCAGCAAGATCCATTGCCATTTTCAAACCGCCGATACCATATTTTATTGTTACCGCTTTGGCCAGATGGATTAATCGGCTTTGTAATAACCTTGCTTCATTCATTTTCCCCTTATCAAAAAGATTCTGAATCTGAACACATTCTTGAGGAACCACATTGGCTACAGCCAGGATTCCACCCACTGCTCCTATGCAAAGGGCAGGGTAGAGTACGGGTGCCGAACCTACGAAGACAGCAAATCCTTTTTGAGACAGATTGATCATTTCACTTAACTGACCAATATTTCCTGAACTGTCTTTGATCCCAAGAATGTTAGCATGTTCAGAAAGCTTCGCCACCACCTCGGGGTCTAAATTGATTCCGGTGAATTGCGGGACGTTATAGATGAGGATTCCAATTCGCGAAGATTCTGCAACCGCAATAAAATGATCATATAAAATCTGGGGCTTCATCGACCCCTTAAAATAAGAGGGAGTAACAACCAAAGCGCAGTCTGCCCCTATCTTGGCCATTTGATTGGTAAAAAGAATCGTTTCCTGAGTTGATTCCATTCCTGTTCCGACAAGCATGATTTTTGATGTGGGGATAGATTCCCTCGAGATCTCAACAACTTTTATTTTTTCCTTTTCATTTAAATAGACAGCCTCCCCATTTGATCCGAGGACCAGATAGCCGGAAAGCCCTGTTTGATTCCATTTTTGAAAATTCATTTTTAGCTTGGTTGAGGCCAACTTCCCGTGTTCAAAAGGTGTGGTAATGGGTGGCATCACGCCGCTCAGTTTCATGGTCGTGTTCCTTTCTTTAAAGACGTTATTCGTTTCCCTGCCTACCGCAGGCAGGAGTAACTGTAAATTACTTAATCTCACTTAAAATAACATGTGAGATGAGTCACGGTCAAATAACGTTTTTCATTGATTCTAAGGTAATAATTTTTCTTGACAATTGCCACTAATCCTATTGTAATGAGAAGAAATTTTTGATGGGAGAAAGCAGTGGTTGAAGGAAAAATCAAGGATGCCACGAAAATCTTAAATCTTCTAAGATCCATGTCCGGTTATAAACCCCATTTTGAGATAATTGGTAATTACCGGTTGATCGACGATGGTGTCCGACCGGAGGCGACGATCATGCTTCGAGCCAATGAGAGGGAGATGCATGAAGCGGATACAGGGGTAGGACCTGTAGATGCCCTGGCTAAGGTCTTAAAAAAATCTCTAAAGACCATTTTCCCTGAGGTGGATCAGATAAAACTGATTGACTTCAGTTCGAAAATCTTCGACCCAGGTGCCGGAACCGCAGCGGGGGTAGAGGTGGAAATTCTGTTCAGCAATGGGAAGGATGCATGGAGAGTCAAGGCATTTTCAGAAAATATTAATAAAGCTTCCTTTATGGCGTTAGTGGATGGATTTGAATACGGGATTTATATTGCGAGAGAAAAAACCGATTAGGTAATGCTCATCCAACCAACCCTCCCTCTCGAGGGGGGGAAGGAGGGGGTGAAGGAGGTGACTATGGAACGCAAGAAATTGGAAGAGACCATTTTGAAAAAGGCAAAGGGTGGAAAGCTTCCCTGCGCTATGTGCTTTAAAATCGCCGAAGAATTTAAAATTTCAAAAAGGGAGATGGGGAAGATACTGAATGCGATGAAGGTCAGAATCAGCCAGTGTCAGTTGGGTTGTTTTGAATGAGATTTCTAAAGAAATCTCTGATTACACAGATTAAAGAAGAGGATTACACTGATCAAGAAATCGGTGTAATCTTCCTTGGAATCAGCGAAATCATGTGTAAAATTGATTTGACATAATCAACCATTTGAATATAATGAAGTCATCTAAGATTAAAGGAGGTGAGGAAAGCGTCATAAAAAAAGAAAAGGGTGGGGGGAATTCATTAATATCTCATAGGTGATTCTATCACCACAAGGAGGTAATATTATGAATTCAGTTTATATTATCATTATAGGGTTCATCGTGTTTTTCATTGGTTATCGAATTTATGCTAAATATGTCGATACAAAGATTATAAAGTCCGACCCCAAAAAAGCCACTCCAGCCAAGATGTTTATGGACGGAGTGGAATTCATGCCCACCAGCAAAAACATCCTCTTCGGTTACCAATTCAAATCCATTGCCGGTGCAGCACCAGTGATCGGACCTATCCTTGCTATCCAATGGGGATGGCTCCCTGCATTGTTGTGGCTATGCCTCGGTGCTTTATTTATTGGTTGGGTTCATGACTACTCGAGCGCTGTGGTCGCCATGCGAAATGAAGGGGCTTCCTTCGGAGGATTAAGTTACAAATTGATTTCACCGCGAGCTCGGATCATTCTCCTCTGCTTTATCTATTTCTTTCTGCTCCTTGTCGCCGGTGCCTTTGGAGCTATTGTCGTTAATGCAGCCGTCGGGCAGAAAAGTTCTCCTATGGCATGGCTCCTTCTCACCATCGCTGGAGTTCTTGCCGGACAGATGATCTATCGCTGGAAGAAAGATATTATCCTGACTACGATTGTCACTGTCGTAATCACATTGTTCGGGATATGGCTTGGGTCAGTCGCCCCTTCTGATAGTATCCTCGGAGCCGGTATTGCCAATAGCAAGCCTGTGTGGGCGATTGCTGCACTTGTCTTCTGCTACTTCGCTGCTGTTTTGCCGATCTGGCGGTTTGCCCTTCCGATCAACTACGTTGCATCTTATATTGTTTTTCTGGGACTTCTCTTCGGGATTATCGGAGTATTTGTGCTCCATCCTGATTTTACACTTCCTGCTTACACAACTTTTAATATCGGAATTGGACCTCTCTGGCCAATTATGTTTGTGACCATTGGTTGCGGAGCAATCTCCGGATGGCATAGCATCGTTTCAAGCTCGGGGACAGCCAGGCAGTTAGAGTACGAAACAGATGCCCGTCCAGTGGGAGGCGGGGTAATGTTTGTAGAGATGATGCTGGGTTTGTTCGCTCTGGTCATTGCTGGGACGCTTTTTGCGTCCTCTTCTGAATATGCGGCGACAATAGTCAAAGGGCCGATTCCCGTCTTCGCAGCAGGGGTTTCCAAATTCCTGGGTGCGCTGGGGCTCCCGGCTGCTATAGGGAAGTCCTATGGTGCCGTGATGTTAATCATCCTGGCAGTCACAATCCTGCAACTGGTTATTCGATTTATGAGAGTAGCCACTTCCGAATTGTTGGGCGATATCAGCCCCATCTTTAAGAACGTCCATATCGGGACGATCATAGCGGAAATCCTTGTGTTGATCCTGATCTTGACAGGATGGTGGCAGTACCTCTGGATCCTTTTTGGAGGAGCCAACCAATTGATGGCCTCCCTAGCCCTGATGCTGATGACAGCGTGGTTGATGTCCCAGGGGAAACCATACGGGTGGACCTTTTACCCGATGATTTTCATGTTTTTCACGACCACGGCTGCCCTTGTTGTTACTGCATGGAGACTTTTTCAACAAGTTTATTTGGGAAAGGTTAAGGGAGAGGCGTATATCGGGAATATACTGATGATTTTGGTCGCGATATTCCTGGTCATTGCCGCAATCATTCTGGCAGTGGAAGGATGGAAGGCTTTTGGTCGTTATAAAACCGTAAGGGCTCAAGGAGCGCCTGCGAAGGCGTAAGATGGAGCTCAAGGCTCCCGCCTACGCCGAGGCTACGGCGGGCAAACAAAGCTGAAAGCTCAAAGGTAAAAGCTAAAAATAATCCCCCCATTTTCTTTCTTTACTAAGGGAGGTGGGGGGATTATAATGTTAAGTAATTAAATTAAAGGAGAAGGTTTTTATGACAGAAGAGGAGAAAAAGAAAAGAGGGGGAGTCCTTCAGGCGGTTAAAGAATTTGTCTATGGTGTGGCGGCTCACGACTCCGCCCGGTTTGCTATGAAGACCAGGGCGAGCATGGAACACCTGTTCATTCTCATCACTATGGGTGATATGCTTGGTGTTCCGATCCTTCCGCCGTACTATTCATTAAGATTATTGCCTTATGTCGTTCCTCAGATTTCAACCTGGAAACGAAGAATGTTAAGGGAGAAAGATTTTACGGATGGCCTGGCCTAGGCCAAAGGCCTATGAGTTAATAGGTTAATAAGGGAATAAGTTAATAAGTTTTAAGGAAGGAAAAAGGGGCACAAGCAATTATAAAAGGCTTGATATATACTTAAGTTATTTGGATCATTAAATATAGACTCATTCACTCAATAACTTATTCACTTATTAACTTAAGTCAAGAGGGGGTGATTACCATTCCATTAGCAGATATATTTGAAAAGTTTCCGGATCGGCGGTACATCATGTTTGGTGGAAAAGGGGGGTTGGGGAAAACCACTTTTTCAGCAGCCACGGCTTATTATTTGGCCAAAAAAGGCAAAAGAGTCTTGGTCTTTTCTGTTGACCCACAAGCTTCATTAACAGATATTTTTAAGAGGGATATTTTTGGCAAAGGGCCAACAGAGATCATTCCCAACCTCTATGCGCAGGAGATTGATGCCGATCATCGTGTGAAAGAGTATCAACAGGAAATCCGACAGAAGATTTTCGACATGTATGGAATGGAAAAAATTCCTGAAGAGATTGAAAGTTACATCCAGGCGGCAGCGGCAGAGCCTGCTATGGAGGAAAGTGCCATTTTTGATGAGGTCGTGGATATCGTCATTAAAGGCGGCTATGACTACTATATTTATGACCTGGTGCCATTAGGGCATGCCCTTTACTATCTGAGCATGGCCTCCGTCTATGATGCCTGGATCGATAAGATTGCCGGTCTTCGAGAGCAGATGAGGGAATATGATCAGGTGGCGGCTGTGATGAAGCGGGAAAAAGAATTGGATGAAGACGCCATCTTGAATGAACTTCTTTATATCAAAGACCGGATCAATAAATCCTCAAGTATCCTGACGGATAAACAGAAAACAGCCTTCTTTTTTGTCATCACCGCTGAAGAGATGATCATCAAGGACACCCTGAAAGCGGCAGAACTTTTTGCTAAGTTTGATGTTCCTTTAAGTGGGTATATCATCAATCGGGTTCTCCCTCTTGGATTGAAGGACCAAAATATTCCTGAATATTTAAAAAATCGTCTCATGATGGAGGAACATTACCTGAAGGTAATTGACACCACTTTTGGTAAACAGATTTTAGCCTCTGTGCCTGAGATGGAACGAGATGTAACCGGCCTTCCAATGATTGAAAAAATGGCCAAAGCAATGTTTGGAAATTTTTAATTAGAAAGCAATAGGCGGGAGTTTAAAAATGGACCAAATTACGATCAGTATGGGAAAATTCTTAAAAGATCACCCTCGTTTGAAATATATCTTTTTCGGGGGGAAAGGAGGCGTTGGAAAGACGGTCATGGCTGGGGCAGCAGCTCTCTGGTCGGCCAAACAGGGGAAGAAGACTTTACTGGCATCGACCAATCCTGTCCATAGCCTTTCCAACCTCTTAGAAAAAGATGTCTTTGGAAAAGCAGCCATCGTCTGCGACGAAGACAGGTGTTATGCTTTTGAGATTGATACAAAAGATACGATCGAACGGTCCAAGAAGGAGATCCGCGAAAAAATTAACTGGTTTCTAAAATTTGCAGACATCACAACGAAAGCAGAAGATTTTATCGAATCGGCCACCATGAATCCTGCCTTTGAAGAGTCGGCTATGTTTGAAAATATGGTGGATCTCATGTTCAAGGATGAATATGATTTTTACGTCTTCGATACGGCTCCCACAGCGAATGCAAGACGCCTCCTCGGTATGTCCAAGGTTTATTCCATGTGGGTGGAGAAAATGCTGAAGAGCCGGGAGGAAGCGAAATCGCTGAGAGAGATACTTTCCTTCTCAAAAAAAGAAAAAAAAGATCCCCTCCTGGATTACCTCTTAAGTTTCAAGGATAGAATGGGCCATGCCAAAAACCTCTTGACCGACGAAGCCCTCACCGCATTTTTCTTTGTTACTCTACCAGAAAGTCTTCCCATCGCAGTCATCACCCGTTTCATCAACTGGTTTCATGAATTTGGAATTCCCGTTGGTGGTGTGGTGGTCAATGGGGTCATTCAGAAAGAACAGGTTGGAAAGGATGCTGCGGAATTCGTCCTCAACCGGATCCAGATGCAAGATGAACATATGGGAGAGATCTGGAAAATATTCGGGGATAGAGTGAGGGCAATTGTTCCCCTATTTGAAACAGAGGTGAAGGGGGCAAAGATGTTGAATCGAACGATTGAATATCTTTTTACCCCTTCATCTCATTAAACCCCGTTAGAAAATCTTCGACCTTCCAACGAAAGCGCTCACATAGAGTTTGAAACCCCGTGCTCGCTCCAAGAGGAATCCAATCTTCACCCCTAATGGACCAGAGGGCTTACGGGGTTCATCCTGGCTATAACCCCCCGATAGAAGCTGAGGTTCGGACGGGGCAAGCAGCGGGGCTTTCTAACGGGGTAAAATATAGACCTAAATCTATACCCATTCATTTTCCAAAATATTGTCCTTTTGTGTCAAAACATGACACTTTTCGTTCAAATCATGAAATATTTTCGTATTTGAGCAAGCCCCCCCTTTTAGGCGATATCAAGCTAATTATATGAATTCATAAGTAGTTTTTAATTTTTTCAAACTTGGTATAAAATTTGCTGGGATATATATACAGTTTAACTTATTGTTTTTATTTAATTTTTAAAATGGTTGGAAAAAGATGTTAGGGTTGTTACAACTTTTACTTGCGGCTTTTGGAATCTATAGTGCTCTTCAATTCTCAGAAGAGCTAAAACTCACCGTTCCTTTAGTCTGTCTCTTGGCGATGCTTCTCGTTAGTCGAATTGAAAGAAAAACATCTGAGAAAAAGACGGAACGGATGAGTTTTTTACAATCCGAAATGGACAAGGCTTCGAAGAAAGATTCAACAGCGATTAAAGAACAGGATTTTTTCACCATCGACTCGATGCTCTGGCCAAAAAGTGAATTGTTATTAATTGATGCCGTTCATTCCATCTTCAAGGATTTGGGATTCAAGATATCCGCTGGCGTCAACTATCAAAACGTGGATCGGATTGTAAAAATCCCAGAAACCCACATAGCCTTTGGGGTTCAGATTCTGATGAGTGAAGGGGAGGTTGAGGGGAACCACCCTAAAATCAACCGAGCTTTACAGTTTGAGAAAGAAAAAAGAGAGAATGAGAAGTCCTTGATTATTGCGAGCACCCATATCCGTCTTCCTCTTTCGGAAAGAGGCCAGTTGAGCCATATCCCGAAAGAATTGAGTCATTTCTTAAGTCGGCACAATATGAGTTTAATAACCACTCATCACCTTTATGAGCTCTGGCAGAAAGCAAAAGGAGGAGAGATTAATATTTTTGGATTCTTTGAGAAGGTTTATTCCCATTCAGGGTATACCTTTTCATCAAAAGGGACTGGTAATTCTCACTCCCCTATAGTTGATCTACCCATTCAATAACCCCCCCTTTTTTCCCCACTTCCATCAGAGATCGTATCCCCCCCTCGCCGAAATACCTGCCCCCTGCACGAGGCTTCGGCAGGCGGGGCTTCGCGCAGGCCTAAATCTTTCTCCGCTTGGGTTAGTCATCTCGAAATGGGTTTCCATCACGGGGAAAGAGATGCTTACGAGAGGAAGAGGGGCGCTTTCGATTTCCTAATATCTCCGTTATAATAGGATTAATGAAAGTCAAAGAAATTTTCGCGAAAACCATTTTAACCAAGACAGCCATCTCCAGTTTTGATTACTGTATCAATCCTTATGTGGGTTGTGGGCATGGCTGTCGTTATTGTTATGCCAGTTTTATGAAACGTTTCACCGGTCATCTCGAGCCGTGGGGAGAGTTCATCGATGTTAAAGTAAACGCTCCTTATTTATTAAGGAAACAGTTAAAGAGGGCAAAGCAAGGGGTCGTTGCCCTCAGCACAGTGACCGACCCCTATCAGCCTATTGAGAAAAAATACCGACTAACCCGAAAATGTTTGGAAGCCCTCTTGGAGACTCAATTTTCAGTGAATCTTTTGACCCGTTCGTCTCTCTGTCTGAGAGACATGGATCTATTTAAACAGTTTAAAAACATTGAGGTCGGCCTTTCCATCACGACTCATGATGAAAGGATCAGGAAGATGTTTGAGCCCAACTCCCCCTCCATCCAGTCTCGTGTCAATACACTGAGAACCCTTCGGCAAGAAAAGATTGAGACTTATGCGTTTATTGGTCCG
>Ga0316603_10001550_pt1 | contig 12322 bp, 10 predicted proteins | sample OWC_soil_day10_n_FD_207649 | JGI IMG/M metagenome (GOLD analysis project Ga0316603, IMG submission 207649) | Wetland soil microbial communities from Old Woman Creek delta, Ohio, United States - OWC_soil_day10_noCT | ecosystem: Environmental > Terrestrial > Soil > Wetlands | place: USA: Ohio...
TGCCGGCAAACCCGTTGGTCGCAAGCACGAGCACCGAACAGCCGACATCGACGATTTCCTGTTCGCCGCGCCGGTAGCGCACACCACGCACGCGCTGCTCGCCGTCGACAAAGAGATCGGTGACACAGGCACCCGGTTGCATGCGCACGCCACGGGCAGCCAGTGTCCGGTACAGCGCCGACAACAGTGAGGTCCCGCCGCGGTCGGCGAGCGCGTGCATGCGCGCCACCGAATGTCCGGGCGGCGTGCCCTCCACCAGTTCGAAGCTGACGCCGCACGTCGTTTCGAGCCAGTCGAGTGTCTCTGCGGCACTGCGCGTATACGCCTCCACCAGATGCTTCGCGGAGCGGCCGTTGGACTTCGCCTGGATGTCCTGCGCGAAGTGCTCGGGGGAGTCATCGATCTCACGCGACTGCTGCGCGCGGGTGCCGGCGGCCGGAATCATTCCGGACGAGTAGGCAGTGGCGCCGGTCGGCGAGGCGTCGCGATCGAGCACGAGCACCTTTCCACCCACGTCGCGGGCGGCGAGCGCGGCCAGCGCGCCGGCGGCGCCGGCACCGATGACGACCACCGGCACGGAGGTCGAAAAGTGGGGAATCCTGTCGCGGATGACAGCCATGCGCTGCGGTTCAGTAGGTGGCGAGCTGGGCTTCGATCCAGCTCGCCGCCGCCAGCGCACGCTCGTCGTCGCCAGGGCGCGCAACAACTTGCAGTCCGAGCGGGAGTCCGCTCTCGCCGTGGGCGATGGCGTGCGGAACCGGAATGTTGATCTGCGGACCGCCCAACAGATGCCACGCCCGGTTGAACTGCGGATCCCCGGTCGCGCCCAGCCCGTGTGGGGCCTCGCCGGGGGCGCTCGGCGTCAGCAGGACGTCAGCATCGCCGTAGAGCGAGTCCAGCGCTGCCGCGCAGCGGCGCCCCAGTTCGAGCGCCTCGACATAGGCGGGCGCTGAAACACCGCGCCCTTCATCAATCAGCGCCGCGAGACGGCTCGAGAGCAGTTCGCGGCGGTACTGCGCCTCCGGTCCGAGCTGTCGCGCGGTTTCGAACAGCTGGATCGTCCTCTGGGCCTCGGCCAGCCGCGCGAACGCCGGATCGTTGCCGGCGGGTTCATAGGGCCATGGGACCTCGCGCACGCGCGCTCCGCGAGCCATGAGCAGGCGAGCCACTCGTTCCAGAGCGGCGAGCATCGATGGAGCCAGTTGCGCCGCCCATGGCGTGGCGGTCCACGCAATCGCGGGAGCGCGCGCCTTGGCCGCGGCATGCTGCCATTGCGGCTGCAACGCCAGACTCGAGGCGATCAACGCCACGTCCTCGACGCTGCGGGCAAACGCGCCGACGACGTCCAGCGTGTCCGAGACCGCCTTGACGCCCGAGCGCGGCACCAGGCCACGCGTCGGCACGAAGCCGACCACGCCACAGAACGAGGCCGGCCGGATCACCGAACCGGCAGTCTGGGTGCCAATGGCAAACGGCGCCATGTGCGCGGCCACTGCAGCGGCCGAGCCGCTCGACGATCCGCCTGGCGTGTGCTCAAGGCCACGCGGGTTGCGGGTCGGCCCCGGCGTGAAGTTCGCGAGTTCCGCCGTCACCGTCTTGCCGAACACATAGGCACCGGCGCTGCGGAGCGCAGCGACGCTCGCGGCATCAGCCTGTGGCACATGCCCGAGGAAGATCGCGCACCCGTATTCGCTGGGAATGTCGGCCGTATCGAAGTTGTCCTTCACCGCGATCGGCAGCCCGTGCAACGGCCCGCGCCAGTCGAGCCGATCCAGCTCGCGCGCGGTTTCGAGCGCGCGCGCCGGCTCGAACCAGGAGAACGCCCTGACGTCGCCTTCGTGTTCGTGGACCGCATCCACGAAGGAGTGGGTGATCGCCTCACAGCTCACTTCATGGGCCGCGATCATGCGCGCCAGCCGTGTGGCCGGCAGTCGATTCAATGGAGTCTTCATGGGGTCCCCCGACGCGTCGAATCTACCTCAGGCAACGCCGTGCACGACTGCGGGCAGTCAACAAAAAAGGGCGTCCTCGGACGCCCTTATGCCACGCAGGCCGCTGGCTCGCAGAATTGACGGGCGCCGCCCGGGCTTTTCAAGCCGCCCGACGCTCAGAGGAACAGATCGGGCATCAGTTGGCGGCTGCCTGGCACCACCGAGTACTTCCCCAAGTCCGTCACGTCTGCCTTCTTCAACACCTCGTCGTCGATGAAGAAGTTGCCGGTCGTCGTGGCGGCTTCGGAGGTGAGAACGGCGTAGGCCGCGTCTGCCATGATCTCGGGCGTACGGCAGTGTTCGGGCCGCACGCCGGGGATCATCTGCAGCGCCGCGGTCTGGATCACCGTCCGCGGCCACAACGCATTGACCGCGATGCCATAGGGCCGGAACTCCTCGGCGTGTCCGAGCACGCACATGCTCATGCCGTACTTCGCCATCGTGTAGGCGACGTGCGGCGCGAACCAGCGCGGCTCCATGTTGAGCGGCGGCGAGAGAGTCAGCACGTGCGGATTGCGCTTCCTTTCGCCCGACTGCTTGAGATACGGCAGGCAGGCCTGCGTGCACAGGAAGGTGCCGCGCACATTGACGCCGAACATCAGGTCGAAACGCCGCATCGGCGTCGCTTCGGTCGGCGTCAGGTTGATCGCGCTCGCGTTGTTGATCAGGATGTCGATGCCGCCGAAGGTCTCGGCGGCCTTCTTCGCCGCCGCGACCACCTGCTCTTCCTCGCGGATATCGCACTGGATCGCCAGCGCCTTGCCGCCGGCCGCCTCGATTTCCGCCGCCGCGCTGTGAATCGTGCCCGGTAGCTTCGGATTCGGCTCCACCGTCTTCGCGGCAATGGCGATGTTGGCGCCGTCGGCCGCCGCGCGCTTCACGATCGCGAGCCCGATGCCGCGCGATGCGCCGGAAATGAAGATGGTCTTGCCCTTTAGGTTCATGGTGTCTCCGTGACGAAGGGGTTGGCCGCAGCGGGGCGCGCGAGGTCGATGATGTGATCGGCCAGCCGGTCAGCGACGCGCGCGTACAGCGCTGGCGCAGGATGGAATCCGTCCTCGCAGAAGAGGTCCGAGCGCGCCACGCTGTCCATATTCGCGTGGGTGACGCCCGCTTGCTGCGCGGCCCAGCGCGCCTGAGCCCGGTTATTGCGACGGGCCGCCTGTCCGGCATACCAGGCAAGCGGCTTCGGCACTGCCGGGAACTTCTCCATTTCCGGTAGCGCCGGAAAGATGACGTGGCGCACGCCCGCATGGACCTGCAACCAGTCGGCAATGTGGCTGCGCTGACGGATGGCGAACGCCAGCGGCACGTCCTTGGTGATGTCGTTCACGCCGACGATGACGACGGCAACATCCGCCGGCCGCGGCCGCGCGCGGATCAGCCGCTGCAGCACGCCCTCGGACGTGAGGCCCGACTTGGCCACCAGTTGCCAGCGCACCGCACCACCCAGCCGCGATGACAGCCTCTCGGCAAGCGGGCTCGCCAGCGCGTCACGCTGCGTGCGTGCGCCGACACCGGCCGCGCTCGAGTCGCCGGCCACCAGCAGCCGCAGCACTGGCGCGCCGCGCCCTGCGGTGCCGCGTCGCGCCCCGCGCGGCTCGGGCAGGTCCACCGCCGTCTGGCGCAGGCGCGCGGCCTGCGCCATCAGCAGCGGACCGAGCGCCAGCCGTGTCGCGATATCCAGCATCGATCGCGCAGATCAGCCCCTGGGCCACAGGATCATCTGGGTGCAGCGGAACAACGCGATCGTCTTCGCGCTTTCCACATGCGTGACGACCGCGTCCCACACCTGGGTCGTCCGCCCCTGGTGCGCGCAACTGGCAACCGAGCGCAGCGTGCCTTCGGTCGCCGTGCCGATGAAGTTGGACTTCAGCTCGATCGTCGTGAAGTTGGTCGCACCCTCGGGTAAATGGGCGATCGTCGCGTAACCGGCCGAGGTGTCGGCCAGCGCAATCACCGACGCCGCGTGCAGGAAGCCGTTGGGCGCGAGGTACTGCGGGCGGATCACGTACTCCATCGTCAGGCTGCCCTCGCGCACCTCGACGACCTTCATGCTGAACCAGCCCGGCAGGTTGTCGCCGGAACGGCTGTTCAGCTTGTCGAGAGTCATCTCGTGGCGCAACGGCATCGCGACCCCCCGGCCTAGGTGAAGCGCGAGAAATCCGGCTTGCGCCGGTCAAAGAACGCAGAGAACGCCTCCTTGGCCTCGGCACTGCGCAGCATCTTCTCGAACGACTTGGCCTCCTCCATGATCAGCTTCTCGGTCATCGAGCGCCACGAAAGCTTCATCAGGCGCTTGGTCTCGCGCACCGACGCCGGCGGCAGCGCATTGAAGCGCTCCGCCTGCCTGACTGCGTAATCCAGGACCTCGCCTGGCGGCAGGATGCGGTTGACGATCTTCATCTCCGCCGCCTCTTCCGCGCTGATCGGCTCGGCAAGCAGCAGCTTTTCCGCCGCCTTGTGGTAGCCGGCCGCCAGCGGAATCGTCAGGCTCGACGCGAATTCCGAGCACACGCCGAGCGAAACGAACGGCATCGAGAACATTGCGTTGTCAGCGCAGTAGACGAGGTCGCAGTGCATCAGCATCGTCGTGCCGATGCCGACCGCGGCGCCGTTGACCGCGGCGACAACCGGCTTCTCTGACAGGCCGAGCGCCTGCATGAACTGGAACACCGGCGCATCCATGCCCGCCGGCGGGTTCTTCATGAAATCCTCGAGGTCATTGCCCGCGGTGAACACGTCCTTTTCGCCGTGGATCAGGATCGCGCGCACGGTGCCGTCTTCGTGCGCGGCGCCGATCGCATCGGCCATCGCCTGGTACATCGCGACGGTGATCGCGTTCTTCTTCTCCGGGCGCGCAATGCCGATGCGCGCCACGCCGTTGCTGGTGCTGACTTCGATACTCACGGTTCCTCCTGGTTACTTGCCGTCGCGTCCGGTCAGTGCGACGAACTGCGCAAATTCCGTCAGTGACTTGGCGGCCTGGCGCTGCACCTTGTCGCGCACCAGCGGCGTGAAGCCGAGCAGCCAGCCCTTCCAGCCCAGCGCCTGGCCGGACCAGCGCCAGAAGCTGAAGCTATCGACCTGCTGCACGATCTTGCCGGCGGCAATGACCATCTCGGTGTGGACTCGGTTCACCACCAGGCGCTTGGTCGGCGTGAAGGTGTAGCGCGCCGTCCAGTCGACACGTGCTCGATCACGCGTGTCCTCGAGGATCTTGACGTCCACCTCGAGGTCCTCGGCCTCGGACAGCAGCATCTGCCACATCAGCCGCGCCCCCTGAGCTGTCAGGCGCGGGAACACCGGATCGCGGAACGTGGCGTGGTTCGCATACAGCAGGCCCATGGTGTAGAAATCCCGCACCATGAAAGCCTCGTAGAAACGCGCGGCAACACCCATGGCGGCCTCAGCGGATGGAAGCGGCGAGCCAGTCGCCGACAATGGGCCACAGCGTCGCACCCTGGCGCCGCCGGAAGAAGCCGAAGTGGCCGATGGGGTCAGCGCCGAGCGCCTTCGGATCGACGCGGCGCATTGTTCGGGGTGCGCCGGAATAAAAGGAGTGCAGTGACTCGATGTTGCGTGCCGACATGTATTCGTCGTCCGTGAACGAAAGCGAGAGGATAGGCTGCCGCAGCTGCGCGTAGGTGACACGCCACTGCGCGTCCTCGACGCCGAACAGGTACTCCGGATCCAGGCACCACGAACGCCATTGCCGCATCACGCCCGCCGGCACATCGCCGATCATGTTGAGCCGTCGTCCGGGAAAGTAGCCGAACAGCGGCAGCAGCGTTGGCACGATTGCATACCAGAGCAGGGGCGCGAGGCGCCTCAGGCCCGGCGTGTATTCGCGCCAGTAGCCGCTGCCGGCCGCGACGGTGGCCATCGCGGCGACCCGCTCCGCATTCGACAGCAGGCCGAGGATCTGCCCGCCGAGACTGTGTCCGACCCAGAGCAACGGCTTGCTGCCGACGGTGCTGCCAACCCAGTCGACCATGGTCGACGTGTCGTTCTGCGCCCAGGTCATGACGTCGGCCTTCAAGGCGCGCAGCGAGCCGTGACGCGAGTGTCCCATGCCGCGGTAGTCGAAGGTGACGACAAAGTAACCCTGTTCGAAGAGCCAGTGGGCGAAGGGTGCGTAGTACTGCTGCTCGACGCCCATCGCCGGCACGATCAGCACCGCGGCGCGCGCAGCATGCACGTCGCCAAAGGTATGCGCCGATAGCTTGACCCCATCGTCGGTGACGACGGTCGAGTGCTTCATCCACGCTCCGTTGCTGCGGCGAGCCCTCGGGAGGAAGCAACCCGCCGCATTCCGCGCGCCGTAAGGCGCGCATCCTGAAGTTGACATGCGGGCCGCCGCCCGGCCGCCCGAAGGCGGCCCGCCAATTTCCTCGAATCGCGTGCACGTGCAGCGGCGGCGCCGCCGCGTACACGCGATTCGCCCTACTACACCAACTCAAAGATCCCGGCCGCACCCATCCCGGTGCCGACGCACATCGACACCATCCCATGCTTGATGTTCCTGCGGCGCATCGCGTGGATCAGCGTCGCGGCGCGGATGGCGCCGGTGGCACCCAGCGGGTGCCCGCGGGCGATGGCGCCGCCGATCGGGTTGACGACGTCCGGATTCAGTCCGAGATCCTTGACGACGGCCAACGCCTGTGCGGCGAACGCCTCATTCAGTTCGATCCAGCCGAGGTCATCCTGCTTCAGTCCGGCGAGCTTCAGCGCGGCGGGGATGGCTTCCTTCGGACCGATCCCCATGATCTCCGGCGGCACGCCCTTGATCGCAAAGCTGACAAAACGCGCCAGCGGCGTCAGGTTGTACTGCTTCAGCGCGCGCTCGGACACGACGATCAACGCGCCGGCGCCATCCGAGGTTTGCGAACTGTTGCCGGCGGTTACGCTGCCCTTGGCCGCGAAAACCGGCCTCAATTTCGCCAGCGCCTCGAGCGTCGTGTCGGCGCGCGGGCCCTCGTCCTGCTTCACGGTGCGAGTGCGGACGGCAAGTTCGCCGGTGGCAAGATTCGGGAACTTCTCGACCACCTCGATCGGCGTGATCTCGTCGTTGAATTCGCCCGACTGGATGCCGGCAATCGCGTTCTTGTGCGAGCGCAGCGCGAACTCGTCCTGCATCTCGCGCGTGATCTTCCACTGCGCGGCGACCTTCTCCGCGGTCAGGCCCATGCCGTAGGCGATACCGTAGTTCTCGTCCTTGGCGAAAATGGCCGGGTTGAACGCCGGCTTGTTGCCGGTCATCGGCACCATGCTCATCGATTCGGCGCCACCGGCAATCATCACGTCCGCCTCGCCGACGCGGATCCGGTCGGCCGCGATCGCGACCGCGTTGAGTCCGGACGAGCAGAAGCGGTTGATCGTCATGCCGCCCGTGCTGTTGGGCAGTCCGGCGAGCAGCACGGCGACGCGCGCCATGTTGAGTCCCTGCTCCGCCTCCGGCATTGCGCAGCCGATGATCGCGTCCTCCACCGCCTTCGGGTCGAGGCTCGGCACCTGCGACATGGCATTGCGGATCGCCGCCACCAGCAGGTCGTCCGGCCGGATGTTGCGGAATGTGCCTTTCGGCGCCTTGCCGATCGGCGTGCGCGTCGCGGCGACGATGTATGCATCCTGTATTTGTCGAGTCATTGTTGGCTCCAATCAGTTCCGCACCGGCTTGCCTGTTTGCATCATCCCCATCATTCGCTCTTGAGATTTGGGATGGTTCACGAGCGTCATGAAGAATTTGCGCTCGAGGTCGAGCAGCCACTGCTCGTCGGCCATCGCGCCGGTCTCCACGTCGCCGCCGCACATGACGTCGGCGATACCGCTGGCAATGAAGAAATCATGCTGGCTGATGAAGCCGCCATCGCGCATGTTGACGAGTTGCGCCTTGATCGTCGCCACCCCGCCACGACCCGCCACCGGGAATCCGATCGGCTTCAGCGGCGGCCGGTAGCCGGTGGCGTGCATTGCGAACGCTTCGCCGATCGCCGTCCACAGCAGCTCGTGGTTGTTGAACACGATCAGGTCGGTCGATCGCAGGTAGCCCATCTGCTTGGCCTCGAGCGCCGACTTCGAGACATTGGCCATCGCAGCGTTGAGGAACCAGTTCCTCATGAACGGGAAGACATCCGTCATGCCGGCGGCCTGCGCCGCCTGGGCCGCGCGCAGCGCGCCTTCCTTCAGTCCGCCTGCGCCCGGGATCAGGCCGACGCCAACTTCGACGAGGCCGATGTAGCTCTCGAGCGAGGCGACCGCCTTCGAGCAATGCAGGATCAGCTCGCAGCCACCACCGAGTGCCATGCCGCTGACGGCAGCGACGGTCGGGACCTGCGCGTACTTGAGTCGCATGTACGCATCCTGCATCTTCTTCTCTTCGGCGCCGATCGCCTTGGCGCCACCGGACATGAACACCGGCATCATCGCCTGCAGGTCGGCCCCGACCGAAAATGGATCATCGGGCGACCAGATGACGAGTCCGCGGTACTGCGACTCGGCGAGATCGATGGCCTTCAGCATGCCGTTGATGACGCCGGGACCGATGGCGTGGACCTTGGTCTTGATCGACAGGATGAGAACCTCGGCCGCGAGTCCGGATTCGAGCGTCCACAAGCGCACGGCGTCGTCCTCGAAGACTGTCTTGCCGCCGGTTGCACCGGTCGGCGCGCCTTCGCCCGCGAGGGGAGCGCGGAAGATCTGGCGCGCGTAGACCGGCAGCGTCAGGCGCGGCACGAATTTCTTCTTCCCCGGCGACCACGAACCCTCGGCGGTATGTACGCCGTTCGCCTTGGCGACCGGTCCGTCGAACACCCATTTCGGCAGCGGCGCCTTCGACAGCGCCTCGCCGGCGTCGATGTCAGCCTGCACCCACTCGGCGATCTGCTTCCACCCGGCCGCCTGCCAGGTTTCGAACGGGCCGGTGCTCCAGCCGAAGCCCCAGCGCAATGCAAAGTCGACGTCGCGCGCGGTGTCGGCGATCGATTCGAGATGCACCGCGATGTAGTGGAACGCATCGCGGAAAATGGCCCACAGGAACTTGGCCTGCGGGTGAGCGGTTTCCCGCAGGAGCTTCAGGCGCTCGGCCGGGTCCTTCTTCTTCAGGATCCGCACGACCAGTTCGTCGGCCTTGCCACCGCCCTCGACGTACTCGCCTTTCTTCGGGTCGAGCACCTTGATCGCCTTGCCTTCCTTGCGATAGAAGCCGGCACCCGCCTTCTGGCCCAGCGCGCCTTTCTCGACCAGGGTCTTAAGCACCGGCGGCGTCGCGAAATGCGTGGCGAACGGATCGATCGACGCCGGTAGCGTGTCCTGCATCGTCTTGATCACGTGTGCCATCGTGTCGAGGCCGACCACGTCGGCCGTGCGGAACGTCGCACTCTTGGCGCGGCCGAGCTTGGAGCCGGTCAGGTCATCGACGACGTCATAGGCCAGCCCGTACTTCTCGGCCTCCTTGATGGTCGCGAGCATGCCAAAGATGCCGACGCGGTTGGCGATGAAGTTCGGCGTGTCCTTGGCGCGCACGACACCCTTGCCGAGCGTCGACGTCAGGAAGGTCTCGAGGTCGTCCATGATTTGCGGACGCGTCGCCGGCGTCGGAATCAGCTCGACCAGGTGCATGTAGCGCGGCGGATTGAAGAAGTGCACGCCACAGAAGCGCGCCTTGAGGTTCGCGTCCATGACTTCGGCCAGCTTCTCGATCGGCAGCCCTGACGTGTTCGAGGCGAAGATCGCATCGCTGCGAACGAATGGCGCGACCTTCCTGTACAGGTCGTGCTTCCAGTCCATCCGCTCGGCGATCGCCTCGATGATGACGTCGCAGCCCTTGAGCAGCTCGAGGTGTTCCTCGTAGTTGGCGGCCTGAATGTACTGGGCGTCTTCCTTGTTGCCGAGCGGCGCCGGGTTCAGCTTCTTCAGGTTCTCGACGGCTCTCATCACGATGCCGTTCTTCGGGCCTTCCTTGGCCGGCAGGTCGAACAGCACGACCGGCACGCGCGCGTTCACGCAGTGCGCCGCGATCTGTGCGCCCATGACGCCGGCGCCCAGCACGGCGACCTTGCGTACGACGAAGTTGCGCATTTCTTTCTCCGATTGATTCCTGGACAGTTCTTTTCGTTCTTGCTAACTCAACGAGTCGAGGCCGTCAGAACGCCTCGGCCGGCATTTCCATCAATGTGGCGGATCCGACCCGGACGTTGCGGATCAGCGTCGCCGTCTCGGGCAGCAGCTTCTGGAAGTAGAAGCGCGCCACCATCAGTTTGTGCTTGTAGAACGGATCGACCCCGCCACCGTCCGCCCGGACACGCTCGACCGCCACCTTGGCCATGCGCGCCCAGAAGTATGAATACACGAGGTGGCCGACCACGCGGAGGTACGGGACTGCCGCGGCGCCGACTTCGTCGCGATTGGCCATCGCCTTCATGCCGAGTTCCATCGTCAGCTTCTGCACCTTGTTGCCGATGTCTGCGAGCGGCGAAACGAACTCGTCCATGTCCGGGTGCGTGCCGTTTTCCTCGATGAACTCGGTGACCATCTTGCCGAATACGCGCAGCTTGGCGCCGTTGTCCATCAGGATCTTTCGGCCAATCAGGTCGAGCGACTGGATCGTGTTCGTGCCCTCGTAGATCATGTTGATGCGCGCATCGCGCACGAACTGCTCCATGCCCCACTGGCGGATGTAGCCATGTCCGCCGAAGACCTGCAGGCACTCGGATGCGCACAGGAAGCCGTTGTCGGTCATGAACGCCTTCACGATCGGCGTCATCAGCGACATCATGTCGGCGCCGAACTTCCTCTGCTCCTCGTCCGGGTGGCTGATCTGCGTGTCCGCCATCAACGCCACCCAGTAGCCAAACGCGCGGCCGCCCTCGGCGTAGGCGCGCGCCGTCAGCAGCATGCGGCGCACGTCCGGGTGCACGATGATCGGATCGGCGGGCTTCTCCGGATTTGTCGGGCCCGCGAGCGAGCGACCCTGGAGCCGGTCCTTCGCGTAGGCCACCGCGTTCTGATAGGCGACCTCCGTGATGCCCAGGCCCTGCACACCCACGCCCAGGCGCGCGCCGTTCATCATCACGAACATCGCGTTGAGCCCCTTGTTGGGCTCACCGATCATCCAGCCGGTCGCGCCGTCCAGGATCATCTGGCAAGTGGCGTTGCCGTTGATGCCCATCTTGTGCTCGAGACCGCCGCAGAAGATGCCGTTGCGCGCGCCGATCTTCGCGGTCTCGCCCGTGCCCTGGGGGACGAACTTCGGCACGATGAAGAGCGAGATGCCCTTGGTGCCGTGTGGCGCGTCCGGCAGCCGCGCGAGCACCAGGTGAATGATGTTCTCGGCCATGTCGTGGTCGCCCGAGGAGATGAAGATCTTCTCGCCGGTCAGCTTGTAGCTGCCATCGGCCTGCGGTTCGGCCTTGGTGCGCAGCATGCCGAGGTCGGTACCGCAGTGCGGCTCCGTCAGGCACATCGTCCCGGTCCACTGGCCCGATGTCATCTTCGGCAGGTACAGGTTCTTCTGCTCCTCCGCCGCGTGCTTCAGCAGGCACTCGTAGGCGCCGATCGTCAGTCCCGGATACATCGCCCACGCCTGGTTGGTCGAGTACTGCATCTCATAGAACGCGATCTGCAGCAGGTGCGGCAATCCCTGGCCGCCGTATTCGGTCTCCGCGGCCAGCCCCTGCCAGCCGGCCTCGCGAAAGGCGTCGTACGCCTCCTTGAACCCCTTCGGCGTCCTTACCGACTTCGTTGCCGGATCGTAGGTGCAGCCTTCCTCGTCACCGGTGCGGTTGATCGGCAGCAGCATGTCCTCGCAGAACTTGCCGGCTTCCTCGATGACCTGGTTGACCGTATCTGCATCGAGGTCGGCGTAGCGCGGCATTTCCCTGAGCGCGTCGACTGCGCCGAGCACTTCGTGCAGCACGAACTGTTGGTCGCGTAACGGGGCCTTGTAGGACGGCATTGCTCTTCTCCTTACTTCGTGGTGCGAACCGCCCGCTTCCTGGCTGGGCGGCGTGTTGAACCGGGGGGTGGCCGGACTTCGTCGGCACCTGCGTCGTCGATGAGGCGGCGCAGGCCGGCGCGGGCGCGCTTGGCGCTGTCGGCCGAACGCAGCAGACGCGCGTCCTGATGCATCGCCAGCATCAGTCCGTAGACCTCGAACACCATCTGGGGCGCGTCGACCGAGCGCTTCAGGTGCCCTTCTGACACAGCCTGGCGGATCGCCTTGAGCAGTTCCGCCTTCCAGCCGGTGATGATCGCGACCATCTCGTCGCGTTGCGGGCCCGGGCGGTCGTCGTACTCGACCGCGCCGGCGATCATGATGCAGCCACGCGTGA
>Ga0316603_10001553_pt1 | contig 12311 bp, 10 predicted proteins | sample OWC_soil_day10_n_FD_207649 | JGI IMG/M metagenome (GOLD analysis project Ga0316603, IMG submission 207649) | Wetland soil microbial communities from Old Woman Creek delta, Ohio, United States - OWC_soil_day10_noCT | ecosystem: Environmental > Terrestrial > Soil > Wetlands | place: USA: Ohio...
TGCATGAGCCGCTGTTCGTGCCGCGCACCACGCCGGTCAAGCGGCTGTTCCTGACCTTCAAGCAGAAGAAGGTCCACATGGCGATCGTCGTCAGCGAGTACGGCAAGGTGCTCGGGCTCGTCACGATGGACGATCTGCTCGCCCAGATCTTTGGCGTGCTGCGCGACGAACGCGCCGAGCTCCAGGACTCGATTCTGCCGGGCCGGCTGCGTACGCGGACTCCGGTGGCCGGCACACCGATCTCTCCAGGTGAGAGTACGGGTCCAGTTCCTCGGCTGGGCCCCGACACCGGGCCGGTGCCGCGTCAGGATTACGATTCAGGGCCGATCGTGCGTCCGCTCCATCCGGTCGATGAGGTGACGCCCGTGGCGATCGATGTCAGCGAGCTGGCGCGCGATGGAGACAAGCCCTCGTGATGACCACCTCGACCCTGGGGATCGTGCTTGGCGGCTGTGTCCTGGCCGAGGCGTTCTTCGTGGGCTCGGAGGTCGCGCTGTCAGCGTGCGACCGGAACCGACTCCGCCAGCGAGCCGCCGGTGGAAAGCAGCGCGCGGCCCGCGCCGAGCGCATGCTCGCGGTCCCTCAGGTCACGCTCGCCACCACGCTGGTCGGCGCGAACCTTGCGATGATGATCGCGGTGCTCGCGGTCGGGCTCGAGCTCGCCGAGCGCGGCGAGTCGCTACTGTGGGCTCCGCTGTTCGCCATCCCGCCGCTGCTCGTCGTCGGTCATCTGGTCCCCAAGGCGATCGTCCAGGCGCACGCCGACCGGCTCGTCGATGCGGTGGCCAACCCGCTGCGGCTGGCGTCGTTCGTGTTGCGCCCGATCGTCGCGGTGGTCGGCGGCTACGCGGCGCTGGTGACCCGCATCACCCGGACCGATCGCAAGAAGGCGTTCGTCACCCGCGACGAGCTCGCGTTGCTGATCGAGAGCGAGCCCGAGACCGACAAGCCCGAGATCGGTCCCGACGAGCGCGAGATGATCGCGAACGTGTTCGAGCTCTCCGAGTACAAGGTCGGCGAGCTCATGGTGCCGTTGTCGGAGCTCACCGCGCTGCCCGAGGACGCCCCGATCGCCGAAGCTGCACTCGAGATCGCCGACAAGCAGCACTCGCGCATGCCGATCTATCGGTCGCGCGTCGATGACGTGGTCGGCATCGTCCATGTGTTCGACATCCTGCAAGCGTCGACCAAGCCGGACGCGAAGTCCGCCACCGTCGCCGCGCTCGCGCATGCGCCGACCTACGTGCCCGAGACGATGAAGGCCAGTGATCTGCTCGTGCAGCTGCAGTCCGAGCAGGCGCACCTTGCGATCGTGGTCAACGAGTACGGCAGCGCGGTCGGGATCTGCACGATCGAGGACCTGCTCGAGATCATCGTCGGCGAGATCGACGACGAGTATGACACCGAGCCATCGCCGATCCGCGCGGAGCGCCCCGGCGTGTGGCGCGTCGAGGCCCGGACCAGCGTCGCTCGGCTCAACTCCGAGCTCGAGCTCGGACTTCCCGAGAGCGAGGACTACGAGACCATCGCGGGCCTGCTGATCGAGAAGTTTCGGCGGATTCCCGATCGTGGCGAGACCCTCGCGCTGGCTGGCATCGTGATCGAAGTGGTCGCGGCGACCGATCGGGCGATCGAGGCGGTGCGCATCACGAAGCGCAAGAAGTAGGTCTGCCCGTGCGGTGCAACTCCCGGCAAATCGGGTTAGACCTCCGATCGTGGATCGCCAGCAACTGCTCGACGTGCTCGACCAGGTGCGCGCCGGCACGCTGCCTGCCGAGGAGGCTGCTCGGCGGATAGGCGAGCTGCCGTACGCCGAGGTCGCGCATGCCGTGGGCTCGACGATGATCGACCACCATCGCGAGCTGCGCACCGGCATGCCGGAGATCGTCTACGGGGCGAGCAAGACCGCGGATCAGATCGCGGGCGCGCTCCGCGAGCTCGCCCGGATCGCGGGCGGCGCGATCGCGACGCGGGTCGAGCCGTCGAAGGCCGCGGTGATCCGGGCGGCGATCCCCGAGCTCGTCGTTCACGAGCTCGCGCGCATCGTGATGCTCGGCGCGCCGCCGCCGCGCCCGAGCGCGGCCTCGATCGCAGTGGTGTGTGCGGGAACCAGCGATCTCGCGGTCGCCGAGGAGGCCGCGCTGGTCGCCGAGTTCCTTGGCGCCACGGTGATCCGGATCCACGACGTCGGCGTCGCCGGCCTGCATCGGCTGCTCGCGCGGCTCGATGACATCCGCGGCGCGCAGGTCGTGATCGCGGTCGCCGGGATGGAGGCGGCGCTGCCGTCGGTGCTCGGCGGGCTGATCGATCGTCCGCTGATCGCCGTGCCGACGAGCATCGGGTACGGCGTGTCGGTGGACGGGCTCGTCGCGCTCGCCGCGATGCTGACCTCGTGCGCGCCGGGGATCACGGTGGTCAACATCGACAATGGCGTCGGCGCGGCAGTCGCGGCCGTCCGGATCGCGCGGCTGGCAGCATGAGCTTGCGCGGTCTGCACCTCCACATCGACTGCGCGAGCGGTGCCGCCGGCGACATGATGCTGGGCGCGCTGATCGATCTCGGCGTCCCGGTCGAGGCTGTCAACGCGGCGCTCGACGCGATCGGCGCCGGGCACGAGCGGCTGATCATCTCGCGCGTGGTCAAGTCCGGCATCGCCGCGACCGATATCCAGGTCGACACCGGTGGCGAGCTCGCCGGGGGCGGTCGTCATGTTCATGCAGACCACGACCACGACCACGACCACGACCACGACCACGACCACGACCACGGCCATACCCACGCGCACGCGCCTCCACGCGACCACGGCCACTACCATTACGCCGAGATCCGGCGGCGAATCGTCGACGCGGCGCTCACCGAAGGCACCCGGCGCCGTGCGCTCGATATCTTCGATCGGGTCGCCCGTGCCGAGGCCAAGCTCCACGCCAGCACGTTCGAGGAGGTCGCGTTCCACGAGGTCGGCGCGATCGACTCCATCGTCGACATCGTCGGCACGGCGGCCGCGCTCGACTGGCTGTCTCCGGGCTCGGTGACGTGCACGAGCGTGGCGATGGGCCACGGCACGTTGCGTTGCGCGCACGGCATCTTGCCGGTGCCGGCGCCGGCCGCGCTCGAGGTCCTTCGCGAGGCGGGCGGCGTGATGGCCGACGGAGGTCTGGCGCGCGAGCTGTGCACGCCGACCGGCGCGGCGATCCTGGCGGCGTCGGTGACGAGCTGGGTGCCGTCCCCGGCGGGCCGGCCGGTCGCGGTGGGGTGGGGCGCCGGAGACGCTGACCTCGCCGATCGCGCGAACGTGCTGCGGGTCGTGGCCCTCGCACCGGTCACGTCGACCTCGGACATCGTCATCGAGATCAACGCCAACCTCGACGACATGAGCCCCGAGCTGTGCGCGCCTGCTGCGGACGCGATCTTCGCCGCGGGTGCGCTCGATGTCTGGTGGACGCCGATCACGATGAAGAAGGGCCGCCCGGCGCTTGGCTTGTCCGCGCTGGCAACGGCGGCGACGCGCGACTCGGTGATCTCCGCGATCCTGCGAGAGACCACGACGATCGGAGTCCGCTACGCCGCCCGTGAGCGCACCGTGCTCGACCGCGAGCTCGTGGTGGTCACCACCCGTTACGGCGCGATCCCGATCAAGATTGCCAGGGACGGGGCCGAGATCCGCAACGCCGCGCCTGAATACGAGGCCTGCGCCGCCGCGGCGCGGACCCACGCGGTCTCGGTCAAGCTCGTGTACGCCGCCGCGATCGCCGCGTTCGACGCCTCCACGGCGTAGCTCGCGGTCATCCTGGGGTGCTACGCCACCTGGCGGGTGGTACCGTCAGTCGTCGTGGAGAGCGCACCCATCGTCGTGCTCGGTGGAAGCGAGCAGGAGCGAGCGCAGCTGGTCTCGCAGCTCGCGACGAGCGGCCTCGTGGCGAGCTCGGAGCATCAGGTCTCGATCTCCGCCGGGCTCCCGGCGCTCCTGGTGATCACCGGCTCGGAGGTGGCGCACCTGGTTTCCGAGGCCCGCGATCTGCCGGCGCTCGCCGAGATCCCGATCCTGGCGGTGGTGCCGGCGATCCCTCCCACCGCCGTGGCCGAGGCCCTGGCCGCCGGCGCCACCGATGTGGCACGTCTGCCAGTGGTCTCCTCGGTCCTGTCGGCGCGCTGCCGCAACCTGATGAAGCTGGCACGCCGCGATACCGCCGGCGCGATCGCGCTCCTCAAGATCAACGAGGTCCTCACGGCGGGTGGGGATGACGCCGAAGCGCTCGTCAAGGTGCTCGACATCACCGTGGGACTGCTCGGCTTCGAGCGCGCCTCGCTGCTCGCGCACATCGAGGGCTCGGAACACGCGTTCGTGATCGCGGCGAACGACGCGCAGCCGCGATCGCAGTTCACGCTCGCGATCTCGGAGTACCCAGAGGTCGCCGAGGCGATCCGCACGCTCGCGCCGGTGCTGATCGACGATGTGATGCTCCATCCGCTCACCGCGAGCATCGCCGAGGTGCTGTCCTCGAAGCAGGTCCGCGCGATCGCGGTGTTCCCCGTCCAGTGGCGCGGCCGCCCGCTCGGCGCGATGCTGCTCCGCAAGCGGACCCCCGGCGTCCAGCACATCGGACCGCGTGGTCTCGACCTCGGAAAGCTGATCGCGAGCATCACCGCCGCACACCTCCGGCACGGCGCGGTGATCGAGAGCCTGCGCGATCAGACGCACAAGATCTCTCGTGCGCGCTACGAGGCCGAGCGCCGGCTGCGAGGCATCGACTCGCTGAAGGAGCACTTCGAGGCCGGCGCCGACGGTGTGGTCGTGCTCGACGATGCGGGGCGGATCCTGTTCGTCAACCGCGCGGCCGAGCGCATCACCGGCTTCGCGCGCGACGGCCTCGTTGGCGGCGAGCTCGTCGATCTCGTCACCGGTGACCAGCGGGACCAGATCGCGGACACCGTCGCTCGCGTGCTCGCGGGCGTCAACGTCGACGCGTTCGATCTCCAGCTGTCGACGACGAGCGGTGCGCCCGCCTGGGTCTCGGTGTCGACCTCGACGGTGCTCGCGGGTACCGGTGCCGTGATCCTCGCGTTTCGCGATGTCACCGCCGAGCGCGCGCTGGAGCACGAGCTGCGGTCGACGAAGGAGTTTCTCGAGCGCTTGATCGACTCCACGGTCGACGCCATCATCGCCGCCGATCTGCGCGGCAACATCATCCTGTTCAACCAGGGTGCCGAGCGGCTGTTCGGCTATCGCGCGCGTGACGTGATCGGCAAGCACCGTGTCTGGGAGCTCTACGAGGACAGCGGCGCGCGCCAGATCATGCGGATGCTGCGCTCGACCTCGTACGGCGGGGTGGGGCGGCTCGAGCAGACCCGCCGCGAGGTCCGGATCGCGTCGGGCGAGATCGTGCCGGTGAGCATGACCGCGTCGACGGTGTACGAGGACGATCGCGAGGTCGCCACGGTCGGCATCCTGACCGACCTGCGCGAGCGCATCCGTATGGAGCAGCGGCTCCTCGATGCCCAGCAGAAGCTGCAGCTCTCGGAGAAGCAGGCGCTCGTCGCGGAGCTCGCCGGCGCGGCGGCCCACGAGCTGAACCAGCCCCTGACGTCGATCATGGGTTACGCGCAGCTGATCGAACGCCAGAGCGCCAAGGACGCCCCCCACCTGCGGGCGGTCGGGGTGATCCTGTCGGAGTCCGAGCGCATGGCCGGCATCGTCAAGAAGATCGGCAAGATCACGAAGTACGAGACCACCGACTATGTCGGCTCCGCCCGGATGCTCGATCTCGATCGCGCGGCTCCGGACTTCATCGATCCCGCGATCCCGGTTCCCGCGGATGACTCCCAGACGGGCGAATTCCACGCCGTGGTCCAGCCCGACATCAAGCAACACGCGAACCTGGCGGAGCTCGTCGAGCAGAACGTGATCAAGGACCTGGGGGACAAACCATGACGCCTACGGTCGAGGCACAGCTCGCGGCGCTGCAGGCGCTCGCCAGTGAAGTCCCCAACATGTCGACGGAGTTCTCGCTCGTCGAGACCGCGCTCGAGATCCTCGGCACGCTGTTGCCGGGGCGCTCGATCTGTGTGCGCGTACTCGACCTCCGATCGCGGGAGCGAGCGCGTGCGTACGTCCGGGGCGCGAAGCTGCGCGACGGCGTCCTCGATGAAGGCGTGATGATCACCGAGACGGCGCTGGCGCACGCCAAGCTCAAGACCGCGGTCGCGGCGAGTGCTCGGCTCACCGTCCGCACGCGTTGGGACTCGCCGTTCACCGGGATCGCGAGCGGCTTCGCACTGCCGCTCGCGGCCGGCGGCGAGCTCTACGGCGTGCTGGATCTCGGTTACGCGCCCGGCGTGTCGTCCGAGGTCGAGCGCCTGGCCGACGAGCGCGCGATGAGCGCACCCGTGGCCCACCTCGCGTGCGCGCTCCGCACGATGCGGCTCCAGAACGATGCCCTCGGGCTGCGCGACTACCAGGCCCGCCTGCTCGAGAGCGCGAACGCGCTGATCCTCGGGATCGACCGGTCGTGGCGGATCACGGTCGTCAACCGTGCGCTGCTCGAGCTCACCGGGTTCGAGCGCGACGAGATGCTCGGCCGCGACGTGCGCGACTTCATCTCGGTCGACCAGCGCCAGTTCCTGACCAGCGCGTTTGCCGCGGCCTTGCTCGGACAACATCACGCCGCGGTGACCGTGGCCCTGCCGACCCGGCGCGGTGAGACGGTCCGCACCGTCTGGAGCATCGCCCCGGTCGGCCGCGCGGGCGCGGTCGACGGCCCGATCGACGCCGTCGTCGCGATCGGCCAGGACCAGTCGCAGATCGAAGCGCTGCAGCAGCAGATCGTGCGCGCCGAGCGCCTCGCGACGCTGGGCGAGCTGGCCGCGGGCGTTGTCCACGAGCTCAACAACCCGCTGACCTCGATCACCGTGTACGCCGAGTACCTCGTCCGCAAGCTCGAGTCCCAGGGCGCCGAGACCTCGGACGTCGAGAAGCTTCGCAGGATCGGGGCGAGCGCTCAGCGGATCCTGCGGTTCTCGCGCGATCTCGTCCAGTACGCGCGCCCGTCTGGCCGTGACCTCGAGCTGGTCGATCTCGCCCACGTCGTGCGCCAGTCGGTGTCGATCTGCGAGCACCTGGTGGACCGCGGGGGGATCTCGCTCTCGGTCGAGGTCGATGACCAGCTGCCGGCGATCCAGGCGATCGCGGGCCAGCTCGAGCAGGTGCTGATCAACCTGATCACGAATGCGGTCCACGCGATCGAGAGCGTCGAGCGCGATCCCACGCGGCCCCCCGGAGCGGACCGCGTGGTCGTGCGCGCGGTGGTCGACAGCCCCTCGACCGTGCTGGTCGAGGTCTCGGACTCCGGCCCCGGCGTGGGGGATGAAGACCGACAGAGGATCTTCGAGCCGTTCTTCACCACCAAGCCCGATGGCAAGGGCACAGGGCTCGGTCTGCCGATCGTGCGCAATATCGTGGAGCAACATCGCGGCCAGATCAGCGTGACGCGATCCGATCTCGGGGGCGCGGCGTTCCAGGTGATCCTGCCAGTGCTGTAGCGGAGCGCTGTCGCCGATCTCCGAGTGATCTCCACGGGATCTCTCCGTCCGGTACTCGGACAGAAAGGTTGCCACCTCGATCGAGCCTGATAAGGTGAATTCCGCATGAAGCCGGAAGTCCTGCTCGAGCTCCTCGAAAACGCGGCCGACCAGCTCGGGATCCGCGTGAGCTACGAGGCCCTGCAGACCAGCGGCCTGCCCAACGGGCACGGTGGTCTGTGCCGCGTCAAAGGCCAGTACCGGATCATCATCGACAAGCGAGCCACCTCGGAAGAGCGGGTGATCACGGTCGCCACGGCGGTCGCCTCGTTCGATACCAGCGAGCTCGAGCTGCCCCCGAAGGTCCGCGAGGTCCTGCGGACCTACGAGGGCACCACGAAGCGGCACCTCGGCGCGGCCTGAGCGAGGCTTGCCGGAGGCGTGATCGAGGCTTGATCGACCAGAGCGCGCTATGATTGGCCCGTTCGATGGCCAAGCGGATCACCCGACCATTCGCGCTCGCGCTCGCGCTCCTCGGGGGAGCCTGCGAGCGCACCCCCAAACGCGAGCTCGATCTTGATCTGATCCATGTGCCGGGTCCCGCGCGGATGCGCACCGACACCGTGGGCGAGGGCAAGTTCGCCGGCTCGGCCACCTTCGTGCTCGTGGATGCCGAGAACGCCGCCTCCGAGGGCGCCTACGTGACACTCGGGGGCGAGCTCATCGACGCGACCGGCGCGGACGTCGGCACGCTCAACGCACAGTCGCTGTGGATCCCCAGCCACGAGTCGCGGACGTTCGCGCTGGTCGACGCCGAGCGCAAGCAGCGGCCGGAGACCACGTCCGCCCGCGTCAAGGTCCGCGGCGCGCTGGTGTCCAGCGCACCGCCCACCGCCCGGATCGAGGAGCTCCACAGCTTCGACGATCACGGCCAGGTCGTCGTCCAGGCCTACCTGGTCAACGACGCCAACCGCGAGGGCCAGGTCATGGTGGTGGGCGCGTTCTATGACGCCAGCAACCGGCCGGTCGCGCGACCGTTCGTCGTCGTCAAGATTGGCGCCAGCGGGCCCGGTGAGCCAGGCCGCTGCCCCGACACCATGGAGGACAAGGTCCCGCTCGTGTCACGCTGCAGCGTGCGGTTCGTGGGGCCCGCCGGCGCCAAGCGTGGCACGATCTTCGTCGGCGATGCGGTGTACTAAGGTCATCTAACTTGGAGACCGTGGACGTTGGGGTGGGCGTTGACGGCGACAGCGACGGCGACGTTTCACGATGACGTTGACACATTCCGGGGCGGACGGCGTCGGCACGAACGTGCGGCACCCACCTGAACGACGCAGTCAAAATGACCCGTCGCCGTCGTCGCCGTCGCCGTCGCCGTCAAACCCCACGCCCACCATCACCCCCGCGCCCACGTCCGCGTTCATCGTCCCGACTTCAGGGAAGAACCTAGACGCGTCCGACGAGGCCGCTCAAGTACGGATCGTTGGCGATCAGATCGGTCAGCAGCTCGCGGAGCTCGGCGCGCTCGGCGGCCCCGAGCTCCGGCCCGGCCGTCGCCTCGACCAGCCGATCGATCGCCTGGCCGGCGGTCAACCGGCCAGCGGCGATCTCGGCGGCGAGTCCGTCGATCGCGGTCTGCGGCGCGGTCCCCGCGACCTCGGTGAGGCCATCGGGCCCATCGGGCCCATCGGGCCCATCGGGTCCGTCAGGCCCACCGGGTCCGGAAGGTCCGGAAGGCCCTGAGGGGCCGCCTCCGATCCCGCCGGGTCCGCCGATGGTGCTCATACGCGCAAGCCTCGAGCCACGACCATAACAGGGTATCGCATCGAGCAGCGTTGTCGTCCGCTACTCGCGCGGGTTGCGTGGCAATCTACGCCCCTCATGAGGCTCCTCATCCTCGGAATCGCAGCGGTTCTCGCGTGCAGCGGATCCCCTCGCGCGACCGCTCCACAAGCCCCGCCGGTTGCCCGCGATTACCCAGCGACGCGCTGGATCCCGGCCAAGCCTACCTATGCCCTGTCGGCTCGCAGCGTGCGCGACGCGCAGCGCGCGATGCTCGACGTCATCGACTCGTTCGGCATGTTCGGCGATGTCGACGCCGGCCAGGTCTCGGGCGCGCTCGGCCAGCTGCTCGGGGTCGATGCGCTGTCGGCGCCGGCCCTGACCGCGATCGGCGTCGACCTCGCCGGCGGCGTCGCGGTGTTCTCGCAGGCCGTGAACCCGACCTTCGTGATCCACCTGGCGGATCCCGCGCAGATGCAGGCGTTCTTCGAGCAGCTGCGGCAGCGAGGCATGTCGACCCAGTCGGTGGTCGTCGGGGGGGCGGAGGTGTTCACCGCGAGGATCGATCGCAGCCTCAGCGTCAGCTGGGTGGTGGTCGACGACTGGATGTGGGTGCACGTAACGCTCCCGATCGGCCCGGACGAGGGCACGGCCTGGTTCACGGCGAGCCGCCAGCCCGGCGCGCCGACCTGGACGGCGGACTGGAAGTACGCCAGCCAGCTGCCAGCCGAGCAAGCGACGGTGATCGGGTTCCTCGACCTCCGCGCGGTGATGACCACGATCTCGGCGCGGATCCCGAACGCGCTCGCGTGCGCGAAGCTCCTGGAGCCTGTCGGCCGGGTCGCGTTCGCGATCGAGGGCGATGGCCACCATGCCGGTGGCCGGATCTCGCTCGACCTCGGCGGCGCCGCCGGGGGCATCACGCGCGCCATGATGCCGCCGCCCGAAGGCTGGGATGCGGTGGCCACGCACGCGCCGCTCGCGGTGCAGTGGAACCTCGATCTGGCGGCGGTCCGCGGCTGGCTCGCGCCGTGTGGCGAGACCATCGATCTCGATCTGGCAGGGCTCGACAGCTTCGGCGTCCGTACGGCGCGGGTGGTGCTGCAGAGCCTGGATCCCGACGCCAAGAGCGGCACCGGCGTGATCTCGCTCGACCTCACCAGCAAGCGCTACTTCGCCGGGCTGCTCGATGAGATTCCGCTGCGCTCCAGGTTCGAGTCCAGCCGAACCTACGGCCCTCACGCGGGGCGCTCGCTGTCGATCCCGTTTGGACCGACGCTCGACTACGTGTTGACCGACAGCCTCGCGCTCGCCGGCATGGGCGAGGGCCTGCTCGCACGCGCGGTCGGCAAGGGCAGCGGGGTGGCGGGGGCACCGGCGCGCAGCACGGTGATGGCGCTCGATCTGATGCCCCCCGGCCTGTCGCGCGACGCGTGGGTGTTTCTCCTGCGAGCTGCCCGGATCCCAGGGAGTGACAAGCTCGCCGACCGCCTCCTGCGCTGGCGCGACGGGCACCTCGTGTTGACCGTCGAAGGCACCCATCTGGTGTTCCAGGCATCGGGTAACCACAGGTGAGTGTTCAGGTCGATCATGTTAGGGTGCCGGCCGTGGCACAGGCCCCTGTCGTACGGCTGCGCGACATCACCAAGAGCTATGGGAGCGGGCTGGCCCGGACCCAGGTCCTGCGCGGGGTGAGCTTCGATGTCGACCCCGGCGAGTTCGTGGCCCTGGTCGGCCAGTCGGGCTCGGGCAAGTCGACCCTGCTCAACATCATCGGCGGGCTCGACACCCCGGATGCAGGCGAGGTCGAGGTGCTGGGCGTCGAGACGCTGCGGGTCGGCGATGCCCAGCGCGCCCGGCTGCGCAACCAGTCGATCGGGTTCGTGTTCCAGGCGTTCAACCTGCTCGATCACCTGACGTGCCTCGGCAACGTCACGATCCCGGCGGCGTTCGCGCATGGCCGGAAGGATGTCGAGACGCGTGGGCGCGAGGCGCTGCGGCGTGTCGGGCTCGCCGACTTCGCGCACCGGCGCCCGGGCGAGCTGTCAGGCGGCCAGAAGCAGCGCGTCGCGATCGCGCGCGCGCTGTTCGGGGCTCCGAGCCTGCTGCTGTGTGACGAGCCGACGGGCAACCTCGACTCCGAGACTGGCAAGGAGGTCATCGACTTCTTCCGCGAGCTCAACGCCAAGGACGGCGTGACGCTCATCATCGTCACCCACGAGCGCCGTGTCTCGAGCGTCGCCAAGCGCGTGATCGCGATGCGCGACGGCATGATCGTCGAGACCTCGGACGAAGAACTCGCTGCCGCCACTGGAGGTCCGTCATGATGCCCGCGACGCACCTGGTGAAGATGGTGCTCAAGAACACCACGCGGAGCCCCGGACATTTCGTGCTGTCGGCGTTCGGGATCGTGATCGGGATCGGCGCCTTCGTGTTGTTCCTGTCGCTGACGCAGCGTGCCGGCAGCGTGCTCGAGAAGGTGTTCCCGCTCGACGAGGTCCAGGTCGTGGCGCCGCGGGTCTCGCTGCTCGGCCGCGATGCCAGCAAGCGGCTCGACGACACGACCGTGCAGACCATCAAGGCGCGGCCCGAGGTCGCGACCGCGATCCCTCGGATGAGCCTGGCGTTCCCGGCCGCTGGTCGCGGCGAGTTCCAGGGCAGCGACATCAAGTTCGAGATCGGCGGGTTCTCCGACGGCGTCGATCCGAACTACGTCCGCGATGACGATCGGATCAAGCAGTACTTCAAGGACTGGGACGCCGTGAAGGACGACGCGCACCGGATCGCGTGCACCCCACCACCGCCGGATCCGCGGGACGACATCATGCAGGCGCCCGGGATCAAGCCGAAGAAGCAGGCCGACACCGTCGACCGAGGCTGGGGCGCGACGCCCGGTGCCGCGGCGGCCGTCGGTTCTGGCAGCGCGATCACCAACGCCGGCAGCGCGGCGGGCAGTGGCAGCGCGGCGGGCAGTGGCAGCGCAGCGGGCAGTGGCAGCGCGGCGGGCAGTGGCA
>Ga0316603_10001554_pt1 | contig 12300 bp, 4 predicted proteins | sample OWC_soil_day10_n_FD_207649 | JGI IMG/M metagenome (GOLD analysis project Ga0316603, IMG submission 207649) | Wetland soil microbial communities from Old Woman Creek delta, Ohio, United States - OWC_soil_day10_noCT | ecosystem: Environmental > Terrestrial > Soil > Wetlands | place: USA: Ohio...
CGTATTTCGCCCTGGCCATCCTGGGGGCCTTTTTGTTCCTGGTCGTCATGGTCAATAACGCGAAATACCACTCGCTGCGCGAACCATTCATTTGCCAGGACTTCGAGTATTTCACCGATGCTCTCAGGCATCCCCGGCTGTACATTCCCTTCCTTGGCTGGGGGCGGGCGCTGGCTGCGCTGCTGGCCGGTGCGGCAGCCATTTGGGCGGGATTTGCCCTCGAAACGCCGTTGACCGCAGACATCGGCTGGTCAGCCATGCTCCGGCAGGGTGTAGCGCTGGCCTTGGCTGGGTTGCTGCTACTCGTTGTCGGAAGCCGGAGGTGTCCGTCGGCCGAGCACGAGCCGCTGGCCGATCTGTCCAGGCTGGGCCTGCTCGCCAGCCTCTGGCGTTACCAGCGGGATGAGGCGGCAACGGTGTTCGTCCCCGACTCTCCGTTACCGGTAGTGCCGCCGGCTACAGCGGATAGCCCGGACCTGTTCGTCGTGCAGAGTGAGTCATTTTTCGACGCCCGGCGCGTCTATTCTGGATTACGGCGCGATTTGCTGCCGGAATTCGATCGCCTGCGTCGGGAGTCCATGGCCTGGGGGCAGTTGGAAGTTCCGGCCTGGGGGGCCAACACGGTGCGCAGCGAATTTTCCGTGCTGTCCGGGTTGTCGGCAGCCAGTCTTGGCGTGCATCGCTTCAACCCCTACCGGCGCCTGGCCAAGCAGGGCGTGACGACACTGGCCAGCCGTCTGCGTGATGCCGGCTACCGGACGGTTTGTGTGCACCCCTATCCGGCGACCTTCTACGAACGTCACCGCGTCTATCCGCTGCTCGGCTTTGACCTGTTCATCGACATTTCCGCATTCGGCGATGCCGAGCGTGACGGCCCCTACGTCAGCGACGGAGCCGTTGCGACCATGCTGGCCGACTTGCTGGCCGAACATCGGGCCGCCTCGGCCCAGCCGCTGTTCGTCTTTGTCATCACCATGGAAAACCACGGACCGCTACATCTCGAGAAGGTCGGTCCTGGCGATATCGAACGTTTCTATGAGCAGGCACCACCAGCCGGTTGCGATGATCTGACGATTTATGCGCGCCATCTGGCCAATGCCGACCGGATGTTTGGCCGCTTGCGCGAGATGTTGCTGGAGTCGCAGCAGCCGGCCGGGTTGTGTGTCTATGGCGACCACGTGCCGATCATGCCCGGCGTCTATGCCGGCATGGCCGTTCCGGACGGAACGACGGATTATCTGTTCTGGCACAACCGGCACAATGGCTCAGGCAAGGCGCCGACGACGAGGGTGGCGGCCGGGCTGGCCCCGATGCTGCTGGGGCTGATGTCGTCCTGAACGCTCAGTTGCGGATCAGCTCTTCGCGCAATATTGCCACGGTGCGGGCAATCTGTTCCTCGGTATGGGTACAACTCAGGAAAAAGCGCAGGCGTGCGGCTTTTTCCGGTACCGCCGGGTAGAGAATCGGCTGCGCGTTGATGCCGCGCTCGAACAAGGCGTTGGAGACCCGTGCCGCCTTCAGCGAACTGCCGGTGATCGCCGGGACGACGGCCAGGCCGGTACTGTTGGCGGTATCGATGCCGGCCTCGATGGCCAGTTTCAGAAATAGTTGACCACGCTGTTGCAAGGTTCTGACCCGTTCCGGTTCGCGCAGCATCTTGCGTAGCGCGGCCAGCGAAGCAGCGGCGACCGGCGGCGCCATGCCGACGCTGTACAGGAATCCCGGTGCGAAATACTTCAGCGGTTCAATCAGCGCCTTGCAGCCGGCGATATAGCCGCCGCAGCCGGCCAGCGTCTTGCTCAGGGTGCCCATCCAGATATCGACCTGGGTGCCGGCCAGCCCGAAATGCTCGCGGATGCCCAGGCCGCGCTCACCCATGACGCCGAAGGAGTGAGCCTCGTCGACCATCAGGAAGCAGCGGTAGCGTTCCTTGAGGTCGATGAAGCGGGGCAGGTCGGGGAAATCCCCGTCCATGCTGTAGATGCCTTCGAGGACGACGAGCACGCGTTCGTAATGGGTGCGCTGCTGGCGCAGGATGTCTTCCAGTGCCTCGACATCGTTGTGCGGGAAGGGCAGACGCTTGGCGCCGGAAAGCTGGATGCCCTGCAGCACGCTGTTGTGGATCAGCGCGTCGTGCACGATCAGGTCGCGCGGGCCGAACAGGTAGCCGATGGTGGTGACGTTGGTGGCATGGCCGCTGACGAAGGCGACGCAGTCGTCAACGCCATAGGCTTCGGCCAATGCCTTCTCGAATTCCTGGTGCAGCGTCCGCTCTCCGGAGACCGGGCGGCTGGCCGATACCGAGGTGCCGAACTGGTCGATGGCCCGCTTGGCCGCTTCGCCGATTTCCGGATCGCCCGACAGGCCGAGGTAGTTGTAGCTGGAATAGTTGAGATATTCCTTGCCGCCGATCAGCGTGGTATTGGCGGCGACCCCTTCATGGGTACGGAAGAAGGGGTTGGGCACGCCCAGCTGTTTGCCGCCTTCCTGCATGATGCGCAACTGCTGGTAGGCCGGATGCTGCTCGAAGCGGTAGCTCGATTCCGGCAGATTGGCAATGGCCCGCACCGCCGGGGTATCTCCGGAAAATCCCGGGCTGGCCTCGGCGTTCTGCTCGTGGACAGAACCGGCCCGCTTCAGGCGTCGTTCCAGTGCCTGCTGGATCAGCTTGTCCTTGAGTTGGGTGGTCAGTCCTTTGAGGCCGGGGTTGCTTTTTACCATGAGGCTTAGTTTTGTTCCTGGGTAACGTTGCCGGCGATGGCATCGACGAGGCTGGCGTCCACCTGACCGCCATGTTGTTCGGCCAGCGCCTTGACCTGAGCGGTCACGTCGTTGTCCTCGGGCGCCTGATCGGCTTCACCGCCCTTGAGCTGGAGAATGATCCGCTCGCTCAGCTTGGCGATGGTCGGTCCTTCGCTCAGCGCCATGACTGGCAAATTGATGCCGAAACGCTGGTCGACCGCAGTGATCAGCTCGACAGCCATCAGCGAATCCATGCCCATGTCGTACACCGACTTGTTGATGTCGATCTTTTCCGGCGCGGTACGCAGGATTTCGCTGACTTCTTCCTTCAGCAACTCGGCCAGCGCGGCGTGCAGTTCTTCCGGCGGCAGCTCGCGCAGCCAGCGTTGCAGTTCGGCGCTGTCGTCGCCGTCGCCGCTGCCTTCGTCCTGACGGGCCAGTTCGCGGAATTTCGGCGCCTTGGCCGACGGCAGGAAGCGGCTTAGGGCAGACCAGTCGAGTTCGAGCACGCCAACCGCCGGATGCGACTGGGCCAGCAACAGGTCGAGGGTGTCGAGCGCCGTGGCCGAGGCCAGGGCAGCGCCACCCATGCGGGATTGCAGGGCTTCCTTGATTTCCTCGTTGCGGGCCAGGAAACCGACGTCGTCGATCGCCCCCCAGCAGGCGGCCAGTGCCGGCAGCCCTTGCTGGCGGCGGCGGGCGGCCAGTGCTTCCAGGAAATAGTTGGCGGCGACGTAGTTGCCCTGGCCGGGATTGCCGAACACGGTGGTTGCCGACGAATAGAGCACGAAGAAATCGAGCGGGCAGTTGCGTGACAGTTCGTCGAGGTGGCAGGCGCCGAGAATCTTCGGGGCGAACACGCGCTCGATATTGGCCCGCTGCATGTTGCGCAGCAGGCCGTCGTCGATGACCATCGCCGCATGCACGATGCCGCGCAGCGGTGGCAGTTCGACGGCCATCTGCGCGAACAGCGCGGCGACCTGGTCACGCTGGGTGATGTCGCAGGCCAGCGCCTTGACCGTGACGCCGGCGGCGGCCAGTTCGGCGAGCGCCTGTTGCGCTTCGTCGGTGCTCGGGCCGCGTCGGCTTACTAGTACCAGGTTCTTGGCGCCCTTGCCGGCCAGCCAGCGGGCAGTGGTCAGGCCGAAACCACTGAGGCCGCCGGTGACCAGGTAACTGGCGTCGGCTGGCAGTTCGCCGAGACGGGGCGCTGGCGCCTGGTCGGCGATGTGGTCGGGCAGCGGCAGGCCATCGCGCAGGCTGATGACGATCTTGCCAATCTGGCGGGCCTGCTGCATGTAGCGGAAGGCCTCGACCACTTCCGCCGCCGGGAAGGCGCGGTAGGGCAGGGGCTTCAGATCGCCGTTGTCGAACAGGCCCATCAGTTCGTTGAACAGACGCTCGGTCAGTTCCGGGCGCTCCGACATCAACTGGTCGGCGTCGATGCCGAAATAGGTGATGTTGTTGCGGAAGGGGCGCAGGCCGATGCGGGTGTTCTCGTAGAAGTCGCGTTTGCCCAGTTCGAGGAAGCGGCCGAATGGGCGCAGGATGCCCAGATTGCGGTTGATCGCCTCGCCGGCCAGCGAATTGAGGACGACATCAATGCCCTGGCCGCCGGTAATGGCCATGACTTCGTCGGCAAAATCGAGCGAGCGGGAGTCGAGCACATGATCGACGCCAAGCTGGCGGACGAACTGGCGTTTTTCCGGCGAACCGGCAGTGGCGAAAATTTCGGCGCCCAGGTGCTGGGCCAGCCGGATGGCGGCGATGCCGACACCGCCGGCTGCGCCGTGGATGAGGATTTTCTCTCCAGGTTGCAGGCGGGCCAGGTGGTTCAGCGCGTAATAGACGGTGAAGAAGGTGGTCGGGATGGTCGCCGCCGCCTCGAAGCTCCAGCCGGCCGGCTTCCTGACCACGGCACTGGCCTGGGTGACCACCTGGTTGCTGAAGCACGACGGGGCAAAGGCGATGACTTCCATACCCGGCAGCAGATGATCGACGCCGGGGCCGGCCGAACGCACGACACCGGACAGCTCCATGCCTAGCGTCGGACCGGCGAAGCCCTGTTCGACCGCCTCGTCGGACAGCAAGCCCATGGCGTACATGACGTCGCGGAAATTGAGACCGGCGGCGCGTACCTCGATTTCGACCTCGCCTGGGCCGGGTTGCGGCCGGGTCTCGGCGGTCCACCGCAGGTTCTTCAACTGGCCGGGTTGCGAAAAATCGAGACGGACGCGGGTCCGCTCGTCGGCGTGCACGCCGCTGGTGGTGGTATCGCGCTCGCGGATGCGCAGGGCCTGGCGGCCGTTCGGCGCCAGGATGACTTCGTCCTCGTCGTCCGGGAACAGCAGGTCGTCCGCCAGTTCGCCGGCCAGCGCCGGGCGGGCGAGGTCGCCGGCCAGGTCGATCAGGCGCAGTTTGCGGGTGGTCGATTCGTTGATCATCGTCCGGCCCAGCCCCCACAGGCTGGCGTCCACCGGATTGCTTTCGACGCCGACCAGATGGCCGTTGGCCTGGGCGGTGAGCAGCACCAGCGCCGGTTGCCCGGCAAGGCTTTCACCGGCCAGCATCAGGCGAATGGCCTGATCGGCGCGTTCGGCCTGGGCGGTAACGACGGCCTCTGCTTCGCCAGCCGGGCGGCTAAGCGCGGCAGCGTAAACAATGCCGAAAAGTGGTCCGTTTTCGCGGTCGACCGCAGCGAGCAGTTCGGCGAGATCGGTGCTGCCGGACAGTACCGCCTCGATCAGGGTGGCGCCGCGCGCGGCGAACTGCTCGCGGCAAGCGGCCTGGAGTTTGCGATCAGCATCGCCTTGATCGCCGGTCGGAACGAGCAGCAGCCAGCGCTGGTCGGCGGTAGTCGTCGTGGCGGCGGTCTGCGCATTGCGGGCCGTGTAGAGGACGGCGCCGGTGCGCAGTTCGGCGTTGTCTTCCAGTGTGCAGCCAATCTCGAAGCCGGCAGTGCCCAACACGGCTTGCCAGGCAGCGGGCGGGGCGAAGCGGCGGCTGATGTCGCGGCCGAACTGGAGCAGAGCACTCCAGCGGGCCGGCGATTGTTCGAGCAGCAGTAACTCGCCGTTGGCGGCCAGCCGCTCGCGCAGGCGGCCAAGCAGGCCGGCCTTGTCGGCAACATCAGTCAGGCCGTCGGGCAGGACGATCAGGTCGAAACGACGGTCGGCCGGCAGGTCGAGCGTTTCCTCGCTCCAGGTACACAGTTCGAGGCCGGGGAAGCTGTCGACCAGGTCGCGGTTCGATTCGTTGAAGGCGCCGGCCGGACTGGCCAGCACGTAGTCGCAGGCATTGCGGTCGATGCGACCGAGCACGGTGGGCGCCAGCCGGGAATCGTGGATGCCGAGTTCGAGTACGCGCAGACGCTGGCCGCCGGCGAGCGCCTGGCCGCAGGCGACGAGTGTCTGGCGGAGGATGTCGAGGGCACGGAAATCGGTGTCGGCCGTATAGAAATTGAAGGCGCCGCTGGCTGCCAGGCCCGGGACGAGATCGGTCGGCAGGCGGTCGCCGCGCAGCATGGCGCCGAGATTCTCTCCGATGCGGCCGACCGCGATGATGCGGTTGGCGTAGTCCGGGTAGTCTTCAAGCAGGGTCAGCCAGGTTGGCGCCGCTTCGGGCAACTGGTCGAGGTCGGCCCATTGCCAGCCGGCTTCCGTTTTCTCAACGATACCGTCTTCGCCCAGTAGGCCGAGCATTTCGTCGAGGATGGGCAGGCGATCGTCGGCCAGCTTGTTTTCGGCCACCAGCAGGTCGCCGTCGATGATCGCGTCGTCGCCGACCAGTTCCTTGAGGGCTTCGGCCAGGTAGGCGCAGCACAAGACGTCGAGCAGCGGCTCGACTTCGTCGTGATAAGTGCTCAACAGCGGGGTTGGCGGGGTGCGCGCGAAGGCTTCCTGAACTAAAACCGAGGCCGGCGTCGCCAGTGCCGTGGCCTGTGCCCGGCGGGATGACGGCTTGGCGACGGCGACGGTGACCAGCTGTTTCAGGTGATCGGCTTGCGAATGCTTGAGGACGATGCGCCGGAAACGGGCCTCGTCGACGCTGGCGATCAGGCTACCGTCAATGGCGAACAGGCGGCAGTTGGCGACCAGCGAGCGCGGGCTGCGCCGGATGACCGTCACTTCGCCGGTATGGGCCGGGAGGCCTTTCTGGAATAGCGAGACGCGGCCCATGCGCACCGGGATGTAGGCATGGCGCGCCTGATCGCCGCGTTTCATTAGATTGACCAGCAACTGGAAACAGCCGTCGAGGAAGGACGGGTGCAGCAGGGTGCTGGCGATTTCGTCGGCGATGCACGCCGGCGTGTGTAGGGTGGCGGCAACCAGCTCGCCGGCGACGGTGACCTGGCGTACCGCCTGGAAAGCCGGGCCGTAGGTCAGGCCGATACTGTCGGCCAGGCGGTAATGTTCGGTGCCGGCCATGATCGGCAGATCGCCGGTTGTTTGCGGGCGGAGCGCCGGCAGCGGGGCATCGACGGCGGCACCGGCCAGCAGCCGGCCGCTGACGTTGGTCAGCCAGGGTTCGGTGCTCAGGCGGTCGCGGCTCTTGATGGCGAAACTGCCATCGCTGGGGTCGATGGTGAAACGCACGGTCTTGGCGTGCTTGTCGTCGAGCAGCAGCGGCGCGTGGATTTCCAGATTTTCCACCGCAGCGCGGACTTTCGGCCGCCACAGTGCGGCGGCGGCCAGGGCCATTTCGATGAAGCCGGCGGCCGGTAGCACCACGGCGTTGCCGACGACGTGGTCGCGATAGGTCGGGTAGAGCGCGAGGTCGAGCTGGTTTTCCCACTGCCAGGCATTTTCGCTGAGTCGGTAACCGAGCAGCGGATGTTCCTTGCGCCGCTGGATCAGGCCGTAGGATTCGCCGGTTACCGGGTGCCAATGGCTTTCCTTCTGCCATGGGTAGTTGGGCAGGGCGACCGGGGCAGCAGCTTTGGGGAAGAAAATGTCGGCGACCAGCGGCATGCCGGAGACCAGGGCCAGACCGATGGCGGTGTCGATGCTGGCGTCGTCGGCCTGGCTGCGGCTCATGGTCGGGACGATGCGCCCTTCCTTGCCGGCAGCTTGCAGACCTTCCTTGACGTAGTTACGCAGCACCGGGTGCGGGCCAATTTCGATGAAAACCTGGTGCCCGCCGGTGATCAGATGATCGATGGCGGCGCCGAACAACACCGGCTGACGGATGTTGTCCCACCAGTAGGCGGCGCCCAGCTGGTTACCGGCGAGCGGGCCACCGGTCACCGTCGAGATGAACGGCACCTGCGTCTCGCCCGGTTGCAGATCGGCGAGCAGGCTTTCGACGCCCTCGCGGATCGGGTCCATGGCCGGGCTGTGGAAGGCGTAGTCGAGATCGAGGCGCTTCTGGAATACCTTCTTCGCCTGCAAGGCGGCCTCGATGCGTTCCAGTCCGGCCGGATCGCCGGCGAAGGTGACGCCCTTGGCGCTGTTGATGCCGGCGACACAAACCTGGTCGCCGATGCCGAGTTCGGCGATCAGTTGCCTCCCTTCGTCGCCGGAGACGGCGGCCGCCGTCATCTTGCCGGCCCCCTTGGTCTTGCCCTGCTGGGCGCTGCGCTGGAAAATCACCTGCACCGCCTGCTCGAGGCTGAGGGCGCCGGATGCCCAGGCCGCGGCGGCTTCGCCGACGCTGTGGCCGACGACGGCGCCGGGCACGATGCCGGCCTGGCGGAAGAGCGTGGTCAGGCCGACTTGCAGCGCGAACAGCGTCGGCTGGGCCAGTTCGGTGAAGCTCAACTGTTCGCCGGTCATCGTTTCCAGCCGGTCGACGATGGAAAAATCGCCGTAGCGGCTGAACAGGCTGTCCACTTCCTGGACGGCGGCCCGGAAGATGTCGTTGCTGGCCAGCAACTGCTTGCCCATGCCGGCCCATTGCGAACCGTTGCCGGAATAGACGAAGACCGGCTGGCCGGCCTGTGCCAGCGCCTCACCGGTGACGACGCCGACGGCTTCGCCTTGGCTGGCGAAGGTCGCCAGGCGCGACACCAGCGTTTCACGGTTGTCGGCGCGGACGACCAGGCGTTTGTCGAGCAGTTCGCGACGGGTAAATGCGGTGTGGGCCAACGCATAGGCAGAAATTTCGCCGTTGCCGAGCAACTCGGCGCAGTCGCCGGCCATTGCCTTGAGGGCGCCGTCGCTGCGTGCGGACAGGAAGAAGGCGGCCGGCATGCTAGCGGTCGACACGGCTTGCGGCCCTGTTTTTTCGGCCGGTGGCGTCTGCAACACGACGTGGGCGTTGGCACCGCCGAAACCGAAGGAGTTGATGCCGACAGTCAAGGGCTTGTCGCTGGCCAGCGGCAAGCTATCGGTCACCGGCGTGATGTTCCATTCCTGGAATTTGATTTTCGGATTCGGCGTCTTCAGGTGGATGGTCGGTGGCACTGCCCGCTTTTGCAGGCAGAGCAGGGCCTTGACCAGGCCGGCAACGCCGGAGGCGGCTTCGAGGTGGCCGACATTGCTCTTGACCGAACCGATCGGCAGGGCGCCTCGTGTCCGCTTGCTGCCGATGGCGTTGCCGATGCCGCGCGTCTCCAGCGGGTCGCCGACCGAGGTGCCGGTACCATGGGCTTCCAGATAGTCGATGTCGTCCGCCGAAATGCCGGCACGGGCATAAACCTCTTCGAGCAGGGCTGCCTGCGCCTCGCTGCTCGGCACGGTGATGCCGTTGGTCTTGCCGTCGCAATTGACGCCGGAGCCGGCAACCACGGCGATGATCGGGTCGCCGTCGGCAACTGCCTTGTCGTAATCCTTGAGCAGGAAGATGCCGCCGCCCTCGGAGCGAACGTAGCCTTCGCCGGCCGCGTCGAAGGCATTGCAAATGCCGTGCTTCGACAGCATCGAGGCCTTGGAGAAGCCGACGAAGCCGAACGGATGCAGATGCAGGCTGACCCCGCCGACCACGCACTGGTCAGCTTCGCCGCTGTGGATGGCCTGGCAGGCCTGATGGAAGGCGACCAGTGACGACGAGCAGGCAGTGTCGACCGCCATGCTCGGGCCGCGCAGGTCGTAGAAGTACGAAATGCGGTTGGCAGCGATGCTGGCGGTGTTGCCGGTCATCGTCGAGGCATCCATCGAGGCCAGATCGTCGGTGCGGCGGTAGGCGTAATCGGTGCTGGAGATGCCGACGAAAACGCCGCAGCGGCTCTTGCGCATGGTCGACGGTTTGATGCCGGCGTTTTCGAAGGCTTCCCAGGTCATCTCCAGCAACAGGCGCTGCTGCGGGTCCATCTGGCCGGCTTCGCGCGGCGAAATACCGAAGAACTGGGCATCGAAGCCGGCGATGTCGCCGATCGAGCCGGCGGCGAAGGTGTAGCTGGTGCCCGGATTACCCTTGGCCGGGTGCAGGAAACTGTCTTTGGCCCAACGGGACGGTTCGACTTCGCTGACCAAGTTGCTGCCGGCACACAGGGCTTCCCAGAAGCCGTCGGCATTTTGCTTGGTCAAACCCGGCAGGCGAAAGGAATAACCGACCAGGGCGATTTTTTTGCTTGAACTCATCTGACAGTTTGACTCTTTTGTTGATCTCGTTCGACAAGGCGTCGCTGCCCGCTTGTCGCGGTGTGGGCTGGGCCAAAGCTACAAATTATAGCATCCCGGCATGAGCAGTCAGGGTTTCGTCAGGTTTTGGCTGGTTTCGAACAAATTCAGCAGCGAATCCAGTCCGCCGAAATTGATCGCCACGTCCGCCTTGGCGCGCGTCGCCGGTTTGGCGCGGAAGGCGACCGACAGCCCGGCCTGGGCCATCATCAGCAGGTCGTTCGCGCCGTCGCCGCAGGCGATGACCTGTTCCTTCTTCAGTCCCAGTTCATCGGTCAGGCGTGCCAGGTGGTGGGCCTTGGCGGCAGCATCGACGATATCGCCGACGACCTTGCCGGTCAGCTTGCCGCCGGAGATTTCGAGTTCGTTCGAGGTGGCGAAGTCGAAACCCAGTTCGATGCGTAGGCGCTCGGTGAAGTAGGTGAAGCCGCCGGACAGGATGGCCGTGCGCAAGCCGGCGTTCTGCGCCGCTTCCAGCAGTTCGCGGGCGCCGGGCGAGAGCAGCAGGCGTTCGCCATAGACGCGGGCCAGTACGCGGGCATCCAGCCCGGCCAGCAAGGCCAGGCGGCGGCGCAGGCTTTCGCGGTAGTCGATCTCGCCGCGCATCGCCGCTTCGGTAACGGCCGAGACTTCTTCTTTCTTGCCGGCGAAATCGGCCAGTTCGTCGATACACTCGATGGTGATCAGCGTCGAATCCATGTCGAAACAGATCAGGCCGAAGTCGGATAGCCGTTTGCTGCGGTCGACGAAGGCCCAGTCCAGTTTTTCCGCTTCGATCAGCGGAATCAACGCATCGAACTCCGGTGTACGCGTTGCCCCGGCCAGCCGGACGACTTGCGGCGGTCGCGGCTCGACCTGCGTAGCGCCGGTGGCGGCAACGATGCGTTCGAGCAGGAAGGTGGGCAGGGCACCGCCCTGGATGATCAGGTTCATGGTGTTCGATAGCCGTCGAAACGGTTTCCCCTATTCAGCCTTGGGCGGAAAGAGCGTCTGGCGCAGGTTGAACAGATAGCTGCCGGTGGCGATCAGGCCGGCGGCGATGCCGAGCACGATTTTCAGTTCGCGTTCCATCAGCGAGTCTGGCGCGAAGAAAATCCACCAGGCGGCAATCAGCACGCCGAGCAGCAGGCCGCGCAGGTAGATCCAGCGGCGCACCGAGGGGTGGCAGGCCTGCGCCGGCTGGCGATCGTTCGTGTCAAGCGGAGCGTTCATGCCAGAAGACTCAGGCCAGCCGTTCCGGCAGCACGTCACGCAGCATCACCGCTGCGTCGCGGATCATCTTCTCGGTGGTATCCCAATCGACACAGCCGTCGGTCACCGAACAGCCGTACCTCAATTGTGACAGGTCGGCCGGGATCGGCTGGTTGCCGGCTTCGATGTTCGATTCGATCATCACGCCGAGCAGGGATTTGTTGCCGTTGCGGATCTGGTTGACGATGTCGGCCATGACCAGCGGTTGTAGTTCAGGCTTCTTGGAACTGTTGGCGTGCGAGCAGTCGACGACGATGTTGGCCGGCAGCTTGGCCTTGGCCAGCGCCTGTTCGGCGACGGTGATCGATACCGTGTCGTAGTTCGGCTTGCCGTCGCCGCCGCGCAGCACGACGTGGCCGTAGGCGTTGCCGGTGGTACGGACGATGGCGACGCGGCCTTCGCTGTTCAAGCCGAGGAAGGAGTGCGGGTTGGAGGCCGACAGGATGGCGTTGGTCGCCACGGCAAGGTCGCCGCTGGTGGCGTTCTTGAAGCCGACCGGCGTGGACAGGCCGGACGACATTTCGCGATGGGTCTGCGATTCGGTGGTGCGGGCGCCGATGGCGGTCCAGGTGATCAGGTCGCCGTAGTATTGCGGGCCGTAGGGATCGAGCGCCTCGGTGCCGGCCGGCAGGCCGAGTTCATTGACGGCGAGCAGGAATTCGCGGGCCTTTTCCATGCCGACATTGACCTGGAAGGAGTCGTCCATGTACGGGTCGTTGATGTAGCCCTTCCAGCCGACCGTCGTGCG
>Ga0316603_10001555_pt1 | contig 12296 bp, 12 predicted proteins | sample OWC_soil_day10_n_FD_207649 | JGI IMG/M metagenome (GOLD analysis project Ga0316603, IMG submission 207649) | Wetland soil microbial communities from Old Woman Creek delta, Ohio, United States - OWC_soil_day10_noCT | ecosystem: Environmental > Terrestrial > Soil > Wetlands | place: USA: Ohio...
ATGAGGCTGCCAAAGGAGGCTTTCATGGATACAGACAAATTCATTGACTTGCTTAAATCCAGGAGAAGTATTCGAGCCTACAAACCTGATTCAGTCCCGGATGGATTCATCCTACAAATTATCGAAGCAGCCCGGTGGGCTCCCTCTGGCGGAAACTCTCAACCTTGGGAATTCATCGTCATTAAGAAAAAAGAGATCAAGGACAGAATAGCAGACCTTTTTGTAGAGTCTACAAAACCGATCAGGCAGGCTGAACTGACACGGGAGAAAGAGTTAAGGGTCCCTGCCTTAGAAGGGGAGGTCACCGAACCAGGGTTTAAGAATGCTCCCGTGTTCATCCTTTTATGCGGTGATCCTCGAGTAAACGAGGCTTTCCCTCTACTGGTTTCTCAGAAGAATGGACCCGAAATCCTTATCTCTAACCTCGCGAGTGCTTTCTTATGCATGCAGCTGGCTGCTAAGTCCCTCGGTCTGGGTTCTCAATGGGTTTCTGCTACGGGAGGCATTATGGAAGATCTTTTGAAGAACCTTCTGGATATCCCCAAAGAGTTTAAAATCTATGACATGATGGCAGTCGGCTATCCAGCCTATCAGTTAGGGCCCAGGTCTCCAAGAAAGATGGACGAAATGACTCATTATGACCGATACGACAGATCCAAGCTGAGAACAGACCAGCAAATTAAGGACTTCATCAAAAATCTCCGCAAGAAAGATCGGGAAGAAAAGGAAGGTTTGAAGCATGGAATGAAAACCTGAAATGGGACTTAGGATGAAGGTAAGGTTAGCTGGAAAGGAGGCTCACGGATATGTTTGAAACGATCAGGTTCAAGCTCAATCGTAAACCAACGGTGATGACGGTTGATGGAGATCGAAAGCTTCTGTGGGTCCTGCGTTCTGACCTTGGCCTCACGGGAGCGAAATATGGCTGCGGAGAGGGTATCTGCGGAGCGTGTACCGTCCTGATCAACAACAAGGCAATCCGTTCGTGCCAGCTTCCGGTGAGAGAGATCAAAGGAAAGGAAGTCATCACTATTGAAGGGTTGCTCAGGGGTGGAAGTCTCCACCCGCTCCAGAAAGCCTTTATGGACCACGATGCCCTCCAATGCGGCTTTTGTACTCCGGGAATGATCCTGAGCGCCTACGGCCTGCTTTTCGCTAAACCAAACCCCACGGAAGCAGAAATCATCCAGGGTATGAACGATAACCTGTGCCGTTGCGGAGCCCATGTTCGGATTGTCCAGGCCATTCAAAGTGCCGCTCAAGAGATGAAAGGAGGGAAAAAAGGATGAAAGAGGATCAAATCTCCAACCTCGAACGTAAGGATAGAGAGACCCCACTTTCTCTTAGCCGGCGCGAATTCCTCAAGGCCGTGGGCGGAGGAATCATCATCTTTTTTTCGACCGAAGACTTAACAGCCCAAGAACGAAGGCTGTCAGGCTCCCAGGACTTACCCGCTGACTTCAATGCCTTCCTCAGGATTGGAGCCAATGACCGGGTCACCTGTTTCACAGGCAAGATCGAAATGGGGCAAGGCATTATAACCTCCCTCGCCCAGATGCTGGCTGACGAGCTCGATGTCCGTTTGGATGCAGTCGATATGGTCATGGGGGATACGGACCGCTGTCCCTGGGATATGGGAACGTTCGGATCGCGGACCACCCGATTCTTCGGGCCGCCCTTAAGGGAAGCAGCCGCTGAGGCGAGGGCCATATTGATTCAATTGGCTTCAGAGCATCTCCATTTGAATGAGAGCCAACTGATCGTTAAAGAAGGTGCGGTGGTGGACAAGAATAATAGTGGAAACCGGGTGACCTACGGCGAGCTCGCAAAGGGAAAGTCCATTGAAAAGCATCTGCCGAAAAAACCACCGCCAAAGAACGTTTCGGAGTTTACGATCGTTGGCAAACCGACCCCGAGAAAAGACTCCCTAGCAAAGGTGACCGGAAAGGCTCGATATGCGGGCGATATTCGAATCCCCGGCATGCTGCATGCGAAAATCTTAAGACCTCCGGTTCACGGCGCCAGGTTACAAAGCGTCGACACATCCGAGCTTCAAGAGGATAAGGAGATCAAGATCGTTCAGGAACGAGATTTGATCGCGGCTCTCCATCTATACCCTGATGTGGCTGAACAGGCTCTCTCGAAAATCAAAGCCAAGTTTGACCTGCCGGAGGCCAAAGTCGACCCGAAGACGATCTTCAAACACCTCTTGAGCGTCGCTCCAGAAGGAGACGTGGTTTCTCAAGGGGGAGACATCGGTGAGGGAGAGAGAGTTGCCCGGGAAGCTTTTGAAGCCACCTATCTGAATCATTATGTCGCTCATGCGACGATCGAGACGCACACCGCTCTTGCCAAAGTCGAGAAAGATCGGGTGACCGTCTGGGCATCAACCCAGAGGCCTTTCGGGGCAAAAGAGGAGGTAGCCCAGGCATTGGGGATTCCTCCCAAAAATGTACGGGTTATCACTCCCTTTGTGGGAGGTGGATTTGGCGGAAAGAGTCAGAACCGACAGGTCGTGGAGGCGGCACGCCTTTCAAAACTGACAGGAAGACCCGTGCAGGTGGCCTGGAGCCGAGAAGAAGAATTCTTCTACGATACCTTTCGACCGGCGGCGATCGTAAAGATTAGATCTGGAGTGACTGAGGCGAATCAGATCGCTTATTGGAATTTTGATGTCTATTTCGGCGGACCCAGGGGAGCAGAGCAGTTTTATGACATCCCCCATCACCGGGAACTCTCCCATGGGCATTATACTGGCATTCCAGGTGCTCACCCCTTCGGCACAGGACCCTGGCGCGCGCCTGGAAGTAATACGAACACCTTTGCAAGAGAATCACACATCGACCTCATGGCCGCGAAGTTGAAAATGGATCCGCTGGAGTTCCGTCTGAAGAACCTGAGTGATCAAAGGATGATGAGAGTCCTGAAGGCCGCAGCTGAAAAATTTGGCTGGGAACCTTCACCGACCCCAAGCGGTCGGGGCTTGGGTGTGGCCTGCGCTACCGATGTAGGTGCGTATGTAGCCACCATGGCCGAAGTCGAAGTGGATCAAGAAAGCGGCGGGGTTCGGGTGAAACGGATCGTCTGTGCACAGGATATGGGCCTTGTGATCAACCCCGAGGGAGCAAAAAGCCAGATGGAAGGGAGCCTGACGATGGGGCTGGGGTACGCGTTGACTGAAGAAGTCCGCTTCAACGGCGGAGAAATTCTTGATCACAACTTTGATACCTATGAGATTCCTCGCTTCTCGTGGCTGCCAAAGATTGAGACCGTGCTGGTTGAAAACTCTGAGACTCCTCCTGCGGGTGGAGGGGAACCGCCCATCGTCTGCATGGGAGGGGTCATCGCGAACGCCATTTTCGATGCCACAGGAGCGAGGCTGTTCGAGCTCCCCATGACTCCGGAACGGATCAAGAATGCCCTTGCAGAAATGAAGACTGAAAAGGCTCATCGGACTGGATCTTAAAATTTAGCTTGACTAAGTCAGAATTTTGTATATAGAATCTAACCGTTTTCGTATTCGGTAATTTTTAACATCGAACATAGCATCCATCTCAAACTCTGGTTTCACTTATGCAGCGGAATTGCCAGAAGAAGCTGATACTGGCCCCCCGGGGGAGAGATACTCCGGAGACTTCTTGTCAAATTCTGAACTAAAATCCTGATCGAAGAAACGTAACCCCAAGTTTGGGGGAATTTCCTATCACTGTGGAAAAGGAGGACATCATGATTTCTCTCAATGTCAACGGTAAGAACTACAAGGTAGATGTCTCGGATGATGTGCCCCTGCTCTGGGTTCTAAGGGATTACTTGAAACTCACGGGCACCAAGTTTGGTTGTGGAATCGGAGAATGTGGTGCATGCACGGTCCATATTAATGGCAAGGCCGAGAGATCCTGTACGATCCCTGTTGGGAAAGCCCAGGGGAAAAAGATCACCACCATTGAAGGGCTTCCTGAAAATCATCCGGTTAAGAAAGCATGGATCAAGGAACAGGTTGTCCAGTGCGGTTACTGCCAGCCCGGGATCATGATGCAGGTGGCTGCCCTTATTTCGTCGAAGCCCAAGCCCAGTGCAGATCAGGTGATCAACGCCATGGATGACGTCATCTGCCGATGTGGGACCCACCCGCGTATTAAACGCGGCATAAAAGCCGCCGTAGAGTTTATGAGAAAGGAGGGTTGAGCCATGATGAATAAACCTATCTCACGTCGTTCATTTTTGAAGATAACAGGCCTGACCATCGCAGTCTCGGCAACACCTTTTGGTTACAACGTTATAAACGCCTCCGCTCAGAAAGAAGGTTCCTTCAAGCCTAACGTCTGGTTTGAAATAACGCCTAACAATAGGATCACCATGACAATGGGACCCTCCGAGATGGGACAAGGAACTCATACCGCCCTGGGCATGGTCATTGCCGATGAACTGGAAGCAGACTGGAAACAAGTCAAAATCATGCAGGGGCCGGCCAGTGAAGCATTTAAAAACCCGGCGATGGGTGACCAGATTACTGTGGCGAGCTCGAGTGTGAGGGGATTTTATGATCCTTTGCGAAAAGCAGGAGCCGCCGGCAGAGCCATGCTTGTCACCACCGCTGCTCAGACCTGGAAAGTGCCGGAGGAGGAGTGTACTGCCTTTAACGGAACGGTGAAGCATAAAAAGAGCAATCGCAGCCTTACTTACGGCCAGCTCTGCCTGAAGGCCGCTAAACTTCAGATTCCAAAGGAGCCCCGTCTCAAGAATGAAAGCGAGTTCAGGTACATCGGCAAACCCGTGCCTCGCGTGGATATACCGGAAAAAGTTTCCGGCAAAGCAATTTTTGGCCTTGATGTGAAGGTCCCGGATATGCTTTATGGAGTGATCGCCCGTCCTCCGGCGTACGGAGCAAAACCTGTCTCCTTTGATCAGAAGGCAGCAGAAGGCGTCAAAGGCGTGCGCAACGTCGTCCCGACCCCGATGGGTGTTATCGTATGCGCCGAAACACTGGATGCGGCGTGGAAAGGTCGAAACGCACTCAAAGTGCAGTGGGACAAGGGAACCCTTCCGCAGATGGATAATAATTTTATTGAAAAGACCTTTATGGAGGACCTGGATAAGCCAGGGTCTGTCGCCGCAAAGGTGGGGGACGCCCAGAAGGCTTTGGGCGAGGCTCAAAAAAAGATCGAGGCCACCTACTTCGTCCCCTTTGTCGCCCATACCACCATGGAACCGATGAACTGCACGGCCCATGTGCAAAAGGATCGGTGCGACGTCTGGGTTCCCACACAAGCTCAACTGGTTTCTCGGATGCTCGCTGCGCAATTCGCTGAATTGCCACCGGATAAGGTCCAGATCCATACGACCCTGCTCGGCTGCGGACTCGGAAGACGCGCTGCCCCGGATTTTGTGATCGAAGCGGTCGTCGCTTCAAAGGTTTCCGGAAAGCCGGTGAAGCTCGTTTGGACGAGAGAAGAGGACATCAAGTATGATTTTTTCCGCGCTGCAACGTGCCAGAGAATTCAGGCTGGTCTGGACAGTCAAGGCCGTCTAACCGGCTGGTCCCATAAGGCCATCGCTGGCTCCATTATGAAGGATATTGACCCAAAAGGGATCATCAATGGAGTCGATATTATGAGCCTGTGGGGACTTTTAGATTTTCCCAATGCACCAACGAATAATAGAATCATGTACGAGATACCAAACTTCTACGTTGAATTCCTGCTGTCCAATCTCCCCATCCCTGTGGCACCGTGGCGCGCCGTCCAGAATGGCCCCAATGCCTTTGTGATAGAGTGTTTCGTGGACGAAGCAGCCCATGCGGCTGGCAAAGATCCTCTGGAGTTCCGTTTACAGCACTTAAAAAACAATATGCGTCCACGAAGGGTCCTGGAAACAGTAGCTGAGAAGGCGGGCTGGGGAAAACCGATCGCGAAGGGACAGGGTCGCGGCATTGCCCAGCACTGCTGCTTCGGAAGTTACGTTGCTCAGGTCGCGGAGGTTTCCGTGAACCAGGGGAACGGAGGCGTCAAGGTCAATCGGATCGTTGCTGCTGTCGATTGCGGCCCCTTTGTCAATCCAGACACGATCAAAGCTCAAATCGAAGGAGGGATCATAGAAGCTTTAAGCACCACGTTGAAAGAAGAGGTCATGTTTGCCAACGGTGGAGTCAAATCAGAAAACTTCGACGATTACAAAATAATTAGGATGAGTGAAATTCCTGAAATTGAAATCCATATTGTAAAGAGCAAGGAGGCAATCGGAGGGATCGGCGAGCCTGGTGTGCCCCCCTTGGCTCCTGCTGTGGCAAATGCAGTTTTTAACGCCACGGGTGCACGCATCAGGCGTATTCCCCTGACCCCACAAACGGTTTTGGCCGCCATTCAAAAAAAGTAAGGGGATAGGCGTCCCTGGGAGCCCCGCCCACAGGGCGGGGCTCTTTACGCCGTTAGAAAAAATATCCAGCTGCTCTACAACGAGGTTCTATTTTGAATCATTCCGGCGGGGTTTATCTACCAGGTTTCGAGTCGTAACGATTCGAATTTCCAAGAGGGCTTACTTGCTCTAAGTTAATTGATCTGCAACTGCGCTCCGGCCTCATCCTCGATCCTGCCTTCAGTATGCGCCTCTTATGCCTCATTCCTCCTGGTGGCAAAGTCCCTACTGCAATCAGAATTTTCCTTGACAAATTTAGAGCCGATGGGTAATAGTAGTACCGTTTTGGGCGGGTTCACCAAAGGGATAGACCTGGTCATTAGGATAAACGAGAAAGGAGGACATCATGATTTCTCTTAATGTCAACGGTAAGAACTATGCGGTAGATGTTTCGGATGATGTGCCCCTGCTCTGGGTTTTAAGAGATCAACTAAAACTCATGGGCACCAAGTACGGTTGTGGAGTTGGTGAATGTGGTTCCTGCACGGTTCATATTAATGGCAAGGCAGAGAGGTCCTGCGCGATCTCGGTGAAGGAGGCAAAGGGGAAGAAGATTACCACCATCGAAGGACTTCCTGAGAATCATCCGGTGAAAAAGGCATGGATCCAGGAACAGGTCCCACAATGTGGATACTGTCAACCCGGGGTGATGATGCAGGTGGCTGCTCTCCTTTCTCAGAAACCCACTCCAACGGCAGATCAGATTATCAGCAAAATGGATGACGTGATCTGCCGGTGCGGCACCTATTTACGTATGAAGAAGGGCATCCGAACAGCCGTCCAAATGACGAGAAAGGAGGGCAAATAACCATGAACCCAACGATATCACGTCGTTCATTTTTGAAGATCACAGGCCTAACGATTGGGGTCTCCGTGACCCCTTTTGGATACACCCTTCTCAATGCCGCTGAGAAAAAGGATTTCAAACCCAATGCGTGGTTGCACATCACCCCCGACGACAAGGTAACTATATATATCGGTCAGTCCGAGATGGGCCAGGGCGTGCTGACCTCCCAATCCATGATCATCGCCGACGAACTCGAGGCAGATTGGAAGAAGATCCGGATCAAGCAGGGTGAGGCCCTGGAAGGATTTAAGAGCCCCCTCTTTAAGGCCCAGATAACGGTGGCAAGCCAGAGTTTGCGAGCGTTTTACGAGCCGCTCCGAAAGGCGGGCGCCGCAGGCAGGGCGATGCTTGTCAAGGCTGCGGCGGAAACCTGGAAAGTCCCTGAAAGTGAATGCAAAGCCGTACTGGGGACCGTGAAGCACGAAAAGAGCAAGCGGAGCCTGACCTACGGCCAACTTTGCGAAAAGGCGGCCAAACTTGAGTTACCTCAGAATCCTCCTCTCAAGAACGAAAGTGAGTTCAGGTATATGGGGAAGCCCATGCCCCGCGTGGATGTTCCGGAAAAAGTGCGAGGCAAAGCAATCTATGGTCTTGATGTCAACGACGGGAACGTCAAGGAACTGAAGGGAATGCTCTATGCAGTTATTGCGAAACCGGATGCCTACGGCGCAAAGCCTGTTTCCTTTGACCAAGCCGCCGCGGAAAAGGTCAAAGGCGTCGTCAAAGTCATGCAGATCCCCATGGGGATTGCAGTATGCGCCACATCTACCGAAGCGGCCCTCAAAGGGAGGGATGCCCTCAAGGTACAGTGGGATAAGGGGAAGGTCCCTGACCTGGACGATCAGTATGTTGAGAAGACTCTGATGGGAGATTTGGACAAGCCGGGTCCTAAAGCCTACGAGTTAGGGGATGTGAAAAAAGCGCTGGCTGAAGCACCGAAGAAGTTGGACGCAACCTACTACGTCCCCATTGTGGCCCACGCCACCATGGAGCCCATGAATTGCACGGCCTGGGTTCAGAAAGACCGCTGCGACGTCTGGGCTTCCACACAGGGCCAGACAGGCGACCACGATCTGGCTACAAAGATCTCCGGCTTGCCTCCGGAGAAGGTCTTCGTCCACACGACCTTTCTCGGGTGCGGGTTGGGCAGACGTACCAGGCCCGATCGCGTGCCTGAAGCCGTGACCATCTCAAAGGCCCTCGGGAAACCGGTCAAGGTGATGTGGACCCGCGAAGACGACTTCAAGTACGACTGGTTTCGTGCTCCCATTGCTCACCGGATTCAGGGCGGCGTGGACGCCCAGGGCCAGTTGACCGCCTGGTCCCACAAAGGCGCGAGTATTTCCATCACGAAGAGCGTCAACCCTGCTGCTGAGTTGAAGGGCGGGATCGACTGGTATATGCTGTGGGGTCTGTGGATGGGTCCAACGGAGCCGCTCCAATGGAACACCAAGATACAGTATGAAATACCGAATTTCTACATTGAATTCAACTTGTCCGATCTTCCCATACCCACCTGTCCGTGGCGCTCGGTCGTGGTTGCTCAGCACGCCTTTGCAATCGAGAGTTTTATGGATGAACTGGCCAGCGCCGCCGGTAAGGATCCCCTCGAGTTTCGCCTCCAGAGCCTGAAGAATAACAAGCGGGCCAGCCGCGTGCTCGAGACTGTGGCCGAGAAAGCCGGGTGGGGCAAGCCCATCCCCCAAGGTCAAGGCCGGGGTATTGCCCAGGCAGCCTGCTTTGGCTCCTGGGTGGCGCAGGTGGTGGACCTCTCGGTGGATAAGAGTACGGGCAAGATCAAGGTTCATAAGGTGTTTGTGGCCGTCGATTGCGGACCGGTGATCAATCCCGGGCCCCTTGTGGAGCAAATGGAATCTGGTATCATCATCGCCCTGAGCACGGCACTGAAAGAGCAGGCCAAGTTTGCCAAGGGTGGTGTGGCCACATCGAATTTCGACAACTATCCCATCATCCGGATGAGTGAAGTGCCTGAGATCGAGGTCCACATGGTGAAGAGCACCGACAAGATCGGCGGGATCGGGGAGCCAGGAGTTCCGCCCCTGGCGCCTGCCTTGGCGAACGCAGTCTTTAACGCGACGGGGGTGAGAATCAGACGTATTCCTTTGACCCCGGAACTAGTGCTGGCTGCGCTCAAGAACAAGTGAAGACGTAAAAAATAGAGATACCCGTAAATGAATGAACAGGGGGCGGTTGTTCTAAGTTTCAGGTCGTGAGACTGAAAACATAGATCACCGCCCCTTTTCTTTTACTTATCGGGAACCTGATTTGTATGAAGACCGCATGGATTTCAGGAGAGGGTGATATAACAGAAAAATTGATCATCGCTCACCGGGGTTCCTCGACCGACGCAAGAGAGAATACGATCGGGTCGTTTGAGAAAGCCCTGGCTTCAGGCGCTGATATGATCGAGTTCGATGTGAGGAGAACGAAGGACAACATTTTGATTGTCTTTCATGACGAAATGATTCAAGGCTATCCCGTCAAAGACCTAACCCATCAAGCGATTAGCCAAGCGGCCAAGAATCAGGGATTTGACATTCCAACATTGGAAGAGGTTTTGAAATGGGCAGGAGCGAAGATTAAACTGGATGTGGAATTGAAGGAAGAAGGGTACGAAAAGGAAGCCGTAGAATTATTGCTTCGATATTTAGAGGAAGATCAATTTGTGACCACGTCTTTCAACGATGCTACGTTAAAAGTTGTTAAAGAGCGATATCCGGATATCAAAACAGGCTTAATTTTGGGAAGAGATATACCCTCCTACCGCTTTCTGACACGACTTCAAGAGTTCTTCCCCATGAAAAGATGTAAGAAAGCCAAGGCAGATTTCCTGGTGGCCCATTTCAAATTGTTGCGAGTTGGGTTCTTAGAAAGAGCTCGAAGAAGCCATCTTCCTGTCTTTGTTTGGACAGTAAATGATGAAGAAATGATTTGGAAATTGCTTCGTGACAGAAGAGTTTACGCCACCATCACAGACAAGCCAGATTTAGCTGTTTCTTTACGGAAAAAGGGGCTTTAACTTTCGCAGCACCTCTGAGGGAATCCAAGCCGGGAGGACGCCGGGTTATATGTTACCCACCTCTGATCCATTTCAACGAAAGATAAAGCTGTTTCTCGCCTAGAATTTTACACTCAAATTTGTTTGACAAGATGTCTATTTTACGTATTATGTTAATATCATAATGAGAGGAGAATCTTCTGAGATGAAACGATACGATTCGGATAGGAGGAATACTGAATGAACCCGTACAGTTTAAGAATTTTATTTGGCGTCTTTTTGGTTTCGGCCATTGTTTTGGGGGGTTTTTCCATTTGTCCCGCCGTGGAAACCACTATCGAAAAAATCATGTATGATAAAGAGTCATATGATGGCCAGCAGGTATCGGTGACGGGAACTGTTTCAGGTCTAAAATTTGGCCCATTGGTAGGTGGAAATAGCTACACAACATTTATACTCGTTGGCAAGTCCGGAGGCCGCGTGAATGTACTTATCTGGGACCGCCTGCATCTCAAATCCCGACAGGAGGTCACGGTGACGGGGACCTATCGAAAGGCTTGGAGAACGGACCGTCGCATGCTTAACAACGTAATCGAGGCGTCGCAAATTAAGTGACTTAGGGTGAATAAAGGGAGGGCGGAAACCCCGTTTGAAACCTTCTTACTTTCTAACGGGGTGAAGGAGGCATTCTGTTGTTGCATCTAAGAGAAGTTCGATTGCTATCCGACCAATATCCGACCAGGGATCATTATCCTTTCAATATCGGTGTACTTCAGCAAACGCTAAGCATTCCATTTCCCTCGCCTGTCACCTTTTTTATCGGGGAAAATGGCTCAGGGAAAACCACTCTGCTGGAGGCACTGGCCCGAAGGTGCCACATACACATCTGGAGTGGAATTGAAAGAACCCGCTCCACCAGGAATCCTTATGAAGAGAGACTTTTTCTGTATATCGAAGTCAAATGGACGGAGGATATTGTTCCGGGATCTTTTTTTTCATCACAAATCTTCCGTAATTTTGCTCAATTGGTAGATGAATGGGAAGCAGACAATCCTGGACAAATCGATTATTTTGGAGGGAAATCTCTGATTGCCCAATCTCACGGACAGTCCATCATGTCTTTTTTCAAATCGCGTTACAAGATCAAAGGGCTCTATCTCTTAGACGAACCCGAAACAGCCCTTTCACCCAGAAGTCAGTTGGAGCTTCTGCAACTTCTTCAGGAGATGGCCGCTCTGGGGCATGCCCAGTTTATCATTGCGACCCACTCACCGATTCTCATGGCCTGTCCCGGAGCGGCGATTTACAGTTTCGATGAGGCGCCGGCGCAGAGAGTCCGCTACGAAGAGACAGAACATTACAGAATTTATAGGAACTTCATGGAGAATCCCGGTCGGTATCTCAAAGGAGAATGATGAACCTCATCCATGGTGAGACCCGAACCGGGAACCATTTTATTCGGTCTGATGACTTGATCCAGGAAAAGCACAGAAATATCGTGATCTCTGCGACAAGTTCTTGACGGCGGAGAAGTTATAGAAGAGGAAAATGAGTTCTAAGGCGCGCCCTGTGAAATCGATTGAACAAGCGTCTCAAGCTCGTCCCACTTTAACGAATTCTTGACATAAAAACGATCCGCTCCATATTGAACGGCTGCTTGCCGGTATTCTGGCAAATCATAATCTGTCATGATGGCGATGTTGATATCCGGGAAGTCCTTTTTTACTTTTTGGGTGAGCTGAAGGCCATTGATTCCCGGCAAACGGATATCCATAAAGATGAGAGCAGGAAGACCTTCTTTGATTTTCTGCAAGGCCTCCTCGCCATTTGTGGCCTCCTCAATGACCATGGACGGGAAATAGTCAAGAAGGCCTTTCTTGAAGGCTTCCCGAAAAATACGATTGTCTTCAACGATCAATACTTTTAGCATTTGCCCCCCCTCAGACTATCGATTGATGATTGAGACTGGATTGATTATTGTTGATTGATGACTGATGATTGTAAATGCCTTTTGGTTCT
>Ga0316603_10001560_pt1 | contig 12272 bp, 9 predicted proteins | sample OWC_soil_day10_n_FD_207649 | JGI IMG/M metagenome (GOLD analysis project Ga0316603, IMG submission 207649) | Wetland soil microbial communities from Old Woman Creek delta, Ohio, United States - OWC_soil_day10_noCT | ecosystem: Environmental > Terrestrial > Soil > Wetlands | place: USA: Ohio...
CAAGGTCGACCTTATTGACAGGAGTGCTGTAGCAAAACTCATCCAGGAGCCTGAAAGCGTTGCCGTCTCGGCCCGGACCGGGGAAGGGTTGAATGAGTTGCGGGATTGCCTCCTCCAGATGGTGAAAGGGAGGAGGGTCGAGATCGTGTCCATCACAGTGACCAACAGTCGGCATGCGCAGAGTCTGGCGAGGGCACGAGAAAGAGTAACAACAGCACTTTTTTCGCTCAGGGGCGGAGCGACCAACGAATTCATCGCCTTCGATGTCCGGGATGCCTCCAATCACCTTGCCGAGATCACTGGTGAGATTACCAGCGAAGAGATCCTGGATGAGATTTTCGCGAAGTTCTGCATTGGAAAATGAGAATGTTCCACGTGAAACATGGCGGGGATGGATAGAAGATTTGATGTCATAGTCGTGGGGGGAGGGCATGCAGGGATTGAGGCCTCACTGGCTTCCGCCCGAATGGGGTGCAAAACCGCTCTCCTCACCATGGATCCGAATGCCATCGGGAGAATGTCCTGTAATCCGGCCATAGGTGGGACCGCCAAAGGGCACCTTGTACGGGAGATAGATGCCCTGGGTGGGGAGATGGGGAAAATAGCAGATGCTACAGGAATTCACTTCAGGATGCTGAACAAGTCCAAGGGGCCGGCAGTCTGGTCGCCAAGGTGCCAGAATGACCGTGATTGGTACGGTCAGGAAGCCGCCCGCAGGGTCATGGAGCAGGATGGGCTCACCGTACTGAGAGATACCCTGACGGATCTTCTTCTTCAAGGGAAGTCGATCAGTGGAATCAGGACCCTGGGAGGGGAGACCCTCTCCTGCAAATCACTCATACTTTGCAGCGGCACCTTTCTCAATGCTGTGATGCACACAGGCGAGTCATCCAGCGTTGGGGGAAGGTTCGGCGAGCCTGCCTCCACCGGGTTGACAGAGATGCTCACGAATCTGGGGTTCGTCACCGGCAGACTGAAGACCGGCACGCCCCCAAGGTTGAGAAAAGACTCCATTGACTGGGGGAGGACCGAGGAGCAAAAGCCTGATGAGGATCCTCAACCCTTTTCTTTCCAGACCCGGAAAATACAGAACCGGCAGATATCGATGTACCTCACCTACACCAATGGTGAAACCCATGCGATCTTGAGAACAGGCTTCGACCGCTCCCCGATGTTCAGCGGGCGCATCAAGGGGGTCGGTCCGAGGTACTGTCCATCCATTGAGGACAAACTCAACCGGTTCGCCGACCGGGAGCGGCACCAGATCTTTCTCGAGCCGGAGGGGTACGATTCAGATATCGTCTATGTCAATGGCTTCTCCACCAGCCTCCCTGAGGATGTTCAGCGCAAAGCCATCCGGACGATAACCGGGCTTGAGATGGCAGAGATGCTCAGGGCGGGATATGCGGTGGAGTACGACTTTTTCCCGCCTCACCAGGTGGAGCATACGCTGGAGACCAAGCTTGTCAGCGGGCTCTTTTTTGCTGGGCAAATCAACGGGACGAGCGGGTACGAAGAAGCGGCAGGGCAGGGGTTGATCGCCGGGATCAATGCGGCGCTTGAAGTGAAAAGGGATGGACCGTTCACGCTCCAGCGCAGCGAGTCATACATCGGTGTCATGATCGATGACTTGATCAACAAGAGCACGGAAGAACCGTACCGCATGTTCACATCACGAGCAGAATATCGGTTGCTCTTGCGTCAGGACAATGCCGATTCCCGGCTCATGAGAAAAGGGCACAGTCTGGGATTGATACCCCAGGACGTCCTGGAGAATCTAGAGAGGAAAGAGGAGCGAGTGGCTGAGGCCAGGCGATTTCTGGAGAACGAGAGGGTCACTCCGGCTGAAGTAGTCCTCATGGCAGACGGGCGATGGGCAAATCTCCCAAGGGAAAACGAGCTGCTCGCACAATTGCTACGCAGGCCCGAGGTATCGCTTTCCGACATTCTCTCTCTACCTCGGCTATTCTCCGACGAGCGCATGCGCATCCTGCTTACCGACCGGGAAGCCAGAGAGAGGGTCGAGATCGAGACGAAATACGAAGGGTACCTGAAGCGCCAGCATGAGCAGATACAACAGTTCGAGAAGAACGAGCAGGTCGCTATTCCCCAGGGGTTTGACTTCGCCGGCGTGAGGTCTCTGAGCAATGAAGGGAAGGAAAAGCTCCAGAGGATAAAGCCCAGGTCGCTGGGACAGGCTTCCAGGATCGCAGGTGTGACCCCGGCAGATCTGTCGATTCTGATGGTGCTCTTGTTGAGGTGATGTTCCACGTGGAACACTCTACCATCCAGCTAATCCAGGCGGTCGCATGACACCAGAAGATACCTCCCAGGACGCCCTCCATCGACTCTCCCGGATCTGCCGTGAGAACGGCCTGAGGCTTGAGGAGGAGCAGGCGTCTCAGCTCCGCCGTTATGTGGAGCTTCTCAAGGAGTGGAATGCCAGGGTCAATCTTATCTCACGGCGGGACGAGGAGAACATCTGGTGGAGTCACATCCTGCACTCCCTCTCGATCCTCTTTTTCGTTCAGCCTTCTCCGGGGATGAGTCTGCTTGACCTTGGCACGGGAGGAGGACTTCCGGGGATTCCGCTGGCGGTTGTCCGGAACGATCTGCATATTGTCTTGCTCGATTCCATCCGGAAGAAGACTGCGGCCGTGCAAGATATGGTGGACCGGCTGTTACTCGCGAACGTGCAGGTGGAGACTGGCAGGGCGGAGGAGATAGGGCTGAAGGACGGTTTCTCTGGATCCATTGACATCGTTCTGGCCAGGGCTGTTGCGCCGCTGGAGGACCTTGTCCGCTGGTCGAAACCACTCCTGCATGGGGCAAAGGCGAAGGATGTGCCTCACCGGTTGGCCGGTATTCCGGGACGGCCGTTGCGCACGCCGCTCCTGATCGCGCTCAAAGGGGGAGACCTTTCCGAAGAGATTCGTCGCGCGCAGCAGAAGGCGCGCACTGGCGTCATCACGGCAAGCGCGCTGGTCTTTCCGGGCAGTGAAGAGATCGGACTGGACGACAAGCGCCTTGTGACCGTGGAACTGTAACTTATATCCGTTATTGCGAAATGCCCATCGAGCACCTGAACGCCCTCGCGCGGCTCCTCACCGAGCAGCGCAACCCCGCTTCGCACGACCTGGACACCCTCTCCGTGGAGGAAGTCCTCCGCCTGATAAACGCCCAGGACAAGCTGGTTCCGCTGGCCGTGGAGAAAGAGATCCCTTATATCTGCCAGGCGGTCGATCTCCTGGTGGCAGCGTTCCGGCATGGCGGACGGCTGATCTATGCGGGCGCGGGCACCAGCGGAAGACTCGGTATCATTGACGCCTCCGAGTGCCCCCCGACATTCGGCACAGAGGCCTCACAGATCGTCGGGATGATCGCCGGGGGGACAAGCGCGATGTTCACCTCGCAGGAGGGGGCGGAGGACAACCAGGTGCAGGCCCGGCTGGATATCGACGCGCTGCACGTCGGCTCGAACGATGTCGTATGCGGCATTGCCGCGAGCCGGCGCACTCCCTACGTGGTGGCCGCAGTGGCCAGGGCCCATGAGCGGGGAGCTAGGACGCTCTACGTGACCACCAATCCCCGGTCGGACTTCAACCTGAAGGTGGATGTGGCGATCTGCCCCGAGGTAGGCCCTGAAGTGCTCATGGGTTCCACCAGAATGAAATCTGGCACGGCGCAGAAACTGGTACTGAACATGCTCACCACGACGGCCATGGTCCGGATGGGCAAGGCCTATGAGAACATGATGGTCGACCTGCAGCTGACCAATAACAAGCTCGTCGAACGCGCCAGGCGGATCGTCATGATGGCAACAGGCGTTGATTATGATTTGGCGGCAGAGACCCTCAGGAAGGCCGACGGTCATGTCAAGACGGCAATCGTCATGCTGAAGACGGGGGCCGACGCGGAAGAAGCGCGCCGCCGCGTGGCTGAGGCCGGCGGATTCGTGCGAGGCGCGCTGACGCAATGAACTGACAGTAACCATCCGCTGACGCGGGGCAGAACACCGCCAACCCCCGCGGGCGGCATTTCATCCCATCCTTTGCCGCGCAGTCGCTGCGCGGCAGGGGACGGGTATTGGCATTTGGATGATCGAAGAGCTCAAGAACCGAATAGTCGCCGCTCCTGCCTTTGAGAGGCTCGAGTCGGAGGCCGCGCGTCTGGCACCGGGAGACGTAGTTTCAGCCGAGGGGGTTGCCGGATCCCTCTTGGCGTTGCTTGCCGCCCTGCTGCACGAACGCCTTGGACGGCAGGTGCTCATCGTGGCGCGGGACCGCGAGTCTGCCGAGCGGCATCGCGACGACATGGGGCTCTGCCTTCGCCTGCGCAGTGTTTCCTACTTCGCAGGGAAGGAGGGGACGCATACTCCCGGGGATGTGGCCAGTGATGTCGCCGACATCCAGGCCCTCCGCGCCCTGACCGTCGATCACGCCCCGGTTGCGGTCACGCATCCCCGGGCGCTCCGGCTCCGGCTGCCGGCACCGGCATCGGTGGCGCGGCAATCCTTCTCGCTTCAGGTTTCCGCCCAGCACAGCATGACGCAGATCCGCGCGCGGCTGGAGGAGAGCGGTTTCGAGCAGAAGGATTTCGTGGAGGCATATGGAGACTACGCCGTGCGGGGCGGGATTATGGACATCTACCCGTTCGCGGGGGAAAACCCGGTGCGCGTGGAGTTCTTCGGCGACACGATCGAATCGATCCGAGAGTTCGATCCCCTGTCCCAGCGGTCGATCAAGGAACTTTCTATAGCCGTTATTGTTCCCGACTTCCTTGCGGGCCCGGGGGCGGACGCTCCGCCCCCCGACGCGGCCCCGCGCCTTGCGTCGCTCCTGGACTACCTGCAGCCGGACGCCCTGATCGTCATTGATGAACCGGACCTTGTCCGTGCGGAGCTTGCGTCTCCCGGGCAGGAACCATCCGGGCGGCATCTCGATCGGGAGCAGATCGAGGAGTTGCTCGGCCTTTTTGCCCGGGTGCAGTTCCACTCCCTTGCACCCCTTGCCGCGGAGTCGATCCACTTCGGCGCCACGCATCAGCCGGCATTCAACGGAAGCGTTGCCATCCTCAGGCGCGAGCTCGCTCAACTGCAACGCCGCGGCGTCACGGCCACGATCACATGCGACACACCATCCGAGCTCGCCCGCATCAAAGAGCTGCTCGCCACGGCCTCCCCGACGGACGCGGAGCAGAACGACGGAGAGCCGGAGCCCGGCCTCGATCTGGCTGCGATCCGCTTCTCGGTCGACGCTCTCCATGCCGGGTTCCTTTTCCCCGAAGCCGGCCTGGCGGTCTACACCGAGCACCAGATCTTCAGCCGCCTCAAACGGCGCGGCAGAAAACGGCCCCCACGCTTCAAGGGCTTCTCGGAAAAGGAGCTGCAACAGCTGCACATCGGCGACCACGTTGTCCACCAGGATTACGGGATCGGCCGCTTCGGCGGACTCAAGAAGATCAAAGTGCGCAACGCCGAGCAGGAAGTCGTCTCCGTCCTCTACGAAGAGAAGGACGTGCTCTACGTCAACCTGAACTACATCAACAAGCTGCAGAAGTACTCTTCCAAGGAAGGCCACGTTCCCAAACTCACCCGCCTGGGAAGCCCGGAGTGGGACCGGCTCAAGGCCCGCGTCAAAAAGCGCGTCAAGGATATTGCGCGCGACCTGATCCAGCTCTACGCGCGACGAAAGCATCTACCCGGATTTGCCTTCAGCAGGGACACCCCGTGGCAGAAGGAACTCGAAGCGTCGTTCATGTATGAAGACACCTTTGATCAGGCCAGGACCACCCGTGAGGTGAAAGAGGACATGGAAGCGCCGCACCCGATGGACCGGCTCGTGTGCGGCGATGTTGGCTTCGGGAAGACGGAAGTGGCCGTGCGGGCTGCGTTCAAGGCCGTGATGGATGGCAAGCAGGTGGCCGTGCTGGTGCCGACCACGATCCTGGCCATGCAGCACTACAACACCTTCCTCGACCGCACCTCGCGCTACGGGGTGAACGTGCAGGTGATCTCCCGCTTCAAAGCGAAAAAGGAGCAGACCGCCATCCTCGAACGGCTCAAAGGAGGACGAATCGATCTCATCATCGGCACGCACCGGCTGCTCTCCAAAGATGTCGGCTTCAAATCCCTGGGGTTACTGATCATCGATGAAGAGCACCGCTTCGGCGTCTCAGCAAAGGAGAAGCTCCGCCAGATGAGAGCGGAGGTGGACACGCTGTCGCTGACCGCCACGCCCATTCCGCGCACGCTGCACTTCTCCCTCATGGGCGCCCGCGACCTTTCCCTGATTGCCACGCCTCCCAGGAACAGGCTCCCGATCATCACCGACATTACCCAATGGAACGACGACCTGATCCGTGGCGCCGTGCTTCGCGAGATACAACACGGAGGGCAGGTCTACTTCGTGCATGATCGGGTTCAGAACATCGAAGAGATCGCGCAGCACTTGCGCGAGATCCTTCCCTCCGTTCGCATCCGTCATGCGCATGGACAGATGCACGCGCACGAGCTGGAAAACGTGATGATGGAGTTTCTGGAAAAGCACTTTGATCTGCTTGTTGCCACCAAGATCATCGAATCCGGACTGGACATTCCGAACGTCAACACGATTATCATCAATCGTGCCGACCGCTTCGGCATGGCGGAGCTCTACCAGTTGCGGGGCCGCGTGGGACGCTCGAACGTCCAGGCGTATGCCTATCTTCTGACGCCTCCTGTGTCGGTGATGCCGAGGGCGACCCTGCTCCGGCTGCAGGCCGTGGAGGAATTCACCGAGCTCGGCTCGGGCTTCAACCTGGCCATGCGTGATCTGGAGATTCGCGGCGCGGGAAATCTGCTGGGGAGTGAACAGAGCGGCTTCATTGAGACCATGGGATTCGAGACCTACACCCGCATTCTTGAAGAAGCCGTTCAGGAACTGAAGGAGCAGGAATTCCAGGATCTTTTCGCCGACGAGCGGCGGCCGCCCCGGCTGGAAAGCGACGTCCTCGTGGAGGCGGATTTCGACGCGTTCATTCCCGCATCCTACGTCCGCAATGACACGGAGCGGCTGGCGATCTACAGACGCCTCTACGCCCTCACGACCGAAGATCAACTTCGCGAAGTGGGCGAGGAACTCCGGGACAGGTTTGGCAAGCACCCGGTGGAAGCAGAAAACCTCTTTGCCGTGGTCAGCATCCGCTTGATTGCCGCGAAGATCGGCTTCAAGAAAGTCACGGTCTCTCCTGGGGAAGCCGAAGCGGACTTCCCGCCGGAAAGCGACACGCAGTTCTACGGGGGGGAGGCCTTCCAGTCTTTGATGACCGTTATTTCACGGATGAAGGGGTCGGGCGCGGGTCTGAGGCAAACAGGTTTTGCTCTGAAGTTCTTTGCGAAATTGGACCTCAAGGACAAATCTCCTCTTGAAACAACCCTCCGTGTACTTTCTACAATGCTGGGAAATCTTGACACTTCAACCGCTTCTGTTGAGCCTTCCAGGGAGTCGAAGTAACCATTTATTTTACTTGACTTTATCAGGCAAATCCCTATCTTAGCAACACACGGTGGGTAAAAGTGGGGGATGGTGGTGGTGGGTAGATTTTAGCCCTCGCGGGGCGGTTTGTACACAATGAATCAGGCCAGGGCGATATGTCGTCATTCAAGGGCTCGTACGAATATTCGGTGGACAATAAGGGCCGGATCAACATTCCTGCGAGACTCAGGAAGTATGTTTCCCCCGAAGCCAACGATACATTTGTACTGACCCGCGGGTATGAAAAATGTCTGTTCGTCTATCCTCTTGACGAATGGAACAAGCTGGAACAGTCCATTCGCCTGCTCTCCAGTACTAACCCCAAACATCGCTTCTTCATGCGGACGTTGCTCGAAAAGGCAACGGAATCCCAGCTAGATGGCCAGGCTCGCATAACGATTCCCAAAGAGCTGTTGCAGTTTGCCGGCATTGAGAACGACGTACTCATCCTCGGTGTCCTGGAGCGGTTGGAGCTCTGGAATCCGGCGACATACCGGGAGTATGAGAAAGCTCAGACAGACAGTTATGAGGATGTCGCGCAGACTGTTCTTCAGAAGTGACACCCGCGATGTATCATCTTCCCGTTCTTTGTGCGGAGGCTGTTGAGTTCCTCCTGCAAGACAACGCGCGCGTTGTTGTGGACGGAACGACGGGAGGGGGTGGACATGCGGCGAAGATATGCGAGAGGCTGGCTCCGGCTGGGACGCTGGTCTGCTTTGACGCCGATGAGGAAGCATTAGCGGAATCGAAGCAGCGCCTGAGCAGCTGCGTGGGCCGCGTCACGTTTGTGCATGCAAATTTCCGGAACCTGAAAGCCGAGCTTCATGGGCTCGGCATTGACACCATCGATGGGCTCCTTCTTGACCTTGGCGTGTCGTCGTATCAACTCGACGAAGGGTCACGCGGGTTCAGTTACCGGGCGGATGAGCCGCTGGACATGCGTATGGACCGCCGGCAATCGAGAAGCGCCCGGGACCTGGTCAACACATATACCCAGGAACAGCTGGCGGACGTCATCTGGAGATTCGGCGAAGAGCGCGCATCACGTCGGATTGCCTCCAGAATTGTCGCGGCGAGACCTTTGGTAACAACGGGCGACCTGGCCGCAGTCGTGCGGGGAGCCGTGGGCGGGCAGCATCTGATGAAAAGTCTTTCCCGTGTCTTCCAGGCCCTGCGCATCGAAGTGAACGATGAGTTGAGAAGCCTGGCGCAGGCGCTGGCTGACGCGGTAGACATTCTGGCCGGCAACGGCAGAATCGTCGTGATCTCGTACCACTCCCTGGAAGACCGAATTGTGAAGGAGTTCTTCCGTGAGGAATCGGCGGTGAGCATTCCCTCGGGGCACAAGCTCATTCCCGACACGCCGAAAATTCCCCGCCTGCGCCTCCTCACCCGGCGCCCGTTGGAGCCGGATGCGGACGAGATGGCGCGCAACCCGCGGGCTCGGAGTGCGAAGCTGCGGGCAGCGGAACGCATAATGCATGGACAGTAATGGCGCGACAGGATATTGATCTCGTACTGGACCGGGCAGGAGCCGATGCGCGGGATGTGCGGAAGGCACCCATGCGCGACAAGCGATACATCTATAACGGTGATCCCCAGGCGCACAACCCCGGGTATGCCGTCCGTCCCAACCGGAAGGTCACACGCAGAAAAGTCTCTACATTCAATCTCATTCTCTGCCTCTTCGGCGTCGGCATCGCCATCGTGCTCTACGTGGACAACATTATCACGATCAACCGCCTGGCGTTCGAGGCAAACCAGCTGCAGACGAAGTACGACGGGATCATGAACAGGAATGCCACGCTCCGGGCCGAGGTGACGCGCAAAGCCGCTCTGGAGCGGATCAACAAGACTGCCACGGAGCAACTCGGCCTCGTTTTCCCTCCCGAGCAGCCAACGCTCTTCAACGTGGATCAGGACAAGATCGAAAGTCTGAGAGAGCAGTAAGATGTTCGCACGAAGAAAGAACGCCGCGGGAGCCGCCGACACCGGAACGGGTCCACTTCACGGGACGCCGGGAAGGTTTCTCCTGTTGAAGATCGCCCTGGTCCTGTTTTTTTTGGCGATCGTGCTTCGCCTGGTGCAGATCCAGGTCATTGACGCCGGCGCGTATCAGGAGATCGCCCGGCGCCAGTACGAGGCGAAGGTGGTCCTGCCGGCCGCTCGCGGAAATCTCTACGACCGGAACGGCAAGCTCCTGGTGTCCAATACGATGATGGTCTCCTTCGGCGCGGACCCGAAGATGATCGGAAGCCGGGCCGAGGCGATCGCGACACGCTTCGCGCGGGTCTTCGAGAGTCCTCGGAATTCGTATCTGGAAAGGCTCTCCCAAAAGAACCGGCATTTTGTCTGGCTCGAACGTCGCGTCCGGCCAGGGTATTCGCGCCAGCTCCGCGTCCGGGAATTCGAGGGGACGCTGGAGATGGAAGAACCCCAGCGGCTCTATCATTATGATCATGTCGGCGGACAGCTGATCGGTTTCACCGACATCGACAACAACGGGCTGAGCGGCATCGAGTTGGAGCTCAACGGCCAGCTCAGCGGGAACAACGGCTATGTGATCATGCAGCGTGACGGTCTGGGGCGGAAGCGCCCGTCGGTCGACTATCCGCGCGTGGAGCCGGTGAACGGCAAGCATGCCGTCCTGACCCTGGACATCGAGTACCAGGCGATCGCCGAGGACGAGTTGAAAAAGGGGGTCGAGCGCACCTCCGCTGAACGAGGCGTAGCCCTCATCATGGATCCGTCGACCGGCGAGATCCTGGCCATGGCAAATTACCCGTCGGTGAACCCGAACGACCCCTCGAACTACGAGCAATCAGCCATGAAGAATCGGCTGATTACCGATATGTTCGAGCCGGGTTCGGTCTTCAAATTGGTCGCCGTGGGCGCCGCGCTTGAGCATCACCTGGTGAAGCCCGAACAAAAATTCTTTGGCGAGAACGGAAGCTACCAGGTCCCCCTGGGCAACGGCAGGAGCCGGAAGATCAGCGACATGCACAAGTTCGGTATGCTCACTGTCCAGGAGGCCATGGAGCAATCCAGCAACGTCGTGATGGCCAAGATCTCCGACGTCATCGGGGCCGAGCTTTTCTATACTACCGCCCGGGATTTCGGCTTCGGCACGAAGACCGGAGTGGACCTGCCGGGAGAGGTGGGCGGCGAGCTCAAGAAGCCGAACCAGTGGTCGGGGACAACGCTCAATACGATGGCCTATGGCTACGAGGTGAGCGTCACTCCGTTGCAGGTTGCGTGCGCCTATGCGGCAGTTGCCAACGGAGGAGTCCTCATGAAGCCGTTCATCATCCGGCAAGTGCTGGACGAAAACCATCAGGTGCTGGAGGAGGCCCATCCCCAGGTGGTGCGGAGGGTGATCAGCAAGAATACGGCGCTCACGCTCACGCGTTTCGCCGAAGGAGTGGTCGAGCGGGGAACCGGAACGGCGGCAAAGATCCGCGGGCTCCGCATTGCCGGAAAGACCGGCACGTCCGAGAGAATGATCGAAGGGCGGTACGACATGGCAAACCACCGGGCGTCCTTCGTGGGGTTCTTTCCCGCTGACGACCCGAAGGTGGTCTGCCTGGTGGTGCTCGACAACCCGCGTCAAGGAGGGTACACCGGCGGCACTGCCAGCGCGCCAGTCTTCCGCGGGATTGCCCAGAAAATCTATGCGAGCGCGGGCCGCTTTGCCGTTCGTCCGGCCGTGACATTGGCCGGCAAGGCACAGTTCGTCGTCCCGGATGTCACCAGTCTGAAAGTGGAAGCGGCCCGGGCGATGCTCGCATCGGACGGTTTCGAGACCGTGCTGGAAGGAACCGGGGAGGTCGTGCTTCGGCAATCGCCGGCGGCAGGAGCGCGCTGGGCACGCGGCAGCAAGATCACGCTGGTGACGGGCGGCGGCCAGGCGGCGCTCCCTCCCGGCTACGCGCTTGTGCCCGACGTGCGCGGGCTGTCGCTGCGGCGCGCCATGAACCGCCTGAGTACGCAGCAGCTGGACATCAACATCAATGGCTCGGGGGTGGTTGCCGCCCAGAGCCCCGCGCCCGGAGAGCAGGTCAAGGTTGGCACCAAAGTGACGTTGCGCTGCCAGGCGCGCGGGAGTACGAGCATTTGAGATCCGACATGTCTGAGATTCCGTACGACACCCTGATCAAGGAAGCCTCCAGGCAGATGCTCCGCAGGGAACATCCGGAAGGGCGCGACGATTGGGTAAAAGTGATGAACTTCATCGCCTGGAACGTGGACGTGCGCAGCTGCCTGCAGGTCTGCTATGCGATCGCGCAGATGAACAACGTGCCGCTGAAGCAGCGCGAGATCGAGGAGATCGTGGACTTCCAGACGTACGACCGGGCGGCGCGCGAGCTGGCCTCGCAGGAGCGGACCGCGGTCCTCCTGAGTGACGCGGCAATACGCGATGTCACGGAATTCTTCGGTGGACGGTTTTAATGGTTCTCCTTGAGTTGCTGGACAAGGTTTCCGTATCCAAACTGTTCTCGTCCCTCTATGGAAAGATGGTGCTGACGCAGGATGTGTCCGTCAACGGCGTTCAGTACGATTCGCGCAAGGTCCGACGCGGAGACCTCTTTGTGGCCATCGAGGGTACAGCGGTCGACGGGCACACGTATGTGGAGAGCGCCATTGACCGGGGAGCCGTCGCCGTTGTGATGCAGAGAGATGAGGCGCTGCCCGATCCGTTCTTCATGCACGCCGGTGTTGTCAAGATCGTGGTGCCCGATTCGCGCAAGGCCCTGGCCC
>Ga0316603_10001562_pt1 | contig 12257 bp, 5 predicted proteins | sample OWC_soil_day10_n_FD_207649 | JGI IMG/M metagenome (GOLD analysis project Ga0316603, IMG submission 207649) | Wetland soil microbial communities from Old Woman Creek delta, Ohio, United States - OWC_soil_day10_noCT | ecosystem: Environmental > Terrestrial > Soil > Wetlands | place: USA: Ohio...
TCAGATTAAATGCTTTCTATAAACAACAAAAAAACAGCCTCAGATCGTATTCTGAGGCTGTTTGTATGTGAGACTATTTCAGTTGATACCGGCTTTTTACGGTAATCGTAGCGGTTTTAAGTTTTGACGTAGTGTTGTACGAACCACCCCAGCTGTAATCTTCCGATGAATTTTGGGCGATGATCTGAAATACGCCCATACTCGAATCGCCCATACCACCCAGTTTACCTTTTCCGTTTTTAGCCATCGTTTCCGCGCGGTTGTACGCGTCGTTGGATGCTTCGGCAAGCATTTCTATTTGCTGCTGTATCTTGCCAAGAAGCTGTTCGTCCTTTAATAGGTTCTGCTCTTCCTTCGAAAGAATTTGCGCTTTCAGCAAAGCATTTTCGTGTAGAATTTTTGTGTATCTATCATTGTTTTATGTTGTTAATATACCAATTTACAACATAAAACAACTATTTTACTGAAAATTATATCGTTTTCTTCGCTTTATTTTCACACTAATTTCCTCCATGAAAAGCACCTGTTCATCCCAACGAATAGTATAAAATCCGACTCCTTCTTTTAGAAAAATCTTGTGGCTGATGCGTCCGCTTTCCAAACGTTTGTAAAATACAACAAAACCTCCACGCTCCCAGTGCAAAATCTTCATCGCAATACTACTTTTATTCATGAACACATACATATCTCCGTTGATAGGACTTAGGGACAGATAGCGGATCAATCCGTACAAACCGTCTAATCACTTGCGTAAATTAACACCATGTAAACAAATTACAAACCGATAAACATGTCTTTTTCAAGCAAAGATCGGAGTTTGATTTTTGAACAGTAATACTGCTAGTTTGGGATACTCACTTTTCTTATAATCATAATCCCTGTATTTTGATGGAGCAAAGTTATTAAAGTGTTGGTATATTTAAACAACAAAACCCACCGGATAGTGGGTTTTGAGTGTTTAGTCTATATTACTTTTTATTTATCATAGAAGAAAGTACATCTGCGGTTACCCCTGAACTCCGTTTTGGGTTCCAGCAACCGGCCTTTACCGTTTGCAATTATTCTTGCCGGATCAATTTTATACTTTGTTATCAGTTCATTTCTAACCTTATCGGCTCTTCTCTGGCTAAGTTTAATATTATAATCCGGTGTTCCTACATAGTCGGCAAACCCTCTCACTTCGACAATGAGAGATGGATCAGCCTTCATTTCTTCGGCAACCAGCGATATTGCTTTATATCCGGCAGCATCGATATCTGACTTGTCAAATCCGAAATACACTCCCGAATCATCAACGGCATAACCCTTAATAGATCTTCCCCAGAAATCAACGGCTGTATTGGCTGGAGTATTTGGTTCGCGGTCTCTGTTATCCGGAACTCCATCGCCATCACCGTCTGTATTGACTTCGGGAGCAATCACAACCGGAGTGGTTACTGCCGGTGTAGTTACCGCTGGTGCTGCAAGTTTGTTTTCCAGATATGCAATTCGTTTTTTCAATTCAGGAATACTCTCAACTGATGGCTGTATCTCCTTTAACTTATTTACACCCGGTCTCAGCGCGTCAAGTTCATTCTGTTGAGCAGTAATCTTGTCCTGTAATGCAAGTATGTCGTCATCAGTGGTATTATTAATTTTTGTGAACTGAGCCATATTCATATTGCGTACATGATCCTTGTTCTTAGCATTGAATTTCCAGCGAAGCTGCAGGGTACCCATTGAAATATAATCATTTGTTACACCCCAATAGTTTCTTCCATCCAGATTATCCTTATTGTAAGAACGGTACTGGTACTTTACTCCTAAGGCTAAACTTTTACTAAAGTTATATTCAACGATTGCTCCTAAAGGAAACACCATTGCACGTCCATCGGTAAAATGCTGGTCATAATCCAAACCGTAATAACCCGAAAGGGAATTTATTGAAACAGGTCCATCAATTGTTGTTTGATAGTCAATGCTATAAGCTGCCATACCAATACCGAGAGTAGCCCATAAGCCCCATTTTGAATTGGAATGACTATTGAAGGCTTTCAACATGTTAAATGCCATGAAACAATCGGCATTGTGCATTGTATTTTTCAACGAATAATAAAATCCCTCAGCCTTAACAGGTAAATAATAATATTCGATCCCCATACTCCAGGCTGGATTAATGGTATATTCGACCGAACCGCCATAACTTAAACCCATAACAGAATTTGGAATAATTTGATTATAGTTCTGTTTAATGTCACCATCAAACTTATTGAGACCACCTTCAAACGTAATAGACCAATTGGACTTATTGGCATTAGTTTGAGAAAATACACCAATAGACATAAACAGACTAAAGAAAAAGATAAATGCTTTTTTCATAACGTTTTATTTTATTATTTATACCAGAATATTTCAGAAATTTATGCACTCTTTTGTTCAACTTTAGGCTGATAACAAGAACTCTGTCAATAAATATGTTGTTGTTCTTCAAATCAGAAATAATACCATTAAATACGTAATTTGAGAGTTGAATTTTAAGGTACTGTTAACTACTAAAAGATTGATAGCTTGTCTGTTTGCAGTTTCAAGTTCTCGTTTTTTAAAAGAACCAGAATAAGAAGCAAAAACTAAAAAATATGCGATTTTATATAAACGTGCCCAGAGAATTATTGCCAAAAAAATATTTTTTTTGACATGTCATTATACGTGGGAAATTTACATTTCTTTGATTTTTAAGTTATAAAATAAATACAAAATTGAACATAATAACATCAATAAGAATCCGTCACCGATAGGAACCATTGTGCCAGGATCTGGATCATTCCCCGGGTCAATGATGATATCATCTATAGCTTCAGTCCCTCGCATCAATATACCTTGAGTGGGTGTTACTGAAGAAGAATAATAACTGGAGGATTTTAAATTCAAATTACTACTTGTACTTCTCCTGCTTCTTTGAGTTAAGAATATACCTGCCGAAGAACGTATTTCTGGATAATCGCTCTCATTATTATTTCTTTTTCGGTTAAGATTTACTAATGGTTGATTATTTGCCAGGTTTGGAAAATCTATATCAGAAAAAATATTTTTTTCTCTCACTTGGTAATCATTGTTGAAAGAAGTCATATTATAGTTACCGTTAGAGATTTGTTTCCCCCTTTGAATACTCTTCTTTGAAAGTCGGGTTTTATGTCTCTTATTGTAATTCTCTGATCGAAATGGGACAGTGTTTATGCTTATATTATTACTATAAGATAATTGATTTTTTGCTTTATCTATGTCATAATAAAGAAAATAGATAGCTAATCCAAGTGTTGCTATAAGCGCTGTAATTATAATTTTATTTTTCATATATAGAGAGCTAAATTAGGTTTTGAATATAGACTTATTTTATATAACCTTTAGGATAGAAATCAAGACAAAGATTAAGATAAAGACATTAATAATCACCTGATTATTACTTTTGAGATGGTTTGTTGACTGCCTGCATTAAACTTAACCAGATAGGCTCCCCTTTCAAGTTTTTCCGATAGTTGGAGATTATTCAAAGGATACAGGTTTTGATTGATAAGCATTTTGCCGGTGACGTCAAATACTTGTATTGTGCCACGATATGGAGTATTGTTTGTTGCTAAAATATAGCCATCTATAACTTTTACGTTCAATAAATGATCGGTTGAGTTCTCATTATTTGAAGTTACAATACTTCTGATCTGGAATCTATTCATGCCTGTACCTTTGTTTGAAGACGTAAACTGATAGGTAACCTCATCTTTGTCCAATGGAATAAAATTGTTTGTCACCAAATCCACTAAAAATAAATTAGAATAACTGTTGTCCAGGTTTGTTTTCTTCACCTTTAGTGTATATTCCGTATCCGCATTTGCCACAAACCCGATGTATGAACCGATCAGATTGTTTGTGGTGCTTACCTGCATATTTCCATCCAAAGTAGGAGCGTAGATATATGCTGTTGGCACTCCGAAGAATTTGTGTCCGTCCCATCCGTTATCAAAACTGTCGGAAGTACCTTCCTGAGAGAACATCCACAGTTTGTCTTTGGTAGAAGCACTGTTCAGTTCAATTTCCAAATACGAAAGGGCATTTGAAGCCAAAGCGTTACCATTGACTTTTTGACGAGGCACCGTTTGAGGCTGTGTATTCTTTTTTAAATTCACATATTTTAATGTTACCTGTCTGTCGTTGTCATCGTTTCCGATGTGACGTAGCAGGAATCCGTTCATCGAAGGAATGTTTGAGTAACCCATTACCGGTGCTGTTTCTACCGGAATACTGATGTACATTCCGGCGTTTACTCCGGTTTGAGTTCCCGCAACGGCCTGGCTACCCCATACACCGAACGATGCCGTATTGTATAGATACACCGTTTTTTCTACTGAGCCATCTGCCGGAAATTCAATGTTGTTTACCGGCAATGCCGCTGTAAACGAATTCCCAAAGACGTTCTGTCCCAACCCGTAACGAGAATTGTATTCATTCGTGTCGGTACTTCCTGCAACGGCCGGTGCTTTGTGTGTGAGTGTGAGAGTTTTGTCACATAGTGTGAGCGCTCCTTTCATTATAATGATTTTTTGTGCATCCTGCGTTATTTCGTATCCCGAGAATGCTTCCAGTATGCTTGAATTTGTGAGCGTTTCCCATTTTTTGTAATACGAAGGGATGGTAGTCCCGTTTGACAACGTGGTTGTTCCGTTCATATCTTCGTGGTATTTGCGCAGATACGATCCATAAAAGGTTGGGTTTGCAACTATTCTACTTACCGGAATACCAAAGAACTGCCAGTGGTAATATCCTGAAAATACAGTATTGTATGTCGGGCTACCATTGATAATATCCGTCCAGGAGTATGGAGTGGCTTGTTTGTATCCTTTGGCATACATCTGCACTGTTCCCATCACGGTGGTACCGCAGCCGTTTTTCACAATAAAAGAGCCGTTCGCAGTAGTCCCATCGGTTGCTGCTTCAATTTTAAGTTTATCTGAATTTGTTTCAGAGCCGATTACTTTTTCATTAATGATTAATGCTTTCCCCGCAGGGATTATAGTAGCCAAATTCGTGGCATTGATTAAGTTTCCAATGGTGCGATCCATATCTAACCGTAAATCTTTGATGGCTGCGGAAGTCCAATTGCTTGTGGTCGCAAATTCAACATCTTCGTTTGTGATTTGATTTGGAACACTTCCTGCTGTCCAGTTGGAGGCAGTCCCCCAATCGTTAGTATTTGTTCCGTACCAGTAATTCTTAAGATTTACTGTAAATAAATAATCTTCCACTTCTCCATTAGAAGCTGCACCGAAAGAGCGTGTATCTTCAGCGGTGGTAGTTGCGGCATTAGTGTTAACCAACACATCGGTAGTTAATCTGAATCGTCCGTATATTTGTGTATTCCATACACTGCCCGGAGTCCAAATACTTGCAAGAGGAAAATTTAAAGTAATCGCAACCGAGGTAGCACCGGGCGCAACGGTGGCGGTGGCAAACTCGTTGCCGTCAAAACGACCGTTGCTATTTATATCAACCCACGCATACAAATAAGCGGTGGAAGTGGTTGAGTTATGAACGGGTATGGTAAAATTGAATGTTCCCTTAAAATTATCAATAGTGGTAATGGTGATGCCGTCGTCTGTATCTAAATTGGCTGCTGTTGATGGCTTGCCGTCATTTTCGTTCGTTACATTTGAACCTAAATATAAATCATTCGTGGCAGGATTGGTAACGTGTCTTGGTCCGTTATCACTTAACATTGTGCGGTAATTTCCGGCTGCGATTCCGTCTCCGGCAGTTGCCGTACTGGCATCCGGTGCATCGCCAAAATCAAGATTTACGGGAGCATTGGCACAGCGGGCACCATCGTTACCGGTCAGACCGCTATTACCGGTGGCAAAAACTACCCCAGTATAGCTTGGTCCGTTTACATTAATTCTGTATATTGTGCCAGCGGTATTGTTGTAAGCATACAAATAATCATTATTATCAAAATAAGTGGCTCCATAATTAACACTTGGAACTCCTATGGCACCTAAACTGGTTTGAGTTAAGGTAGTAAGATTAAACTGATAAAGTAGTCCGGTACTTGTAACTGCATATAAACGCCCCTTGTTTGTAAATGCCCAGTCGGCAATATTCACAGCCGTACCGGTCAATGTAAGGGTATTGATCAAACGTAAATAGGTAGCAGAAGCAGGATCTACGTCAATCACATATACCGTATTTGAAGTTTGTTCACGCACATACAGTTTGCCGTTATATACGTCGCCTACAATCAAATTCAACCCTTCAAATGCAGGAATTTCACTTACATACGTTGTGTTGTACACGAAATTTGCACCCGAAGCAGTAACTTTGGTAGCTGTAATATAGTTAACACCGCCAATGTCTCCTACTCCATAAAAGATGCCATCTATTTCATTGTATCCGATTGCGTTTACTGATGCACTTAAATTATCAGTCGTTAATGCGGAGCTCACACCTGTGGCTAAATTCAACGAAACCCAATCGCTTGTAGCACCTTGTACCATAAAAGCAGGTGAAGGACAAGTTAATCCGACTAAATTAGAGTAACCGTTGCACTGTACATATTGAAGTACATTCCCATAATTCACGAGACTACGAGTATAATACACATCGTCCATATATCCTTTGTAGGATACAAAAGTGGCTGCAGTATGTATGCCTTGTGCAGCGCTACCTGTGCCAAATATCGCTCCCAGTCCACCTCCGTCGCTATGTGCTGTAATATCATCTATATCTTGAAACTCTGTTGATCCCAAAATAATACCATCCAACGCCCAAACCAATCGACCATTGTTACTACCGTCATAAGTAAATGAAATATGATGAAAAAGACCATCGGTTGGGAATGGGAAACCAGGAATGGTAAGACCTATACCTCCTTCAATGACCGAAATGCGAAGCATTCCAGCATCATTTAAGAAAACGGTGATCCCATTGCTACTACCTCCTTCATCAAATATAATCTGATTTCCACCACCTGATACCTGATCGGGTTTTATCCAGGCACCCCAACTTAATTTATTGATGAGTGTAGTCATAAACGTACCTGCGACACCCGTAGAATACTGTACACCCGCTCCATTAAAATAAGCTGCTTGTCCGCTGATGGCTGTAGTAGAAGAGTAGGAAGCAGGACCTGTACCACCTACCTTATTGTAACCGTTGCCGGTAGCATCGTTGGCATTACCGTCCAAAGGCCAATAGGCACCTGTGGTGGCTGTAGTAAAGGTGTTGTTTTTATAAATATTATCCACAAAACAATTAGTTACAGCACAAACACTTGCGACATAGCTGCCATCAACAACAGCACTATTCGTACCGGGGTAAGCAGCTCCTACTACAGTTCCGTCTGCATTGACAGCCACTGGCGACGTGCCATAATAGCCATCATCGCCACCATCTGCTGTAACGCTCGAGTAGGCTTCGTTTACATCCGAGCAACCATCTCCATCACTGTCCAAATCCAAATAATTTGGTGCACCATCATTATCAGTGTCCACAACCGGACAAACCTGAAAAATCATTTCTAAACCATCTTGCCCAAGTGCTTCTGGTCCAACGCCAGATACTGTAAATGTCAATGTACTAACATTCCCAATAAACTGAATACTTCCGGCGGCTGTACCGGTAGTGATATTTGCTTCTGCACCCGGATTTGTGGTACCGAGATACACATTCGGTTGTCTGTAAAATTTGTTTTCGTTTACAATTAATTGACTGTTTCCGGCTAATTTATTCATAATAATGCCAGGCGTGATTAATGTAAATTCAGAGGAATTACTATAATAATTAGAACCAATAATACTGGTTCCTCCCAATCTATCTATGTGAATTATGGGGTTTAATACGGGTTTTGAAAAGGTAATGGTGAGTGTGGCAGTTCCGGCATCATCTGCCGCATTATTCATACTGGTTGCTTCCGGAGTTAAATCCCAGGTGTATAAATATTCTAAAGAATTAGCCCCTGCCAATGTAGCGTCAGACCAAAAATTGGTAGTATTAAAAGTACCGGTAGGAGTATAAGAAATAGCCGTATTTACAGCATTTGTTACATTGAACGTAACTCCTACACTACCAGCCGTACCGGAAGCGCTTGTTCCTGAAGTTGTCCAAGTTCCTGTTTTTGCTAATGTACAAGGATTTTCATCGGTATCCAATATTCCATCGTTATCATCGTCAAGGTCGCAATTATTGCTTTTACCATCACCGTCCGAATCAATATTGCCGGAAGCAACCGCATCGCAGGGGTCACCGGAGAAACTGATCCAGTGATCTTCCACTTCGCCCAATGCTACTGTTGATGTAGCATTAGATGTGTTCATTGCATCGGTGGTGATGCGTAAACGCATAGCACGGTGAGCAATTGTTGTTGGAGCAGTTGTAATCCCTGTCCACGATAAAGAGGCTGTAGTTTGCCCGGTTGCCACTGTTGCACTGGCGGCTTCAGTAGCTTCAAAAGTCCCGTTCCCATTAAAATCAACCCATCCCGTTAACGTAGCAGAAGAGGCCATGCTATTGTGAACCGGTATGTTCGTTAAAGAATAGGAAGATTTACCTAAACTCCAAACGATATTGGATACAGCATCCTCATCATTAGTTCCGGTATTGTTATCGGCATCACAATTAGTTGAATGTAAAATAGTAGCGTCGTTATCGGGAGCAATAGCACCAAGATACAAATCAGTAGGAGTAGTTAACGTACCTGGATCTATTACCGTACTGCCTCCATTTGTACCTGTTGATAAATAATTAGTAAAAGTAGTGCCAATTGTTCCCACAGGATTACCACCTGATATCACCGGTTGAAAACAATGGATTGCGTTTCCGTAAGAAGTAGCGGCATCGCCTCCATCCTGATCGAGAATAAAGCCAACTGCAATAGCTGACCTACCGCCACATAATAATTTAGAATCTACTACTAATGGAGAAGCTGCACTTGCTGCTGTTTTGGTGGTATATAATAAGGCGACATTTGCCATACCCGTCGTATTCGACGACCCCATCGTCATTTTAGCGGTAAGGTTATTGTTTGAGAAAGTAATCTGTCTATACGTATCATTGCTTTGCACCGCTTTCTCTAATAATTGCCAGGTGGAACCATTTGTAGTACATTGAGCATATTCAAAATTTGATGCGTCAAGCCAATCATCGGTTTCGGCACTGGCAAATACCAGCGACAACGGCAATGTGGCTCCCGAGGCACAAGTAACATAAGCGGTAATTTTAAACGTAGCTGTTAAATAGGGCGAACCGGTACTTCCACCATTATCGGGACGAAGCGCGTAATATAAGGTATTGTTTGTCTCTGTCCCCCCGATATTATATAATTCATCCAGTCCATCATAACCATAAGAACTGTTATATCCTTCAAGTTTTATACTTGATAAAAGGAAATTATCATATGCTTGTCCAGTAAAATTAACATGACTAATGGTAACGTGCACCGTTCCTGTACCAATAGCAAAATCGCGTGTGGTGGTTCCTCCATAAGGTACAGTGAAACCCTGAAAATTCATCCACCAGATACGGTCTTTATACAAACCTGTACCTCCGGTAGCTTTTAATGCCTGAGCTTGACTCGTATATGCGAAACACAGCAATAACAGAATAATTGATATTCGTATTAAAAGTGGAAAAAGCAGATTTATTTCTTTTTTTAAAACGCCATATTTTTTTATCAGATATTTCCTTCTCTGTAAAAGAAAGTCTGCGAAAATTGAAAATTGTTTCATAATTAAATTGCTTTAGTTGTAAATATTTTGTCTCACAGATATTTTATTCTTATTGTAAATTTTCCATTAAAAGGAATATCATAAAGTCATGGTGTTTTAAGTGGTTTTTTCAATTTAGTTGATAAATTGTGTTTTTTTTAGGTGTAGAGTTCACGTGTTTTTACTGTTTTTACTGGAATAATACATTCTTCTGGAAAAAAGAATTTGATGTTGCTAAAATGAGACTAATTTTTGTAATTTACTATAAATCACCCCCCCGACATGATTACGACATTTGAAAAATCGCATTTATAATATATTCAAATGGCTGTATTGAAAATAAAAAATGCCCTAAACTCTATAATAAAGAGTATAAGGCACCGTACACAATTATTCTATTTGTGAAACTTTAGTTTAAACAATAAGTTTACAAGATATATTTTTAATCAATATTCAACTATTTTCAAGATTCTTCATCCATCTGTTAAAGTTTTCGTCGGACGGGATATTGTATTTTTTTCTAATCCTGCTTTTATGTTTTTCCACAGCTCGGGCTGTTACAAATGTATATTCAGCAATATCTTTGGTAGAGAAATTAAGGTATGCTAGCGCACAGAAGGCAAGCTCCGTATTTCGAATTTTTGGGTCTAACTCTTTTAATTTGGATATAAATCGAGGATAAAGTTCTTCAAAAAGTATAAGAGCTTGAGGGTCATTATATTTAGATAGTTTGACCATCTCATTAAACTTGTTTTTGTCTACGTTCTCGCTTAGTAAAATTGTTTGTTTTTCTTTTTCTTCAATTATTTTATCTTTATGTTTTTTTATAGAAACGTGTTTTTTATATCCTAAAATGGAAAAAGCTATTACAAGAAGAACGATTGAAATAATAATAATCAAACTTCTTCTTTGAGCAGTTGATTGTTTTTCATTTTTCTCTTTCAGAATGATTTCAACTGTTTTTTGAATATTTTTATTGTATTCATCGAGTTTTTTTAAACTCTCGCTATTGTATTTACTTTCATAGAATTCCTTTTGCCCCGGACTATTTAATTTTCTATATATATCTGCAATTCGATGATAAGTGTTTAACCTAAAATCCGAATATTCCCATTTTCTTAGTTCCATATCTTCTGCCGTCAGCAAATAGTATTTTAACGCTTGCTGTAAGTTCCCTTCTTTACTATAAAAGTCACCTATTTTAAAATATTGAAAGAACTTTGTTGTTTTCGGATTATTTTGAACTTGTGATACGCTTTTTTGAAAGTAAAATAAAGCAGAATCGTTTTGATGTAAAGCCTGAAAAATTCTGGCTTTTTGAATAAATAAAAATGAACGACTTTCATCAATATCTTTATTAATAAATACTGTATCCTTTGTCAAAGAGATTGCTTTATATAAATATGTTTTGGCTTTATCATAATTCTTTTTATCAATATAATAACCAATAACATTACAAGTCGCTCTCAATCTGACGTAAGCTGCATCATAGCTTTTTTCTTTATTTAGTAACTCTAAAATCTCAAAGCTTTTTTTTACTCCCTCTAAACGTAATCCTAAATTTACATAATTATTATGTTTTATTTGTTTAACCATTGCTTGAGCCACCGGATCTTTTTTATAATATTTTTCTTTGGTAGCTTTCTCCATAAATTCAATGCTTTCTTTTTGATAACCCATAAAAAACAATGATCTAGATATATATATGTAGCTATACGTTTTCCCCTTCGAGTCGCCATATTCTTCAGCAAATAAACTAGCCTGCTTTGCATACTCTAATGCTTTCAATTGATTAACTTGCGAATTATCTTTATATAAATTGAATAAGTTTTCAATTTTTTGATTGTAATGATAATGATTTGAGCAAGATAAATTTATTACAATAAATAAAATAAGAATTAGTTTTTTTTTAAACGTGTTCATTGTGGTGTACAGTAAAATCATGTTTAATTCAGATGAGTTTAATGTAAAAGGTTTGTTTTTTAAAATTGTGAATGTTTGTTGTATTTCCGAATTTTTATAAAATAAAACAAAAGAAGACTTTGCCTGAAATTATTTTGTTTTCAAGTAAATTTACATTTATACAGTTTTAGGTGAGTGTATTATGATAACAAATAACAGAATGTTTAATTCTGATTAAAAATAGCACACAAAAGTAATAATACAAATTAATATTACTTGTATTGCATCTTATTATTATAGCCTAATTTTAATTATTTTTATCATATGAATTGTCAACTCTATGTAAACATATGCACTGTCTTGTTACACAAAGTGTTATCGTGCTTGTTTTATCGGAATTAATATATTGGTTTCTTTGAACTGTATTTCAATATAAAATTCATATAGTGAATTACTATATTGAAAATACAGTAATCACCTTTGAGCTTGAGCCGGTTGATGTAGCTGAGATGACAAGGCGGATATCGGAAATTACAAAAGTCTATCCCTGGATTGTGTATGAAGAAAACGGTGAGATAATCGGCTATGCCTATGCTTCGGGCTGGAGGAGCCGCCCTGCTTACCGGTCAA
>Ga0316603_10001563_pt1 | contig 12256 bp, 5 predicted proteins | sample OWC_soil_day10_n_FD_207649 | JGI IMG/M metagenome (GOLD analysis project Ga0316603, IMG submission 207649) | Wetland soil microbial communities from Old Woman Creek delta, Ohio, United States - OWC_soil_day10_noCT | ecosystem: Environmental > Terrestrial > Soil > Wetlands | place: USA: Ohio...
AGAAGAAGCAGCCGACGATGGAGGTCCGGCACAAGGACGGGACGACGCGACGGTTCCACATGCCCTCGCGCGCCCACCTCATGGTCGCCGACGGCGAGGAGGTCATGGCCGGCGACGTGCTGGCGAAGATCCCGCGCGAGACCACCAAGACCAAGGACATCACCGGCGGCCTGCCCCGCGTCGTCGAGCTGTTCGAGGCCCGGAAGCCGCGCGATCCCGCCATCATGAGCGAGATCGACGGCATCGTGAAGTTCGGCGGCATCGTCAAGGGCCGCCGCAAGGTGCTCATCGTGCCTGAGTCGCAGGGCGACACGCGCGAGTACGAGATCCCGCGCGGCGTGCACGTGAGCGTCCAGGAAGGGGAGCCGATCCGCGCGGGCGAGCCGCTGATGGACGGCCCGCGGAACCCGCACGACATCCTGGCGGTCCTCGGGGAGAAGGAGCTGCAGCGGTACCTGGTCAACGAGATCCAGGAGGTCTACCGGCTGCAGGGCGTCACCATCAACGACAAGCACATCGAGACCATCACCCGCCAGATGATGCGGTGGGTCAAGATCGAGGACGTGGGCGACACCGAGTTCCTCGTCGAGGACACCGTCGACAAGTTCCGGTTCCGCTCGGAGAACGAGCGGGTCATCATGGAGGGGAAGAACCCGGCGAAGGGCCGCCCCGTGCTGCTCGGCATCACCAAGGCGTCGCTCTCGACCGAGTCCTTCATCTCCGCTGCGTCGTTCCAGGAGACGACGCGCGTGCTCACCGAGGCGTCCATCTCCGGCAAGATCGACTACCTGCGCGGCCTGAAGGAGAACGTCACGATGGGCCGGCTCATCCCGGCGGGCACGGGCTTCGAGTACTACAAGTCCGTGCGCATCCCCGCCGACGAGCCGCCGCCTCCTCCGCCTCGCAGCGAGGAAGAAGAGACGATGGAAGACGACATCGATTCCTTCGGCGGGATCGGGATGACGGGCTGGCCCGGGAATGAAGGCGGCGAAGAAGACGTGCCGCTGGAGCCGGAGGCGCCCGGGGCGGCGGCGCAGGTCGCGGGCGACGAGAAGCGGCCGCGGTAGCGAATCCGGCGGGGCGGAATCATCAAGGGCGACGGCCGACGCGGCCGTCGCCCTTCGCGTTTCAGGGCTTCCGCTCTCTCACGCGGTTCTCGTCGTGACGCCCGGTCAGCGGGGCGGCTCGAAAGGCACGCCGACCGAGTACCAGCACGAAACCGGTCTCCCGGCCTTCCGCGCCGGCTCGAACATCCACTGCCGGACCGCCGCGGCCGCGGCGGCGTTGAGCGACGGCGCCTTGCTGGAGCCGCGGAGCACCTGGATCTCCTCCACGTTGCCACCCGGGCCGATGAGCACCTTCAGCACGACTGTGTCCTGCACCCGCTGCTGCAGCGCGTCCTCGGGGTACACGGGCGCCACCTGCTTGACGACGGACGGCCGCACGTCGACTTCCATCGCCTCATAGACCCGGCCCGGCGTTCTCGTCGGAGCGCCGCCCGCCGGCTGGCTCGCCGGCGCGGGTGCAAGGACTTGGGGCGGCGGAACGGGTGCTGCAGGCGTGGCCGGCGACGCGCCTTTCGTGACTGTGCCGCGCGCCCGGGGCAGAGCGGCCCCCCGCTGCGGTGTCGTCCGTGAGTCCAGGCCCGGACCGGTGCTTCCTGCCTTGAGAGCAGGAGAACGCGCGGCGGCAGCGCCTTGGCCGGGCGCCGCAGGCACGGCTGCTGGAACGGCGCCACTTCCCGCAGGAGCAACTGCGCCGTCCGGAGGAACCGGTGCCGGGGGCGGCGCAGTGGCGGGTTCGACTGACGCCGGGGGCTCGCTGGCCGGGGCGCCGCCCGGCGTTTGCAGGCCTGCACCTGTGCGGTACCACCACGCGCCGGCAACTGCCAGAGCGACCACCAGGACGCCGCCGGCGCCGATGAGCGCAGCGGGCAGGCGCCGGCGCTTGCTCCCGGCGCCGGGCACCAGCGGACGCGGCGCGGCTGGCGGCTGAGGCCGGGCCGGGACCTTGATCGTGGGGAGCACGACGCCCGGGCTGGCGGGGACGGGGACCTGTGGGCCTGGCGCGGCTGGCGGCTGAGGCCGGGCCGGGACCTTGATGGTGGGAAGCGCGACGCCCGGGGCGGCGGGGCCGGACGCAGCCGGGAGGGCGCCATGCTGGTCCTCGGGGATTGGCGCGAGCACAACGCCGTCGCCGCCGAAGACCGCCGGCGTCGGAGAGCCGGAAACGGGAATCGGCAGGACCGGCGGCGTCCCGCGGGCCGTGCTCGCCGTGAACGTGGCTCCCGCCTCAGGCGAGGCCGCGACGACGGCGGGCACCGGAGGAGGCGCGGTGGCGATGGACGCAAGGGCAGCCACCGCCCCTCTGCGGGATGCACGCGGCATCATCGCGCGAAGCGCCGCGACGAAGTCCCCTCCCTTCTGGTACCGGTCGCCAGGGTCTTTGGCGAGCGCCCGGTCCAGGATCGTGGCGACCTCCGGCCCGATCGCACCATTGAACTGTCCCGGCGGTGTCGGCGGCTCGTGGGCGATCCGGTACATCGTCGTGGCGATGTCGTCGCCGGCGAACGGCCGCTCCCGCGTCATCATCTCGTAGAAGACCACCGCTGCGGAAAACAGATCGGACCGGCCGTCGAGGGGCAGGCCGCGCACCTGCTCGGGTGACATGTAGCTCGGTGACCCCAGCACCGTGCCCGTCTGCGTCATCGTCGACAGCGCGAGGCGCGCCACGCCAAAGTCGGCGATCTTGACCCTCCCGCCCGACGTCAGCAGGATGTTCGCGGGCTTGATGTCCCGATGAACGATGCCCTGGCTGCCGGCGAAGTCGAGGGCCGAACAGACCTGGTCGAGGACTTCGACGGCCAACTCCATCGGCAGCGGCGCCCGCTCGGCGATGATGGCGGCGAGCGGGCGTCCTTCGATGTACTCCATCGCCACCGCCGTCAGGCCCCCGCCTTCGACGATGTCGAAGATCGTGATGATGTTCGGATGCGAAAGGACGCCCGCCGCCGCCGCCTCCCTGTACAGGCGGTCGCGGAACACCCTGGCGTGAGCGTCTTCGGGGTGGATGGTCAGCGTCTTCAACGCGACCGTGCGGCCGATGACCGGATCGAACCCGCGGTAGACCACTCCCATCGCCCCGCGGCCGAGTTCTTCGAACATGCGGTACCGGCCGATGGTCCGAACAGACGTCGTGACTTCCGGCTCGTCGGGCGCCATACGCGTGTCCTTGCACAGCGATCCGGCCCCGCGTGCCGCCGATCGCGGCGGAGGCCTCGCGGGCCCGTTGACCAGGGGAGAGTGCTGGCCCAGATTATCGCATTGACCGTCGTGCGGAAGCCATCCGCTTCCGCGCGGCTGGCGCGCCTCAGGCCGGGCGGCGCATGGTACGATGGACCCGCTCTGCCATCACGCGCGCCCGGCAGCCTCGGCGCCGGGGTTCCGGCGCACCGGGACCCGTCCACGGACCGGAGAGGGAGCAGGAGGTCAGCGGGAGTGGAGCCTGCCACAGGGGGCCGGGCGGCCGCGCTCCGGGACGTGGCGCTGGTCGCGGCCGCGTTCGCGGCGCTCGCGGCGGTGATGACCTCCCCGGTCCTGCTGCAGGCCGACCGCGCGCTTCCGGGCGAGCTCGGCGACCCGTTGCTCAACACGTTCATCCTGGGCTGGGATGCCGACCGGTTCCGGCACGGCTTCAGCGGCCTGTGGACGGCGCCGTTCTTCTTCCCGCTGCAGGACACACTGGCGTTCTCGGAGCACCTCCTCGGGATCGCGGTGTTCACGTCGCTGGCCGTGTGGGCGACCGGCAACCCTGTCCTGGCCTACAACCTGGCCTTCCTTGCCTCCTACGTCCTGGCAGGCGTGGGCATGTACCTGCTCGCGGCGTCCCTGTGGCAGCGCCGCGATGCTGCGTGGCTCGCCGCGCTGGCCTTCGCGTTCGCGCCTCATCGCGTGATGCACGTGACCCACCTGCAGGTGCTCATGTCAGGGTGGATGCCCCTCAGCCTGTGGGGGCTGCACCGCTATTTCGCGACCGGGTCGCGAACGAGCCTCGCCGTGTTCGCGGCCGCCTTCGCGCTGCTGGGCCTGTCCAACGGCTATTTCCTGTACTTCTTCTCGATCGTCATGGTGCCCGTCCTCGCGGCCGAGATGTGGCGCGCCGCGGTCCCGGGTTCCCCGGGCCGCCATCTCCGGCTCCCGTGGCCCGAGGCCCGGGACCTCCTGCTCGCGGCGGCCGCGATCCTCGTGACGCTGTCTCCGGTGGGGCTCTCGTACCTGCGCGCGCGCGGCGCCTTCCATCACCATCGCGCCGTGGACGAGATGGTTTCGTTCGGTGCCCGGTGGTCAGACTACCTCCGCATCCCCTCCGGACTGCGAGTGTGGTCGGGGGTCCTGCAGGTCGGGGAGGGCGAGCGCATGCTCTTTCCCGGGCTGATGGTCGTTGCCCTCGCGGCGCTGGCGCTGGTGACGGCCCGCCGCGGAGCCTGGGCCGGGAATCCGTTGAGGCCTCCGCGCTGGTCGCTGCACGTCTGGACCTACGCGGCGGTACTCGGCCTGGCGCTCTGGCTGTCGGCGGGACCATCCGGGCCGGGGCCGTACCGGCTGCTGTTGCTGGCGCTTCCCGGTTTCGACGGCCTTCGGGTTCCGGCGCGGTTCGTCGTCGTGGTGGCCCTCGCGCTCGGCGTGCTCAGCTCCGCTGGCGCGGCGTGGCTGCTCAGCCGCCTGCGCCCGCGTGCGGCGTCCGTGATTGCCGTCCTCCTCGCGGCGGCCATCGCACTCGAGGGCTACGGCGGGCCGCTGAAGCTGGCGCCCTTCCGGCACGACCAGCCCGTCAGGTCCGATCTCAACGCATGGCTGCGGGACGGGCCTCGCGGGGGAGTACTCGAGCTGCCGATTGCCGGCCCGATCCTCGAGCCGTTCACGCTTGTCTACCAGTACAACACGCTCCTGCACGGCCGCCCGGTCGTGAACGGCTACAGCGGATACGGATACGCCATGCAGGACTTCCTCGGCGGCCCAGGCTCGCCGCTCCGCGATCCCGAGGCGCTCCCGGGCATGCTCGAGGGACTTCGGGCTGTCGGCGTGCGGCACGTCGTGCTGCACCAGTCGACGTTCGTCGAGCGGCCCGACCTGGGCTGGCCCGATCCGAAGATCCTCGTCGACGCGATTGATCACGCGGCCGGGACGATCGGCCGCCAGTTCAACGATGCCGTGGTCTGGCGGCTCGACGCCGCGCGGCCCCGGATGCCCGTCGACGAAGCCGCGCTGGCGGAAGTCCCGATCGACGCATCGATGATGGCGGCATCGGTGATGCCGGAGCGCCTGCGCTTCGCCGTCGACGGCGACCTTCGCACCAACTGGCGCACCGGCGCGCCACAGGAGGGGACCGAGTGGGTCCGGCTCGCGTTCACCAGGGATATCGATGTCGGCCGGCTGGTGATCCTGACGAGTCCCTATGGCGTCGGCGACCATCCGCGGCGCATCGAGGTGGAATCCGAGAGCGCGGATGGTTCACCAATGACGTTGTACTCCGGGTCGTTCCTCCCGTTCCTGATGAGGGGCCTCGCCGGCCCCATCACGGGCGCGCCGGCGGTCATCGATCTGCCGTCGAACGCGTGCCGCGCACTGCGAATGCGCCAGACCGGTCATTCGGCCACCTGGCAGTGGGCCATCCATGAACTCCGGGTCTTTGAGCGGATCCGTCCGCGGTGAGCGCCGTCAGGACCGTGCCGTGGCGGAGACCTACTTGATCGGCGCCGGAGGGCTGGCCAGCTGGCCGAGGCGGGACAGGCGCAGTTTCGCGAGCGTCTCGGCCGTCGCCCCATCGTCGGCCAGCGCATCGGTGCCGGCTGCAGAGGCCTCCCGGAGCAGGGTCACGGCGCGGTCCTGTTCCCCGGCCTCGAGATGACAGCGGGCCCGATAGTACAAGACTGCGCCGCGGCCGACCCCGGGGCCGGAGGGAACGGGGCCGAGGGTGGACAGGAGATCGAGGGCCGCCCGCGACTGGCCGAGGCGCATCAGGACGAGCGCCGTGCTGAACCCGAGGAGATCCCGTTCCTGGGCCGATGAGGCCATCGCCGCCGCGGCCTGCAGCCTGGCGAGCAGGGCGTTCGCTGCCAGGGCGGGATCGAAGACGGGGGCTCGCTTGGGGCGCCGCTGGACCGGGACGCTGAGCCGGCGCGGAGAAGCCGCGCCGCCAACCGACAGCACCACGCTCTCGCCGGGTTTCTTGCGCGTGACCTGGTTGACGAACTCGGCCGCGGACATCCGCGCGCCGTCCACGGCGCTGAGAGCATCGCCGGCCCTGACGCCGGCCGCCGCCGCGGCGCTTCCCGGGTCGACGGCCACGGCGAGCAGCGGGGCTTCCTCGAGGTCCGTGTCGACGAGGCGCAGGCCGATGTCGTTCTGGTACACCAGCTCGGATGAATCCGACGGGCGATCGAGGCGCCGGAGCGCCGCGGCGAGCGCATCGGCGTCGGCGCCGGGGACGCGGATGCGGTCGACGGCTGCGTGATCGTACCAGAACAGCAGCAGGTCGACCGGTGGAGCTCCGGTGCCCGCGCCTGCGCGCGCGACCGCGCCGAGCATCAACGGCGCGTCGTAGTTCTCACTGGCGACGCGGAGCAACCGCTTCATCGTCCCGCTGTCCCCGGCATCGGCGGCCGTCAGCAGATCGACGGTCGCGGAGTCGTTCCATCGCTGGGCCTCCGGCGGCAAGTCGACCATCGACGACAGCCGGAAGCTCTTCACCGCCGAGGCCAGGGCCCGATCGATGGCGGTCGTCAGATCCTGGGACGGCCGAGGTGCGCCCTGGCTCGCGTCGACCGCGCCCAGGAACGCCAACCCGGGCTTCAGCGTGATGTCGATCACCTCGGTGCGGCCGCGCGCGATCCTGACCGTGGTGGTCTGCGAGCCGATCCGGTGACGGACCCTCACCCGCCGCTCTCCCACGCACACGTTCCGCTCGAACGGCGATCGGCCCGCGAGCGACCCGTCGATGAACACGTCCGCGTCTGTCGGCAACGAGGTCACGCGAAGAGTGCCCACATCTGGCCGCATGCGGACCGCGCTGGTATCGCCGAACCACAGCAGCGGCGCGGTGGTGTCCAGCGAGGCCATGGCCTCGGCCGTTATCGAAACGGTCCTCGCTTCCTCCACCAGGCAGGTGCCGCGGAACCGGACGACGACCGACCGGTCGACCGGCGGGTCCCTCAGCACGAACCCCGACGACGTGCCCGGATCAAAGCGGCCCTGCGCTGCCGCCTGATCGAGGGCCGCCGCCTGCTCCGCCGGCAATTGCCGCTTGAGATCCTCGAGCCGGATCGCCGCGCCGGCCGGGACGCTGTCGACGAGCACCTCCACGTCGACGCGGTCGACGAGGAACGCGACGGGCGGCACCTGGGGTGTCGGGGCGAGGTCGGTCACGGCGGTCGTCTGGCCGGTGGTGACAGTCACCCTGGTGAAGGCGGCGCGGAACCCGGGCTTCTCGAGGCGGACCTCGTACGACCCGGCCACCACGGACGCGCGGACCGCCTCGTCGCCTGTGACGCCCACATCGACGCCCTCAACCAGCACGCGGCAGTCGCGGACGGCGCTCGTGACCTCGACGATCCCGCTCTCGCGCGTGCGCAGGCCGTCCAGTTTGACTTGCTCGTTCGGGGTCAGGGCACCCGAGAAGAGCGGGTCGACTCGAAGCAGCTCGCGGAGGCTCTCGTCGACCTTGTCGTTGTTCATCGCAAGCAGGTGCGCCCGCGCGCGGAGGATGTAGACCTGCCGGTGAGCCGGACGCTCCTCCGCAGTCAGGACGCGGGTCTTCCTGAGTTCTGCCGATTCGACAGCCAGGTGGTCCAGCGCCTCGATGGCCGCCTGGGGATCGGATTCCATCTGCTGCGCAGCTCGATCGACTCGAGCCTGCAAATCACTGATCTGCGGCGGCTCGGCCGGAGCCTGAGCGGCCGCCTGGGGCGCGGAGGCCGGGGCCTGCGGCAGCGCAGGGGATGACGTTTGCGGCAGCGCGGACGACGGCGCCTGCGCAGACGCGCAGGGCACCCCCGCGCCTGCTGCCAGCGCTCCCAGCCACCATCCAAGCACGAGCGCCCCGTACCTCATCGGAATCTCATGACGCGGGCCTGCGATTTCCCGGCCACGAGCACCCAGCCTGTCGGCGCGACGCCGATTGCCGCCGGGTTCTTCGTGGCCCGATCACCCTCCTGAGGAACCGGCACCCAGCCCGAGAGCGACGCGCCGATCTTCCCGTCCGCCGATGCCTTAAGGTGACACACGTAGATCCGCTTCAGGCCGGTATCGAGCAGGTAGAAGCCGTGGGCGCGGTCCAGCGCCATGCTCTCGATGCGCCCGAACTTCATGCCGTCGAACACCGGCCCGACTGCCGCGAGCGCACGTCCCGACGCGTCGACCACCCGCACATACTGCCCGCGCTCGTCCAGCAGGAAGACCCACCCGGCCGGTCCGATCCGGACGACGCGGTATTCGCCCGCGGGGCCCCAAGGTGCGCACCTGCCCGTTCCGGGCTCACAGCGCAGCACGCCGTCGAAATCCCTGTCGATGACGAACAGGCTGCCGTCGGATGCCGCAGCCATCGACCTCACCTTCTTCGCCTGCCGGGCCTTGCCTCCCCACGTGCCGCCCAGCACGACGGGCGATGCCGCGGGTCCCGTCCACAATCCGGTCTTCCCCGCGATGACGAGGGGGCCGTCGCGGAGGAAGGCGATCGCCGTCGGATCCTGCGGCGCCGCCCCGGCGACGGCCGAATCGGGGTCCAATCGGAACACGCGCTTCGCGCCCTGGTCGAGCAGCACGGCCCGGGTGTCGCTCTCGAAGACAACGTCCGAAGGTTCATCGATCGAGGGCAGGCCTCGTGCCGCGATCGCTTCGTAGACGGAGAAGTAGGGCGCCATCGTCGACTGCGCGGCCCGGAAGCGCCGCGAGAGCAGCGTGGCCAGTTCGAGAGCCTCTCTGCGAGCCGGGTGGTCGGCGGGCGTCTCGTCTCGAAGGAGCTGGCACTGCCGGAGCGCCTGGGGCACGCTCCCGGTCAGGGCGAGGAGGCGAGCCAGGCGCAGCCGGGCCGCCACCGCGTCATCCGTCCCGGGGTGCTCGATCACGAGTTCGTAGAGCCGGTCGAGAGCGGCATCGAACCGGAATCCGCTCTCGTCGCTGACGGCCTGGCCGAGCAGGGGTTCACCTGCGACCGCCGGTGCCTGTGCGCCCTGGGATCCGGATCCTGCCGCTCTGGATGGAGCCTGGGCGGCAGGTGCCTGCGCCAGCAGCACGAGACAGAGTGAGACGCGGGCGAGGGCCGTCCGCCCCTCAGCGAAGCTGCTGGACCACGATAGTGTCATTGTCGAGTGCCGCCCTCACGAGGAAGTGACCGCCTGACGACAGCGTGACGGTACCGACGACCTCCCGGCCCGCCGCCGGCCCCGATGCCCAACGGTAGGTGACTCGATGCGTGCCCGACGCGATACGGGGCACCTGCGCGGGGTACGGACCGGGGACCTGCCGGCCGTCGATGGCGAGCCGCACGCCAGTGTAGTCCTCGCCCTTGATGCCGAAAGCCGCGCTGCACAGACCGGGCACCGCGATCGAGCGCCGCTCTCCCGCGCGGACGGTGACCGGCGGCAGCTGTGTGTCGAGGAACAACGACTCGTTCACGGCCCGGAGCCTCAGCGGGCCAGGCTCGACCGGCAGAAGCCCGTTGTCCGTTTCGACGCGTCCGATGCGCGCATCGCCGTCGAACAACGTCACCGGGTACGGCGCGCCCTCGAACTCGATCCGGACGACCGCGCTGCCCGAACTGACGGCGATGGCGGCCGGTTCCCTGGCCCGTCCAGTCGTCACGGGCTCTTCGACTGCCGAAGGCGGAGCCGCCGCCCTCGAAGCCGCAGCCGGGCTCCCGGCGGCCACCACCGTCGCAGGCGGCAACGACGCGGAAGTCCCCGACCCGGCCGCGGCAGGAGGTACGCCGGCAGGTACCAGGTGGTCCGCAGCGGGCCTGGCGAGGGGCGTGCTCGTGCCGGCGCCGCGCGGGCCCTCGGCATCCGAGCGGGCGCGAGACTCCGCCGTCGCAGGATCGGCCCGGCGCGACCCGCCGCGCGCCTCCGTGCCCGGCGGCCGCGGAGCCGGCTCGCCGGCAAGATCGGTTGCCGCAGTGGCGCTCTCCGTTACAGGCCCCGGCACGCTGGATTCGGCCACGCGCGCGACGGCGGGCGGAGCTCCGCCGCCGCCGATCGGCAACGCCCCGGGCCTGCGCGACGTCATGATGACGATCGCCGCCACCGTGCCGATGAACATCAGACCCGATGCGATCACGCCTGCCAGCAGCAGCCGCGAACGTCCCGGGGCGCGGGCGCCGCCCGTCGTCGCGATCTCAGGCTGGGACGCGGTGCGCCCGAGCCCGCCGACGGCGGCGCCGACGGTCGCGTGAGACGGCGCATAGGCCGTCGCGGGTCCGGCTGCGGCTCCCGCTGCATTCTTCAACGCGTCAATGAGGGCGCGGCCCGTCTGCGGGCGATCGGCCCGCTCTTTCGAGAGGGCCCATTCGATCACGCGCGCCACGGCCGGCTGGATCGAGGGGACGAACCGCTCGATCGCCTGCGGCGACCCGCTGACAATCCGGTACATCGTCGTGGCCACGTCGTCGCCGATGAACGGCCGCTGGCCCGAGAGCATCTCGTAGAACACCACGGCCGCCGAGAACAGGTCCGATCGCGAATCGAGCGCGAGCCCCCGCACCTGCTCGGGCGACATGTAGCTCGGCGAGCCCATGACGGTGGACGTCTGGGTCACGCCCGCAAGCGCCATGCGGGCGATTCCGAAGTCCATGATCTTCGGGCGCCCCTCCGCCGTGAGCAGGATGTTCGCCGGCTTGATATCGCGGTGGACGATGCCCTTCGAACCGGCGAAGTCGAGCGCCGAGCACACCTGCTCGAAGATCCAGATCGCCTGGTCGAACGGCAGCGGCCCCGACCGGCCGATGAGGGCCGCGAGGGTCTGGCCCTCGACGAGCTCCATCGCGACCGCGGTCGTGGCGCCGTCCTCCACGACGTCGTACACCGTGACGATGTTCGGGTGGACCAGCGTGCCGGCCGCGGCGGCTTCCCTGTAGAGGCGCTGCCGCAGCGCGGCGGACTCCGCGTTGTCCGACGCGAACGACATCGTCTTCAGGGCGACCGTCCGGCGGATGACGGGGTCGAAGCCTCGATAGACGACGCCCATCGCTCCGCGTCCGAGTTCTCCGAGGATCTGGTACCGGCCGATGGTGCGGTTGGGGGTGTGCTCGTCGCTCATGGGGAACAGGCCGGGGACGCGGGCGCTCGGCCCCCGGATTCTACTCCAAGACGCCGCCCCGCGGACGCCCGCCCACGCCCTGCGTCCGCCCCGCGTCCGTCGTTGACAAACCCCGTGGGCCTGTATAGATTCGCTCCGTTTCTCCACGCAGGAGGCAGCCGATGAACAGGCGCCGTGTCGGTTTGTGTCTGGCGATCGTGACACTAGCCCTTATCGTCCCTATCCCCGCCCAGGCCCAGCAGGCCTGGATCGTTGACATCCTCGCCAACCCGTCGCGGTTCTGGAACCGGACGGTGACCCTGACGGGCCAGGTGCAGAACGTCAACGCGAACCCGGCAGGCACCACACGCGGCACCTATACGCTCCTCGACGAGAGCTGTCCGAACCCGATGACCGTGCGCACGAGCGATCTCCCGCCGGTCGGCCGCACGTACGTGGTGACGGGCGTCATCATGCAGGACCCGACCGCCGGCACGACCTACATGAAGGAGCTGTCGCGGTCCGAGCCCGGCATGTCCTCTGTGATGCTCTATTCCCTGATCGCCGCGGGAGTCCTGTTCCTCGGCCTGCTCATCGCGTTCGTCGTGATGCTGCTGAGGCCGAAGCGCGCGGCGGCCCCGCCCGCGCCCGGGCCCGTCGCGGAGACGATCCGGCCACGGCCGCAGGACACGATCCGGCCCGCGGCGCCTCCGCTCGCCCCGCCCCCTGCGCCCGCTCCCGTTCCGGACACCACGAAGACGACGAAACTCCCGCCTCCTCCGGTCGCGGACAGGACCCAGGTCTTCACGAGCCTCGGGGCTGATCTCGTCGTCGAGAAGGGGCCCGACAAGGGCCGGGAGTTCACGCTCCACCTGCCGGTGACCACCGTCGGCCGCGCGGGCGGCCGGCGCAACGACGTCGAGTTCGTCGACGAGACGGTGTCCAAGGACCAGGCCTCGATCTATTACGAC
>Ga0316603_10001566_pt1 | contig 12244 bp, 13 predicted proteins | sample OWC_soil_day10_n_FD_207649 | JGI IMG/M metagenome (GOLD analysis project Ga0316603, IMG submission 207649) | Wetland soil microbial communities from Old Woman Creek delta, Ohio, United States - OWC_soil_day10_noCT | ecosystem: Environmental > Terrestrial > Soil > Wetlands | place: USA: Ohio...
GGTCTTCGCAACCGCTAGCGGTTCCGGGCTAGGCTCCGGCCATGGCCGAGACCTGGGTGAAGTGCACGGAGTGCCGGAAGGAGATCGCGTACGGCGCGATGTACTGGCAGTGCAGCGTCTCGACCTGCAACCGCAGCCGGATGCCGCTCTACTTCTGCTCCGTCCCGTGCTGGGACAGCCACCTCTCGATGGTGCGCCACCGCGACGCGTGGGCCGTCGACGTCCGCGCCCCGACCAAGGAGGCGTGGGCCCAGGAGCAGGCGAACGCCGAGCCGGTGAAGCCGTTGCCGCAGACGCCGGATCGCCCACCCCCGGGCGCCGTCCCGATGCGCTCGGTGAGCGGCCCGGCACCGACCCCGATCGCCTTCCGGTCCTCTCCCTCGGGCTCGACCGCGCAGGTCAGCGCGACCCCGCCCGCGCGCCGCGTCGTCGGGGATGCATCGCCCGCGACCGCGGCGACCGTCGAGGGCAACGTCACGCTGTCGAGCACGTACGACAAGGACATCCTGATCGTCGTGTCGAAGCTGAAGAAGTACATCAAGGATCGCTCGGGCATGAACTGCTCGGACTCGGTCGCCGACATGCTGTCCGAGCACGTGCGCGCGGTCGCGGACGAGTCGATCCGCGCGGCCGCGCGCGACGAGCGCAAGACCGTGCTCGATCGCGACGTGCCCAAGGCGCGCCGCTAGCGCCGAGTGGCGTGCCTCGGAGCGTGCGCCTCGGAGGGTGCGCCTCGGCGCATGTGCGTGTGCTCGGAGGGGAGACACGAAGGCAGGAAGACACGAAGCAGAGGGTTCAGGGCTTCGCCCCTGGACGTGTGCCGGAGGCTGAGCCGCCAAGGACGCCAAGGGCGCCAAGCAGAGGGTTTCGGTCGCTACGCGACGACAGGCGAGTGCCCGCTGTGCAACCGGGAACATGGGCGAAGCCCGAGACGGTTCCTTCTGCTTCGTGGCCTTCGTGTCTTCGCGGCTCCCCTCCGAGCACACGTGCGCACGGGCGAGCCCCGACAACCTCCTCTCCTTCGTGGCCTTCGTGCCTTCGTGGCTCCCCTCCGAGCACACGCCCTGCGGGGCGAAGCCCGAGAGCCACTCGGCTTGGCGTCCTTGGCGTTCTTGGCGGCTCCCCTCCGAGCACACGTGCGTACGGGCGAGCCCCGACAACCTCCTCTCCTTCGTGGCCTTCGTGCCTTCGTGGCTCCCCTCCGAGCACACGCCCTGCGGGGCGAAGCCCGAGAGCCACTCGGCTTGGCGTCCTTGGCGTTCTTGGCGGCTCCCCTCCGAGCACACGTGCGCACGGGCGAGCCCCGACAACCTCCTCTCCTTCGTGGCCTTCGTGCCTTCGTGGCTCCCCTCCGAGCACACGCCCTGCGGGGCGAAGCCCGAGAGCCACTCGGCTTGGCGTCCTTGGCGTTCTTGGCGGCTCGTGCGCACGGGCGAGCCCCGACAACCTCCTCTGCGTGGCGGCCTCGGCGGCCTGGCGGCTCCGAGCCGCGGGGCGCTAACGCCGGACCGCGCGCGCGGTCGCGAGCCAGAAGCCGCCGACCTCGCGCCACGTGGTCTCGATCGCGAGCGGCAGCTCCGAGGTCACGAGCGCGATGCCGTCGTCGGCGACGTCGAGCTCGACCTCGGTGAACGCGACGTAGCGGCGCACGAACGGATCGACCGCCTTGTAGATCGCCTCCTTGATCGAGAATCGCAGCGTCGCCCCGAGGCCGCGCCCGAGGGTGTGAGCGTCGAGCGCGCCCTGCTCGCGCACGGTCAGGATCCAGCGCGCGATGTCCTGCCGCGACGGCGCCGCGCGCTCGAGATCGATGCCGACCCGCGCCTCGCCCGCCGGCGCGACCAGGGCCGCGGCGCGCGCGCCCTTGTGGCTGATCGAGCCGACCCAGCCCGCGGGCAGGACCGGCGCACCTCGGTCGTCGGCGAGGATCGGCGTGGCCGCGAGGCCGGGGGCGAGCTCGGCGAGCGTCGCGTGGAGCGCGCTGCGGCCGGCGACGAGCTCGCGGCGGCGAACGGCAGGCAGCGTGGCGGCGAGCGCCTGCTCCGCGGCCGGGAGTGCGGCGAGCGCGGCGTCGACGGCGTCGTCCGCCAGCTCGACGATCGTGCACACGCCGTGCGCCGTCTCGAACCGCTCGATCGGCTCAGGGCTTCGCAGGGGGCGTGCTCCGCGGCTGCGTGACCAGCAGGTGGTTCTGCTTGTTCTCGTCGGGGTAGCCGAACCGGAACGGCAGCTCGCGCAGGGGCTGGGTCTTCCACAGCTTGATGAACTGGCCGCGCGTGTTGTTGCGGTCCTGGATGAAGTACGGCCCGGTGAACACCCCGTACGTGGTCTGCTCGAAGCCCGCGGGGCCCGCGTAGCTCGGTGGGATCCCCGACGCGTCGGAGATCATCCACGCCATGTGCTTGAGCAGATAGTCGCGGATCTGCGAGAAGTCGTCGTACCAGAGCAGGAAGCTCGCCGCCTTGGTCATCACGCTGACCTTGCCCTTCGCGCGGAGGTGATCGAGCACGCGATCGTCGGCGGTCATGTGCGCATCGTCGAGGTTCGCGAGGATGTGGCGGTAGGTGCGGAGCGGAGCCTTCGGATCGCGGCGCGGGCGGTACCGGATCTCCACGTTCGAGAACACCGACTCCATCTCGAGCCAGTAGTGCTTGCGGACGTCGAACCGCTTCTTCGTCTTGTGGGTGCTCTGCACCGCGGTGACGCGGCGGTCGAGCTCCTCGTTCGACAGGTACGCGAGCGTGCCATCGGTGTTGATGTCGAAGTAGCGCAGCGAGACCGGCTCGAAGTCGAACACCGCGAGCCCCGCGAGCGCGAACATCAGCGAGCCCGGGAGCTCGGAGTACGCGGCGGCCTGCAGGCTCTTGGTCGTCGAGTGCGCGGAGCGATAGAGCCGGCGGATGTCGCGACCGATCGTGCCGAGGTCGGTGCCGAGCTGCGCGGACTTGATCGTGTCGATCGCGCGCACGTCGCCCGGCGCCTCGAGTGAGATCGTCGTGATCTCGGTCGCGTCGGGGAACACGACCAGCGCGGAGGTCAGATCGCCGCCGCCGAAGGGATAGACGACGGTCGTCGGCGCGGCCTTCGGGCGCAGGTTGCCGATGAACGCACCGGCCTTGTCGGCCCACGCCCTGCGGTACGACGCGTAGAGGCTCGACATCGACGCGCAGTGCGACGTGATCACCCGGACGGGGAACCGCTCGGGCACGGCCTCGTCCCCACCACATGCCGCGACCCGGTAGAGGGCGCGAGCCTGCGGCCCGAAGTCGGTGCCGAGGTCATCGGCCGCGGCGTGGGAGGCCAGCGCGCAGAGCACGGAGAGGGCGACGGTACGGCGCATCGGGGGCATCTTTTGGCACGAGTAGACGAGGACTTGCGAGGGTTTGTTCGAAGCCTGGCGGTGAAACCTGGGCAAGGTGAAGCCCTGACACGTCCAACTACCCGGATCCAATTGGTCGGACCACTGGCACGAACCCCGCAGTACCTCCTCCCATGAAACGCCTCGCCTGCTTGCTGCTCGTGGCCGCTGCGATGACCGGATGCGCGGAGCCCAAGTCGATGCTCGTGCACCGCCCCGAGAACCCGACCGTCGACACCGCGGTGACCGCGATGTGGACCCACGAGATCCAGAGCGTGGCGCGTGATGGCGACTGGATCCTGACCCGCTCGTACTACGCGGTGTCCGATGCGATCGCGAAGATCGCGCCCGGCGAGGACCTGTCGCACGCGTCGATCTACGACGCGCAGCGCGGCACCGTGATCGAGTCGATCGGCAGCGGCGTCCGCGAGATCCCGCTCGCGAACCTCGTCTCGCGCAACCACTACATGATCGTCGTGCGCCCGAGCAACATGACCGCCGCGGAGCAGACCGAGTCGGTCGCGCGCGCGCGCACCAAGCTCGGCCTGCCGTTCGACTACGCCGGTGGCATCGGCTTCGACGATCCCGACAAGTGGTACTGCTCGGAGCTCGTGTGGTGGGCGGCGCAGACCGAGGCGCGCAGCGGCGTGCACGAGACGATCATCACGCCGTCGAACCTCATGCAGTACGGCGAGGTCGTGTACTGGAGCGGCAAGCGCGACGAGCCGCAGGTGATGGAGCTCGCGACCGAGCGCGCGCCGCGCACGGCGCCGGCGAAGCAGCTCGCGTCGCGCTAGGTCAGCTGACCTGGGCGATCGTCGCGCCGAGCTGGGTGAGCGCCAGCGCGAAGCCCGGGTACGACGTCGCGACGTTGTCGGCATCGTCGATGTGGGTCGGGCCACGCGCGACGAGCCCGGCGACCGCCGCCGCCATCGCGATCCGGTGATCGCCGTCGGCGTGGACCGTGCCCGGATCGAGCGGGCGATCGGGGCGACCCTCGACGACGAACCCATCGGGCCTCGCCTCGCACGCGATGCCGAACGAGCGCAACATCGCGCACGTCGTCTCGACGCGGTCGGACTCCTTGACCCGCAGCTCCTCGGCGTCGCGCACCACGGTCGTGCCGCGGGCACGGGAGGCGAGCACCGCGAGGATCGGCAGCTCGTCGATCGAGCGGACCGCGAGGTCGCCGGCGATCGTGATCCCGCGGAGCTCGCGCGCGGGGCCCTGGATCACGAGATCCGCGACCGTCTCGGGACCGGCCGCGCGGGGATCCTCGATCGCGACGTGACCACCCATCGCGGCGATCGCATCGAGGAAGCCGGTGCGCGTCGGGTTGATGCACACGCCGGGCAACCGGACCTCGCCGGCACCGGCGAGGAGCGCCGCGGCGACGAGGAACGCGGCCGACGACGGATCCGCCGGGACCTCGAAGCCGTCGCACGCGAGCCGGCGATCCCAGCCGCGGGTGTCGACCACGGTCGACCGGCCGGTGACGGTGAGCGGCGCGCCGAGGTAGGCGAGCATGCGCTCGGAGTGATCGCGGCTCGGCCCGGGCTCGATCACGACGCTCTGCCCGTCGGCGTACAGGCTCGCGAGCAGCACCGCAGTCTTGACCTGCGCGGACGCCATCGGCAGCGTGTACTCGATCGCGGTCAGCCGGCCGACCGCGGGGCCGACCGTCAGCGGCGGCGTGACGTCGTCGCCGGTCCCCTGCCCCATGATCTTCGCCCCCATCCGGGCGAGGGGTGCGATCACCCGGCGCATCGGCCGCTTGCTCAGCGACTCGTCGCCGACGAGGGTGGTCGCGAACGGCTGCCCGGCGAGCAGGCCGCACAGCAGGCGGATCGTCGTGCCCGAGTTACCGCAGTCGATCGGCTGCGCCGGTGCACGCATGCCGGCAAGGCCGGTGCCGGTGATCACCAGCGCCTTGCCGTCGCGCACGACCGTCGCGCCGAGCGCGGAGATCGCCTTCGCGGAGCGACCGTTGTCGGCGCCGTCGCCGAGGCCGAGCACGCGCACCGGCGTGGCCGACAGCAGCGAGAACAGGAGCGCGCGATGCCCGATCGACTTGTCGCCGGGGATCACGACGGTGCCCGTCAGCGGGCGAGAGGCGGGCTCGACGATCAGCTTCATGACTTCCCCTGGAGATATGCGTTCGCGCGCTCGACGACGCGCTGGAGGTGAGCGGGCCCGATCGCGACGATCGTGCGGACCCAGGTGCCGCGGGCGACGAGCTTCGCGCGCTCGAGGCTCGCCGGGATCCCGAGCGCGCGGATCGTCGGCTCGTCGGCGAGGCCCGCGAGCACGCCGCGCAGGCCGGCCTCGAGTCGCTTGGTCGGGTTCTTCGTCTTGGTGTCGCCGGGATCCGCGGCATCGGCATCGATGATGATCGCGAAGTCGTCGACGACGTCGGCCCAGATCGAGAGCTGCGCCGGCGCCGTGTCGAGCCCGGTCTGGCGCGCGAGCGCGACGCGCGCATCGAACGACAGCCGCGCGGTGATCCGCAGCGCCGCGCCCGGTGCGTTCGGCGGCATCGAGCGATCACGCAGCGCGAGCAGCTCCGCCGAGGCGACGATCGGCGGGCCGGAGGCCGCGTCCCCGATCCCCACGAGCGCCGCGCGCGCCTCGAGCTGCGCGGTCCACTCCGTCGGGCCGAGCGCGTACAGGCCCTCGCCGAGCCGGATCGCACCCGCGATCTGCGCCAGATCCTCGGGCGTCGCGATCACGGTGACCATCGCGGCCTGCGACGTGCCGACGCCGTACGACGCGAGCACCACCGCGTCCGCCTTGGCGAGCGGCGACATCGGCACGCTCTCGGGCAGCGCGGGGAGGCCCTCGCCGGTCAGCGCCGAGGTCACCAGGCCGCCGATCACCGGGTTTCCGCGCAGCCGCGCGAGATCGAGCTCGACGATCACCTGCGCCCCGTCGGGGAGCAGCGGCAGGATGCGATCGGCTGCGGTCCGGGCCACGGTGCGCTCGGGCGCGGTGACCACCGGCTTGGCCGGCGAGCTTCCGCATCCGGCGACCGCGAGCGCGAGGGCCGCGACGGCCGCGCGCATCACGCCCTCAGCACGTCGTTGAGCGCCGCGATCACGCGCGGCATGTCGGCCTCGCTCCCGACCGAGACCCGCAGGCAGGTCGGCAGGCCCCAGGCCGCCATCGGGCGCACGATCACACCCTTGCGCAGGAGCTGGTCGTAGATCGGCGCGGACGGCCGACCGCAGTCGATCAGCACGAAGTTCGCGAGCGACGGGAACACGCGGACGCCGGGCGCGGAGACCTCGGCGCGCAGGCGCTCGATCTGGGTGCGGGCGTGGCGCGCACTCGCGGCGACGTGCTCGGTGTCGTCGAGCGCGGCGATCGCGGCGACCTGGGCGAGGCTCGAGACGTGGAACGTCCGGCCGACGCGGCCGAGCACGTCGATCACCGCCGGATCGGCGACCGCGAAGCCGATCCGGATCCCGGCAAGGCCGTAGATCTTGGAGAACGTCCGCAGCGTGATCACGCGGCGATCCTGGCGCTGGAGCGCGAGCCCGTCGACGTGGTCGACCTCGGGCCACTGCGCCGCGTACTCGGCATACGCCTCGTCGATCACGAGCAGCGCGCGGGCAGGCAGCGCCGCGAGGATCCGGGCCGCATCGCCGCGCGTGATCACCGATCCCGTCGGGTTGTTCGGCGAGCCGAGGACGACGAGCTTGGTGCGCGGCGTGATCGCGGCGATCAGCGCGTCGACATCGCACGCGAGGTCGGCGGTCGCCGGCGCGGCGACGAACGGTCGCCCCGCGACCTGCGCGGCGAGCCGGTACGACAGGAACGCGAACTTGTGCGACAGCACCTCGTCGCCCGGATCGCAGGTCGCGAGCACGAGCTGGTAGAGGAGATCGTTCGATCCGTTGCCGAGCGCGACCGCGCCGAGCGGGACGTCGAGCCGGGTCGCCAGGGCGCGGCGCAGCGCGAAGCCCCCGGCATCGGGATACAGGTGGAGGGACGCGAGCGCCGCCGGCAGCGCGGCGACCGCCCTGGGCGACGCCCCCAGGGGATTCTCGTTGGATGCGACCTTGATCGCCCCGCTGATCCCGAGCTCGCGCTCGAGCTCCTCGATCGGCTTGCCGGGCTGGTACACGTCGAGATCGCGAACGTGGGCCGGGGTGAGCGCGTCGAACCAGCTGGTCACGGGCGGACCCTACAACGTGACGGCGGCGCGTGGAATGCCCGACACACCGGGTCCGGTCTATAGTGACGCCCGATGCGCCGTACCCCCCTGGGCCCCCTGGCGGCCGCCGCGATCCTCCTGTTCCCGGTGATCGCGATCGCGGGTGGCGGCGGCGACTTCTCCGAGTACCAGGGGCGTGGCTGGGGCTGGATGTACCTCGGGTCGTTCGGGGCGGGCTTCCTGACGTCGCTGACGCCGTGCGTGTACCCGATGATCCCGATCACGCTCGGCATCTTCGGCGCCCGCGGCAAGGACGTTCCGATCGGGCGCCGCCTCCTGCTCGCGACCGCCTATGTCGTCGGGATGGGCCTCACGTACGCGGTGCTCGGCGTCACGTTCGCGCTGCTCGGCGGCTCGGCGGGGGCGCTGCTCTCCAACGCGTTCGTCGTGATCCCGATCGTGCTGCTGTTCGTCGCGATGGCGGCCTCGCTGTTCGGCGCGTTCGAGATGAACCTGCCCGCATCGTGGCAGGCGAAGATGAACCAGGTCGGCGGCAAGGGCTTCAGCGGCGCGTTCGCCATGGGCCTGGTCGGTGGCTTCATCGCCGCCCCGTGCACGGGCCCGTTCCTCGCCGGCCTGCTCGCCTTCGTCACGACGACGCGCGATGTGTTCGGCGGCGGCTCGCTACTGTTCGTCTACGCGCTCGGCATGGGCGTCTTGTTCTGGGTGCTCGCGGCCGCCGCGATGGGCCTGCCCAAGAGCGGCCGCTGGATGGACTCGGTGAAGTCCGGCGGCGGCGTGCTCCTGCTCATGGGCGCGCTGTACTTCCTGCGCCCGCTGCTGCCGTGGATGCGCACGATCGCGTCGCCCGAGATGTGGTTCCTGTGGGGATCGATCGCGCTGATCGCCGTGGGCCTCGTGCTCGGCGCGATCCACCTGACGTTCCACGACACGATCGGCCACAAGGTGCGCAAGGGCCTCGGCCTCGCGCTGCTGCTCGCCGGCATCTTCGGGGTGTGGACGTGGAAGCTGACGCCGAAGCAGCACCTGCCGTGGGCGCTCGACGAGAACGCCGCCTATGCGAAGGCGCGCGCCGAGGGCAAGGGCGTGATGGTCGACTTCGCCGCGTCGTGGTGCGGCCCGTGCGAGCAGCTCGAGCTCGTGTTCGGCGACGACGAGGTCTACGACGAGATCACGTCGCGGTTCGTGCCACTGCAGTTCGATGTCTCCGAGGGCAGCGATGCGGACATGGAGCGCCGGGCGCGCTACGGCGCCGCGACCTTGCCGGCGGTCGTGTTCATGGACACGCAGGGTAACGTGCTCGGGCGGGTGACCGACCTGCTCGAGCCCGACGAGTTCCTCGAGGTCGTGCGCCCCGCAGGTCGTCGCGTCAGCGCCAACGACCAGGCGAAGCAGCCGTAGCGACGCCGCGAGCGCGCCTAGAGCGCGCCTAGAGCGCGCCTAGAGCTTGAAATTTCCGCGGAGCACGAGCAGCGCCTCGACCTGCGCGCTCTGGTAGTGCGTCGAGACATCGTTGGCGACCGCCATGCCGCCGCTCTTGAAGAAGTAGCCGTACGACACCGGGATCGAGACGCCGATGTCGAGCACCTTGTTGAGGTGCTTGCCGAAGCCGATCGAGCCCTGGAGCAGGAAGCCCTTGTCGGTGACCTCGTCGTTGGACAGCGGCGGCATCACCTGCTGACCGGTGCCGACGCCGAAGAACAGCATCGTCCCTAGCTGGACGTACGCGCCCTTCCCCGCCTTCTTGTCCTCGGGGGTCTGGGAGCCGACGCCGACCTCGAACTGCAGGCCGGCCCCGAACTGCGTCCACGTCGAGAGGGAGCCATTGCCGACGTACTGGTGGTGCTGGACCTCGACGGCGAGGAACAGGAACCGCGCCCCGATCGCGCCGCCGTACATGCCGTGGCCGGCGTTCTCGAAGTACGCCTCGTCGAGCATGTTCGCGCTGTTGTTGACGAGGTCACCGCCGGTGCCCTTGCCGTACATCCCGCCGCCATGGGCCTCCGCGTAGATCTTGAACACCTCGGCCGCCGCCGGAGCGGGCGCCAACGACACGAGCAGGGCGACAGCGGCAAGGAGTCCACGCATGACCTCATTGTCACCGGTTTCGGAGGGCGGCGCCAACCGTGGGACGCGGCGCGTGGCCCCGCTCACAAGGGGCGCGTATGATCGGCGGGCATGCGCCGGCTCCTCGTGATCTCGATCGCGCTCGCGATCGGATGCCGCGACGAGGGGCTGACGCGCCTCGAGGAGGTGCGGACCATGGTCTGCAAGTGCAAGACCGCCGAGTGCGCCGACGCGGCGATCAAGCTCGTGCCCGCGACCCAGGTCAAGTCGAACGCCCGCTCGCAGCGGATCGCGCGCGACATGCTCGACTGCCTCGCGAAGCTGTACGCGAAGGCGCGCCCGGCCACCGGCCCCGACGACCTCCCCGCGCCTGCGGACCCGTGACCCGCCCCCGCGGACGTCAGGGCTTGTCGGGCGCGCCGGGCGGGCCGAGCTCGGGCTCGAGCTCCGGCAGCTCGGGCATCGGGCCCGCGCGCTCGTCGAGCTCCTTCTCGATGATCGTCTTCTCTCCTTCGTCGGAGACCGGGACGATCTTCATCCCCCGGGTCGAGCCGGGCATGATCAGCGCCATCGCCGGGGTGACCACGACGTCGGCGTCGGACTCGCGGCCAAAGAACGCGGTGTGCTCGTAGTAGCGGATCGCGTAGCGCACGAGCACCGCGAACGTCGCGGCGATCGGCACCGCGAGCACGACGCCGACGAAGCCGAGCAGCTTGCCGCCCGCGATCACGGCGATCAGCGCGCCCGACTCCGAGAGCCCGACGCGATGGCCGACGATCTTCGGCGTCAGCACGCCGGCCTCGAGCACGTGGAGCACGACGATCACGATCCCCACGAGGCCGAGCGTCTGCATGCTGCCGCCGTCGGCGACCGTGACGATGCCTGCGATCGCGGCGCCGACGAACGTGCCGACGAACGGGATCACCGTCAGCGCGCCGACGAGGAGCCCGATCGGGACCGACAGTGGCATCCCGACGATCGAGAACGCGATCGCGTAGAGCACGGCGAGGATCGACGTCACGATCGCCTGCCCGCGCACCCACCCCGCGACCACGCGATCGATCTCGCGGATCACCTCGCGGACCTCCGAGCGTCGGCGCGGCGGGATCATGTGCTCGATCCGCTTCATCAAGTTTGGGAAGTCGACGAGGAAGTAGAACGAGAACACCGGGACGAGCAGCAGCTCGGCGAGGACCGCGAGCACCGCGAACACGCCACCGACCGCGGCCGAGGCGACCGCACCGAGCGGACCGGAGCCCGCGCTGAATGCCTGCTGCAGCCGCTCGTTCGTGACCTCGTCGCGCCACTCGCGCGGGATCTCGATCCCGAACCGATCCTCGGCCCACAGGCTGATGTTGGCGACCATGCGCGGGAGATCGCCGATGAAGTCGCGGACCTGATCCGCGATCGCCGGCGCCGCGAGCGTGATCCCGGTCGCGACCAGGCCGATGAACGAGATCAGGAGGATCCCCGCGCCGAGCGGACGGCTGACCCCGCGGCGCACCATCATCTCGAGCACCGGGTTGAGCAGGTACGCGATGCCGAGCGCCGCGAGGATCGGCGCGAGCACGTGCGCGAGGTACCCGAGGACGACGTAGCCGAGGACGACGAACGTCAGGATCAGGAGCCAGCGCAGCAGGCTCAGGACCTGCGCCAGCTGCGGAGGTTGCGCGGTTCCACTCACCCGCCACGGGCGTACCACGAACCCGCGGCCTCCCGCCTGCGATCAGGCCGGGCAGAGATCGGTCGGGATGCAGGCGCCGGTGTAGCAGCCGCCCGAGATGCCCGGCGTCGTCTGCGCCGGACACGACGGCGGGAGGGCCCTGCAGGTCACGGCGCCGCGACAGCTCCCCGGGTGCGTCCCCTCGGGCACGCACAGCTCGAACGGCCGCGGGCAGTCGAGCTCACCCGCCGGGCACGCGCCCTGCGAGTGGATCGCGGTGCACGCCGGGTTGCGCGAGCAGTCCCACGCGTCGGCGCCGTGGCACGCGACGGCCGGATCGGGGATCGTGTCGACGGGGAAGCAGCCGAGGAAGTCGGTGAAGCAGGGATTCGGCCCGAACGTGCACGCCGCGTCCTTGATCACGCGGCACGTCGGATCCGCGGCGCACGCCGACTCGGACCGCTGCTCGCACGCGTGGCCGCAGTAGTTCCACGACGGGATCGGGGCGAGCGCCCCGCCCTCGGTCGCGGCCGGGCACGGACCGCACTCGGGGTTGCAGGGATAGCCGCCGAACGTGTCGCAGGTCAGATCGGCGGGATCGCGCAGAGGCGCCTGGGCGATCGCGGGGTCCGCGGTGGTCTCGGCCAGCGCGCAGACATCGTCCCCATCATCCCCGCCGGTGAAGAACAGCGTGCACCCGGAGCACAGGCCAGCGAGGACGACGAGACACGGGAGACTGCGCATGGCCCCGTGTCTCGCAAGGGACGCGCCAGGCAGGCGCTGATCGCGGAGCCCGTGGAAACGGCCACTTGGGCCCGGCCCCCCCTCAGGAATCCGTGCCCGGCCGCGACGATCACGGAAGGATCGGCGCCAGCTCCATCGCGACGCTCTTGCGCTCGGCGCGTGCGACGGTGAGCTCGAGGTAGCTCGAGAAGTAGTCGTCGTGGCGCAGCTCGAACCGGTGCGTGCCAGGCACCAC
>Ga0316603_10001569_pt1 | contig 12238 bp, 9 predicted proteins | sample OWC_soil_day10_n_FD_207649 | JGI IMG/M metagenome (GOLD analysis project Ga0316603, IMG submission 207649) | Wetland soil microbial communities from Old Woman Creek delta, Ohio, United States - OWC_soil_day10_noCT | ecosystem: Environmental > Terrestrial > Soil > Wetlands | place: USA: Ohio...
AGCTTTCTTTCACCGTTCCCTGCGAGATGTTCAATCACATGCTGGAGCGTTTTGAAGATTCTTTTCTCATGACCAAAACCTGGTCCACGGTCAGGAAAAAGATCAGCCGCAGCAAGAGAACGTGGGGGGAAGAAGAATGAAGGGATTGCCCTATCCATCACTCGATTATGACTTGGTGCTGAAGCCTGTGGAGCAGGGAGACAGAGGACCGATTGTGATTGCGTGGATTGCAAGGAGCGCGGGTACGATTTCGAAACTGAACCGGCAACTGGGCATGCACTCGAAATCTGAATTTTCACGTCAACCGCCCGAACGGAACCATGCGTATTGTATACTTTAATTTTGAACCAGTCTTGAAATCAGGCGATTAGCAAACGTAAGATTGAGATGGAGGGAACACAAATAGCAATGGCTATGGGGTCCTGACGGCACTCCTGCTGATGGATACGACACAGTTTCAGGCAAAGACGGGCTGAAATAGACGTGAAAAAGGGAATTCCTTGTCACCGCCCCTATCAACCAGAACCCTTTCCCCGTCTTTTCCTCTATCCCAAAGATATCCCTTCCTGAGTCCGGACCCCAGACTCCTCTAGTTTTTCACTAGTCTTCTGGAAATTAATAGCTCGGGGCCTTTCCATCGAACCTTTTGGACTTAGATTTGAATGCTTCTTTTTTTCGGTGCCAATTACTAGGAAATCAGCTGGACATGTACAAAAATCGTTTTGAAAATATCTTTCGAGTTGCGAAGAAGGTTACGTCGTCACTGGATATAGGAGATATTCTCGAAATCATTCGGGACGAGGCCAAGGTAACTGTTCCACACGCTCGGGAAGCTTGCCTTCTGATGTTCGACCCAGAGGCATCTATTTACACTCGTCCACTCCATTGTGCTGTCTATAAGAACCGCATCAATTGCCAGCTCTGCAAAAGGGGTAGAGAAGTGATTAAAGGTGCCCTGACCACCCCAATCACATTTCGATGTGCCGTCGATCGAAGTGGGAATCTGCCGCCGGGGTCAGCTAGCACTGACGATTCAATTTGTGAGGTCGCCTTGCCCATCTATGATGGAGAGCAACCTCTTGCTGTGCTGGATATCATTGCGGAGGACGGGCGGCGTTTCAATAAGCGTGATCTTACGCTCCTGCAAGACCTTGCGGATCTCGCAGCGAACGCACTCATCAATACACGAAAGCACTGGAAGGTAGCGCAGGAGAAGCTCAATTTGGATCACATTCTAGTCCACTTACGACCCTTCGTGCCCGAAACGGTGCAAAGAATAGTTGAAAAGAATCCGGTCACGCCCTTCCTTGAAAAGCGAGACATGGATGTTTCTATTCTTTTTTTGGATGTGGCGGGTTACACAAAGATCAGTGAGAGGCTCACACAGGAAAAGGTGAATTTCATTATTGAAAAGTATTTTTCCAGTTTCTTGGACGCGATTTACGCGAATCAGGGAGATATTAATGAGACCGCTGGAGATGGTCTCATGGCTATCTTCCAAGGGGCAGAGATCGAGAATGCTCTTAATGCGGTAAGGGCCGCGCTCAGTATCCATGCACGGACGACCGAGGTCAATAAGGAGATGGAGGGACGTTTTGAGCCTATCGAGGTGAACATGGGGATCAATTCGGGGGTAGCTTCAGTAGGGATGACGAAGTTTCGTGGAGCTGCGGGAACCCGGATGACCTTTACGGCCAGCGGCTCGGTGACCAACCTTGCGGCGCGAATTGCATCTGCGGCTACCGCTGGTGATATCCTAGTTGGCCCGGAGACGGCGGGCCGAATCAAGGATCAGATCAATTCCATTGATAGAGGGTTAATGAAGTTCAAGAATGTGAAAGGAAAAGTCCGTGTATACAGCCTTATTCGCCCCAGCCAGTCTTGAGAGTGGATCGATGAAGATTGGCGGGCGTGGAAACGCATCAATACGCAGCGCTGAAGCGCCGAATGACTAGACAGGCCGTCTTGAAAAAACCGACGAGGGTCCGATGAGCTTCGACTCGTTATGTTAAATTCTGAACCCAGGCCAAAAGCACGCGATTACAGATCCTAATCTCCATTACTTATTCATGGCGCACAGCCTCGATCGGGTCTAGTCAAGGTATTTTCAGTGCAGAGAAGTAGCCAAGAAGCACTCCCACCGCTGCTGAAAACAGGAACGCAACGACGCTTCACGCATCAAGGACGAAGGCTACGCATGAAACGCAGCTGAGCCAGAAGGATGCGGCGAGGGATTGCACAATCCCGATTAAACTACCGTAAGTCTGGCGGGTAAGCCCCCGAAATTCCACTCCCCTAGCCCGTCCTCCGCGGCAGAGCTGTCGCGAAACATGAGGAGAGCTAGGGGAGGAGCAGGCAAACAGGGAGGCACCACACGAATTATCGATTGAGTATCGTCTTAACGCTCTTGTATGCGTTACCGACTTCTTCATTGCTTTTCGCCAGGTCTTCCCAGATAGCAGGCATCCCTTGCTTCCACTGAGTCAACTCAGCCGGGGTTGGGTAGTAGAGGGTTGCCTTCTTCTTCGCCTCTTCCAGATCGTGTTTATATGAATCCAAGCCGAACTGCACGGTCTTGTTTTCAATCGCGTTGCTGGCATCCAAAACAACTTTCTGCTGCTCCGGCGTCAGGCGATCAAAGAAACCTTTGTTCATAACGATAAAGGTGTGGACGACCGTGACGGGCACGAAAGTGACGTGCGGGGAAACTTCGTAGAGCTTCCTGTCCATGTAGGTCAGCAGTGAATTGAGCGCTCCATTGATGGTGCCGCGCTGAAGACCGAGGTAAACTTCAGCGCCGGTCAGGAACGATGGACCTGCGCCCCACGCTTTGATGGCCATGGCATGCTCAGGGCTCGCCCCTCTGATCACCAAACCCTTAATGTCGGCAGGCACCTTGACCTGTTTTCCTGAGAGGAGGATGTGGTCTTCAGGGGACGGCATCACGACCAGACTCAGAAGCTTGACCCCCTTGCGTTCCGCAACGTTTTTCCATGCAGTGCCCACTTCTGATCGGTAAACCTTCATGGATTCATCCAGCGCCTGAAAGAGAAAGGGGAACTGGAATACCTTCATAGCGGGAACCAGCTGGTTCTCCATGTACATTGTGAAGGCGCATCCAGACTCCAACGCGCCTGTCTGAACGGCTTTGAGCACCTCGTTATCCCTGTAAAGCTGCGCGGAATGGTACACTTGGACTTTAATATCCCCTTTGGAGTTGGTTTCAATGAGTTTAGCCCACTCGATGTACTGCTTTGTGAGAAAGTGATTTTCAGGTGCGCCGGAACTGAAGCGAATCGTTGCGGGGCCTGAAAACACATTCAATGGAGCACACAGCACACTCACGATGACCGCCAACACAACAGCCGACAAAAGTTTCGTTTTCATTTTAACCCTCCTAGTTTGATTTATAAATGGGAACACTTTCTAATGAACGTCTAAGCCCGCCCGAGCAGAAGGGCCGGCAACCACGTCGTCAAAGAAGGGAACAGGCACAGAATCAGCAAAAACAAGCCCATCAGCACGAGAAAGGGAACGACGCCCCTGGAGACCTCTGCAGCGCTTGCCTTTCCTATTTCCTGAAGTATGAAAAGATTGATCCCCTCCGGAGGAGAAATCAGAGCAAGCTCCCCCACGACCACTTGAATGATCCCGAACCACAGACCGTTAAACCCCAGGGCAGTGATGACCGGGTAAAGGATGGGCACGGTGATTATCATGATGGAGACCGCCTCCAGCGGGCCGCCCATGACAATAAGGAAAAGAACGATGATGATCATGTAGGTCCAATTCGGCATCGCCAGGGAATTGACCAGGCTGAGAATTTGCTGGGTGATCTGCGTCATGGTGATCAGGTTGCCCGTGACATTCGCTCCAATAATGATGAGAATGATCATGGAGGCTATCTTCCCAGCTTTCATCACGCTCGTCCAGAGTTGGCCCCAGGTCAGTGAACGGTACCAGAATTTGCAGAGAAAGATGCTGTACAAAACCGCTATGGCTCCGGCTTCCGTGGGAGTGAAGAACCCGGAATAGATACCGCCCATAATGATCACGATGACAATGAGCCCGCCCACGCCTTCCTTGAAAGCCTGGCGCATCTCCTTGAAGCTCGCCCGCTGATCTCTTTGAATATTTTTGTCCGTCAGCCCCACATAGACCATGTAGGCAATGAACATGAGGCACAGAAGAATGCCCGGGATCAGGGCGGCGAGAAAAAGTTTTCCTAGAGACTCAAAGGTGAGTGCCGAATAGACGATCAGGGCAAGGCTTGGAGGAAAAAGAATGCCGAGGGTTCCTCCAGCCGCAAGTAGGCCGATGGTGGTTTTCCTGCTGTAGCCCCTTTTGACCATTTCTGGCAGCGCGATCACGCTCACTGCAGCGGCCACGGCGACGCTGGATCCGGTCATGGCAGCAAAAATGCCGCAGAAAATGATGGAGGCAATCCCAATGCCCCCGGGCAGGTGACGCACTAAAGCATTGGCGAAGTGAAAAATCCTCGGCCCCACCTCACCGGCCTGAAGGATCGTGCCGGAGAGAAGGAAGAGTGGGAATGCGATGATGAGGAGGCTGTCAGCAGTAGCATAGGCGGTCATGGGGACATGGATGAGGGCTGTGGAACCGCCGAGGAGAAAGAAGAGGCCGAAAGCGCCAAACAGGCCCATGGCATAGGACACCGGCATTCCGTTGAACAGCAGGGCAAAGAAGAGAATCAATAGACCCCACCTGGGCTCAATCTTGAGAAGAGCCAGACTGAGGGCGAGGACTGCGAAGAAAAGCACCGTGATGGCCATGGCCCTCGGGCTGGTGTCTTTGAGCGAAGGTTCGTCCGCTGCAATCGTCTTTCGGTGCTTCAGAAGGTCTTCCTTGAGGAACTTGAGAAGCTGCAGGAACATGAGGCCGCTGCCGATGGGCACAAAGATCTGAGGGATCCAGAGGGGGATCTGAAGGGTTTGCGTGACTTCCTCCATCAGGATCGAGCTCTGAACCATCTTGACCCCATACCAGGTCAACACGCCGCAGTAGATAAGCCCCAGCAGGGAAGTGAACAGCTCGAGAAAGAAAACAGACTTCCTGGAAAGCATGGCGACAATGAAGTCAACCCGGGTGTGGCCCTTTTCCTGGAGCGTATAGGCGAAGAGCAGAAAGGAACCCGCAATGCTGAGGAGACTGCTCATCTCCGTGACCCACATCGTGGGTTTGCGGAAGATAAAGCGCATGATCACCTCGAAGGTGATGATCACGGCAACACTCAAGAACATTAGGCACCCTAGTCTTCCCAGGTTGGTAATGATCCACCGCAGCACAGACTTCGGAGAAGCTGCAGCGACGACGCTCTGGTTCATCACAGTGCCGAATCCCTCGGTGATGGCCGCCTCTTGTTCTTGCCGGATTGTCATGGTGGTCCTCCCCTTCTATGGCACGTAATTCGAATCCTCTATGTGCGGAAAGATTGTCCTTTATTTGCAGGAAAGCTTTTGAAATACATCCTTATAATAGTAGGACTCCTTCTCTCGTATCTTATCGAGGCCCACGAGGGTGTTAAATTCGTCAAAGGAAATGATCTTACCCAGAAAGTGCCTGGTGGTTCCGTTCTTCTTCAATCCCTGCCACAACTCTCTTAACATCCACGCGGTCGCATACACGGTGATGTTCGGGTAAACCACCACAGCAAACCCCAGTTCCTCCAGTTCTTTTACCGTGAGAAGCGGTGTCTTCCCGCCCTCTATTTGGATCGCGTTGGTGGGCGCTTTAATCTCTCGGTTGCATCTCCTCATGTCTTCTGTGGACGTGGGAGCCTCCACAAAAATCAGGTCGGCTCCTGCCTCCGCATAGCGGTTTGACCTTTCAATGGCTTCATCCAACCCGCTCACCGCAACGGCATCGGTCCGGGCCATGATGACTAGGTCATTGTCCACGCGGGCGTCAGCAGCTGCCTTGATCTTCGCCACCATCTCGTTCGTGGGAATGATCTGCTTTCCCTCCATATGGCCGCAGCGCTTTGGAAAGACCTGGTCTTCGATGAAAAAACCTGCCACGCCGGCGCTCTCGAACAGCCGGACCGTGCGCTGCACATTCGTCACATTCCCATGCCCCGTGTCGCCGTCCACAAAAAGGGGAATGTCCACGGCCTCCACGACATTGCGCACAATATGGAGATATTCAGTCAAGGTCATCAGGGACACGTCGGGCTTCGCAAGACTGGCTGCTGACGCGGCATAGCCTCCCATGGTGACCGCCTTGAAGCCCACCTGTTCTATGATTTTCGCCGAAAGAGCATCATGGGCGCCTGGCATAACGAGAATCTCATCATCGAGAATCAATTTCTTCAAAAGGGTTGTCTTCTTCATCTCTTTTCTCCTTGTTGGTTTGGCCCGAACCTCTTGGAAGATGGACCTTTATTTCTTCGAAGCAAAAACGACCAATAGTTTTGACGGCCTACCGCCAAGGCTTCTTGAGTAGTGTGGTTTGTTGGAGTCGAAGCAGTAGGAATCGCCTTCTTCAAACAGATATGTCTTGCCGTCATAAAAAAACTCGTGTCTTCCTTCTAATACATAGGTCAACTCTTGTCCTTCGTGGACCAGGGGCTCTGGAGGGGATTCAGGCCCGACGGTCACGACGTATCCATCCATCAATCGATCGCTTTTCTTGTCATTGATGGGTTCATAGACATAAACAGGGCTTCCAGACTTCCTCTGAATGGCTTCCCTTTCTGAGATCTTCACAATGCTTATGGACTGCTCATCGCCATGGCGAATCTCGCCGCTAATCAGAAAAAACACATCTACACCAAGGGCAAAAGCAATCTTGGTGAGCGTGCTGATTGATGGCTCTCTTCTCAAGTTTTCTATTTGGCTCAGGTAACTTTTAGTAAACCCCGTTTTTTTTGCCAGGTCATTAAGTGATAGGTCATTCTCTAGTCTTTTAAACCTTATACGATGGCCTATTGCAGAATAAATCGCTGCCGCATGTTGTTCTGGTTCGTTCATAATGCGATATGTAAACTATTTGTTAACCCTTGTCAAGAAAGAATTTCAAAGTGAAATTTTGGCTGATTCTCGGAGATCGTCGATCCAGATAGAAGACGCTCCTGAAAAGATGGTGACGGATTCAGAGCTAAGACTATGGTGGGCGATTTTGAGGAGGAAATAACGGCCAACTAGACCGCAGCCCCACGGGTTTCCGGGCTGACAGACGAGAATGGATCTTGAAAGGGCAGCTTCGCCGTTAACGTTTCAATTTGTATTTGTAGTTTATCGTGCGCCGAAAAGTAGGTCGTATAAGTGAATGTGATCCCCCCCGAAGTCAAGAGGATTCTCTTGGGATAAAGGAACGGTTACAGATACAATGGTTGCGTGGTAGAGGGATAATTACAAGTATCGATTAACCAAATGGACTGGCTCGTTCGTCTTTGCTGAAAATCCTTCCCGCTTCTTGCCATAATATCCATTAGCCTATTGCCAGCGATTGCAATTGCTAATTTGCTTCCGGTGCTTATACTTTGCTCATAGTCTAGGAGGGGCGCTATGCCAAAAGCCATCAGGATGTACAAGACAGGCGGACCAGAAGTCATGGTGTGGGAGGACTTTGATCCGGGCAGACCGGGATCAGGGGAGGCTTTAGTCCGTCATGAAGCGGTGGGCCTCAATTTCATTGATGTGTATCACCGCACAGGCCTCTATCCCATGCCTTCTCTACCTGCTACGCCGGGGATGGAAGGCGCAGGGATTGTGGAGGCAGTGGGTGAAGGGGTGAGCGACGTGAAGACGGGCGATCGGGTCGCCTATGCCGCGTTGCCGCCGGGCGCCTATGCTCAAGTGCGGCTCATTCCAGCCCACCGCCTGGTTCGGCTTCCGGAGAGTATCCCCTTTCCACAAGCGGCTGGAATGATGCTGCGGGGGATGACGGCGAGATATCTTCTCTATGGCTGCTACAAGGTCAAAAGGGGAGATACCCTTCTTGTCCAGGCCGCTGCCGGAGGGGTGGGTCTCATCCTTTCACAGTGGGCCAAGTTTCTCGGGGCCACGGTGATCGGCACAGTCGGATCAAGGGAGAAAGCCGAACTGGCCAGAGCCCACGGGTGCGATCACACGATCCTCTACAGGGAGGAGGACTTCGCCTCGAGGGTTAAGGAAATCACTGGGGGACGCGGTGTTGATGTTGTCTATGACTCCGTCGGCCAAGCCACTTTCATGAAATCCCTCGACTGCTTAAGACCTATGGGGATGATGGTTTCCTTCGGTCAGTCATCAGGAACGGTGCCGCCCTTTGACCTGGGCCTCCTTTCGGCAAAAGGATCCCTTTTCCTCACCCGACCGACGCTCATGGTGTACACAGCCAAGAGGGAGGACCTTCTCGCCCATGCCGCGGATTTGTTTGAGGTGGTCACCAGGGGCGCGGTGAAGATCGAGGTCCGTCAGACCTATCGGCTTGCCGAAGCCAGCCGGGCGCATCGGGAAGTGGAAGCTCGCAAGACAACCGGATCCACGATTTTGATCCCGGAATGAGAACTCTCGGGTGAGGTTGAGATGTGGACGTGAGCAAAATGGATTCGTGGCGCCAGGGAGGATTGCGTAAGCCTCTTTCCATCGATTTCGGGACGGGTTTGCGCTAAGGTTTCAAAGAAAAGGAGAGAAGGAAACATGAACAAGGGATTCCTTCGAGTTATGTTTCTGCTGTTGATGTTTCCGGCTCTTTCAGGATGCTGGTATGTCGCTGCAGCAGGCGCCGGTGCTGCCGTAACTTGCTAGGCAGTGGACAAAGGCTGCAAGGTCCAGAGCCCGGTTACTCATGAAACTCCCAGAGACCAGCAGAACAAAGAATAGCCGCTGACACTCCTTTCGGCAATACTTAGGGGGGCATCGTTGAGCGAAGCCATCGGGCTTCGTCGTCCCGGAGTAGGACACCGACCACCGGACTGCACAAGCAAGTGTTTAGGACCCCGAGGGATGAAAGTTAAAAGAGGAGATGTCCGAGGGCTACCATGCCTCCCCATGAATGGCCCAAAAGATGGATGCGATCCAGCCGCATTGTCTTTCTGATCGAACCAGCCCAGGCGTAGTCGTTCCGCCCATGAGTTCAAATAACTTCTTGATAGGCTCTAAAAGCATCCACCAAGCCAGCCCCAGCAGCGCCGTCGTCACCCGGCCCAGCCTTTTGAGGGGTTTCACCATCATCACTGCTCTTCGGATTGGAGTTGCCTTCCAACACCTGTCTGGCCGTGCGCCGGAGGATTGCTTTGATATCCGATGGTGTAAGATTCGGATTTTTTGCCTTGAGGAGCGCGCACACGCCTGCTATTTGGGGTGCAGCTGCCGAAGTGCCACTAAAAGCTGCCCAGCCGTCAGTGGGTTTTGTCCCGTCTGGATCCAGGAGTTGATACAAATCAATGTCGCAGCCGACGGGGATCGGAAGCATGATGTAGCGGTCGAGAGGTTCGAGTTTGCCGACAAGCTTTGAGTATTTACTTCGAGGCTTGGGCCTCATCCCTACGAGACCACAGAAATCGGGAACGTGCCTGCCAGAATAGATGTTGCTGTCAAAGGCACTGGCCAAATCCGAGGCCTGCATGTTGCCGTTTTGGTCCACAAATACACCCCCAGCGGAGATAACATCCGGCATCATGCCGGGAAACGCGAATTGACCGTTGCCGGCTGAAAACACCACGGTGATGCCTGAAGCCACTGCGGCCAGGATTTCTACCTCAAGGGCTACCAGGGATCTGGGGAGTCTGGAGAGCTGCTGTTTCGACTCCTGATCACGCAGATCTGAACCCTTGCTGACGGAGATGATGTGGGGGCGATGTTGGAGGGCCGTCTGGAATGCTTCCAACATGCTTGCGCGCCTCCGGGGATCGTCATCATTGTCGATCTTGACGCCGATAAAAGTAGCACCCGGAGCAACAGAGAAAGCGTTTGTCGATTCCCCGGTCCCGTGACCCATGAGATCTGTCAGGTCATTTACCGCGCCGGGTGCAAGATCCACGGTGGATTTAAACTTATGGGCGGAAAAAAACGGATGGCTGCCATGCGCGAACCCTGTATCGATCATGGCCACGCGAATTCCCTTGCCCGTTGTTCCCGCACTGTGCACTTTCTTGGCATTGAGCAAGTACGCTATATCGTTGGGCACTTTGAGATGGTAGTAGTCTACTTTGGGCGGCCTCGCAGCGGGTAATGCCCGGCCAGCAACAGCCGATCCTTTCCTAGGAACCCTCTTCCTGGGAGGAGCTGATTTCTTGGGCGCCATGTATATTTGAGGCCACTGAATGTACGCGTCGTCGATCAGATCTTCGAGAGTGGGCGGAAGTTCCCAGGGTGAGCCCTGGGGCGGGAAGTAGAGGGAATGAAAGGCATAGTTCTCTTTGGTGTCGAGCCGGAAATCCTCCAGGGTGGTGCCGAACGTTGTTTTAAATGAATCTTGTTTGCATCTCATCGAAACCGTGAGGCGGCCACGCCCGGTGAGTTTGAACCCGAGCTTGCTCAGTTCGTAGATGGCCCGATCCATCACCAGGGAGTCAGGAAGAAAACCCTTCACACTTTCAAGAGAAAGGGGGGCTTTGAATTTTGTCGGTCCAGGACCCCCGTCCGGCCTGCGGAAGGTCACTCCGATACGCAGCTCTTCAGAAGGATCGGGAAATTTGCTGCTACGCGATGATTGCTTGGCTGATCCCAATGAGTACATGATCGACTCCTTTCGTAATTAAGGTTGCCTTGGCCCCCTCGAAATCCTCGCAAAACTTGATCGGAGCACGATAACTCGGGGTATGGTTCCGGCAAACGAGCACTGCCGGGGCAGATGGATCGGTATTCGTCCACAACTCTTCGGTCAGAAGCTTTGTCGATCTCTCCGGCACGATCGGCTATTTCCCTAAAGCACTCAGCCAAGGGCACATCGCCAGCAGACACATCTCCTCCATCCAACGCTCGAAGCCAGTCACATCGCCTGTCCCGACAAATCTCTGCATCATTCTACTAGACTGCTCCAGCCCGTGCCCGTATTGATCGCGCCAAGTACGGTCGTAACTCCCTAGGTCCTCGCGCAGAATGGCCCGCGCCACCAAGGTGGATGAGGCCAAGGCATAGGGAATCCCTATTCCGGTCAGGGGGTCCACGTGGCCAGCCGCATCACCAATCAAGGCCCAGTTTTGACCTGAACACCGCGACCTCCAGAAACCGGGCTTGATGGCAGAAGGGATCAACGCTCGCCAGCGACGGACCTTTCGACCCTGTGGACAGTACCTGTCTAGGAAAGCGTCCAAGCGGCGCCAAAGGTCTGAGACAGGCGTAGCGTTAGCGCGAGTCACAATTCCAACGCTCGCATGGTCGGATCGTGGAAGATACCAAAGGTAGCCTAGCAGATCACTGTAGGTTCGAAACAGCATCTCATCGAGCGGCGCTTTCCGAACCATATATCCAACGGCCAGCGATAAATGCTCGGGCGGGAAAGGGCCCATCAATCTCTTCCTGACGACGCTGTTGACGCCATCAGCCCCAACCACCACATCGAACTCGTGACGATCACAGGCGGTACGGACCAGCCAATGAAGGCCGTCCCTTTTGAGTCTGATGTCGTTGACCCGGTCTGCCGTCAGGCTCACGGTACGAGTCCGCAAGGCTTCCTCTAAGATCGCCCTGTTCAGATCATAGCGGGAGACCATCAGCCATGTAGATTGAGGCCCGACAAAGGAATCCTCTTCACAAGCCGATGGAAGGAACTTCAGATTAGAAGGACGGTGCCACCCACAGCTCAATTCACCGAGAATCGGAAACTGGTTGAGAACTCCCGCACTAACGGCCCCTCCACACGGCTTCTCCCAGGGCGCACGCGGATCAAATAGAGAAACTTGATGACCGCTGTCTTTGAGTTGAAGGGCCAGAAAGGCGCCCGCCAGACCACCGCCAATAATCGCTATACGCATACTTCTCCCCCGGTCGCAGGCCGAGAGCGGGAAAGGCATGGATTGGTCGGGTATCAGCTAAGCCATTCTGAACCTTGATCCTGCCTCACTTCTCGAAATTCCGTGCGCCCCGCAGGTCGGGACTTTGTCCTAGAGCTTGCCGTGTATCCTTTGAGACTCCTTCAACGACGGCTTTTTCAGCTTGCTAGTAGTACCACCCTTCCAACTTCTCAATATACCCCGGTTTTTTCAGAAGCTCTATCATCCTGCGACAGTCACGGAGGCTTACGCCATCATAACCTCTTTTTTGGAACTCCTGCAGGAGCTTATCAGCATTTA
>Ga0316603_10001570_pt1 | contig 12234 bp, 14 predicted proteins | sample OWC_soil_day10_n_FD_207649 | JGI IMG/M metagenome (GOLD analysis project Ga0316603, IMG submission 207649) | Wetland soil microbial communities from Old Woman Creek delta, Ohio, United States - OWC_soil_day10_noCT | ecosystem: Environmental > Terrestrial > Soil > Wetlands | place: USA: Ohio...
ACAGCCGCGGCAACAAGAAAGGCGGCAAAGAGGATAAGTTTCGTCCTGCGGTTCCTTACATATATTTTCACCCGTCTACTCCCTGCCGCTTCGAGTCTTCGAGGCTCACCTGGTGGACATCTCCTAGCTTGTTGCCGAGAAAACGGTTGCCCACGCGAATAAACCCGGCCGGTACGTCGGTTACGAAAAAATGATGGTTTCCTTTTTCTGAAGAGGGGCGCAGAAGATTCCTGTTCCTCAGGATTTCCGCCACCGTATGGGCGGTCTCTTCTGCCGAGTCAACAAGCCTGACCTCCGTGCCCATGGTCTCGGCGATGATCCCTTTGAGTATTGGATAGTGCGTGCAGCCGAGCACCAGCGTGTCAACGCCGTCGTCTTTCAATCCTCGCAGGTAAATCCTCGCGGTAAGCCTGGCCACTTCGTTGTCTACCCACCCCTCCTCGGCCAGGGGCACAAACAGGGGGCAAGGCCTGGTAATGACTTCTATTTCGGGATTTATCCTTTTGATGGCTCTGGTATAGGCGCTGCTCCGGATTGTGCCTTCGGTGCCTATGACGCCCACTTTGCCGCTCCTTGTCGCACAAGCGGCGCTCCGTGCACCCGGCTCGATCACCCCGACGATGGGTATGGAATAATGTTTTTTCAGTGATTCGAGAGAAACGGCGGAGGCGGTATTGCAGGCGGTAACCAGCAGCTTGATCTCTCTTTTTACAAGGAATGCCGTTATCTCATGGGCGTACCTGGTAACCGTCTCCGGTGATTTTGTCCCATAGGGAACCCGGGCGGTGTCGCCCAGATATATGGTGTCTTCCTGGGGCAGGACCCTGGTGATTTCCTTCAGCACCGTAAGGCCGCCTACCCCAGAGTCGAATATGCCGATAGCTTTCCAGGGCACTGTTTTATCTCCGGGATTGCTTTTGTTATAATGTAAACGTCATATACTATGGTACGCTCAATGGATTTGTCAAGGCATTTGGGACGGCTTCACGGCATACTCCGCCATTTCCGGGGAATGATATTACTTCTTTAATTTGCAGGGGAAATCTGCTATGTAATCAGGTACTAAAGGTCAAATACGGAGGGATCATGGAAAAGCGGGAATTGATCGACAAAACGAAGGAAACATTGGCTCCTTTCCAGACCGATCAGATCATAAGTTACATGAGAAACCTAACCCTGGAAAAGGCAATGGAAAATCCGTGGCTGATTACCGCGTTTCTCGTTATATTCTTCTATGCGGTGATAAAGCGCTCGAAATTCGTTCTCCTTACGCTGTTTTCGGTCATCTCCCTCATGGTCCTCATGCGATACACCTTCCCGACCAGCGGGGACGAACTGGAATTAGCGTCAACCTTGCCCTTTGTTTTCGGCGCTCTGCTGATCGGCGCGGTAGTATTGTATTTCAATTTCATAAAAACGGAATGACATATATTGAAGAAAACAGGTTTTACCACATCCATCCCCATTGAGGTTCTACTGGCCGCGGGGAGAGTGCCCGTCGATCTGAACAATCTGTTTATAACCAGCGAAAGAAGCCAGTGGCTTATCGACAAGGCGGAACTGGAGGGTTTCCCCAGGAATATCTGCGGCTGGATCAAGGGGATCTATGCGGCAGTTCTGGAAAGCGGAATTCGTGAAATCGTGGCGGTTACCGAAGGTGATTGCAGTAATGCGCGGGCTCTCATGGAGGTGCTTTCCCTCAAGGGGATATCCGCAATTCCCTTCGCATACCCCGGTGACAGAAACAGGGAGAGCCTCCGCATAGAGATCGAAAAGCTGATGGAACAGTTCGGGGCCTCCCTGGAAGCGGTAATGGAGGCGAAAACAAGGCTTGACGGAATCAGGCGGAAGGTGCATGAAATAGACAGGCTCACCTGGCAGGAAAATCTCGTATCAGGCCAGGAAAACCACTATTTCCAGGTTGCGACCTCGGACATGAACAGTGACCCGGACAGGTTCGAGGAAGAAATAGAAGGTTTTCTGCAAGCCGTCGTTTCCCGCAAACCGTTCCGGGAGAAAATCCGGCTTGCCTATATCGGGGTTCCACCCATCATTTCCGACCTCTATCCCTTTCTGGAATCCAGGGGGGCGCGGGTCGTCTTCAACGAGACCCAGAGACAATTTTCCATGCCCTACGGCATAACAGATCTTGTGGAGCAGTATCGCGCCTATACCTATCCGTACGACATATTCACGAGACTCGAGGATATCACCGCGGAGATTGAAAAAAGGAGGGTGGACGCCGTTATCCACTATGTGCAGTCCTTCTGCTTCCGACAGATCGAGGATATGGTCGTTCGCAGGCAGCTGTCTCTTCCCGTACTGACCCTCGAAGGGGACAAGCCCGCTTCGCTGGATGCCAGAACCAGGATACGAATCGAGAGTTTTCTGGAGATGGTCCGGGAGAAATCATGAGAATAGGTATTGATCTGGGGAGCCGGAAGGTGAAGTTTTCGGTTGTTGACAACGGAGCCGTGGTCAGGCTGGCCGATTATGATACCCTCGGCTTTTACAAGCGCTTTGGCAGAATTGTCGATGAAGAGCTCAGTTTCGACCTTGCGGCAACAGGGATGTTTGCAGCGGAAGAACTTGCATCGGCCGCTCTCGTAGTCACCGGCTACGGGAGAAACACCCTTGATTTCAAAGGGGTGAAGGTGGTTTCCGAGATCAGGGCCCATGTGGCCGGAGCCGTTTTCCAGACGGGACTGAAAGACTTTACCCTGCTGGACATGGGGGGGCAGGATACCAAGGTTGCCCTGGTACGCGGCAGGCGGCTCGACGATTTCGTCATGAATGACAAATGCGCGGCAAGCAGCGGCCGCTACCTGGAAAATATGGCGTCAATTCTCGAGGTGAGCCTCGAAGAGCTTACCTCTCATTGGGAGGACCCGGTACCGCTCGATACGACCTGCGGGATTTTCGGCGAGTCTGAACTTATCGGGCAGATTCTTCGCGGTCATCCGGTAGCCCGGCTTTGTGCCGGTGTGAACCAGACCCTGGTAAAAAGGGTATTACCCATGCTCAGGCGTTTCCCTTCTCCCCACCTGGTGCTGACCGGGGGCGTTGCCAGGGGAGGCGCTTTTGTGAGGATGCTGGAAGCGGAGACCGGCAGTCCGGTTATCGTGCCCGAACACCCGCAGCACAACGGCGCAATAGGCTGCGCCGTCATCGAATGAGGTTTCTCATGCGGCTATCCCGGAAGGATTGGCTGTTCCTTGCCCTGATGGGCGCGGTACTGCTCATATTCATCCTCATCTCCGGGGAAGAGAAAACCGTGAAAGTCCCCCCTGACGAAATCCACCGCTCTTTTTACGAGACATTGGAAAAAACCGGGAGCAAACGTGAGGCGGAGAAGGGGTGCGAGACATGCCATAATGAGAGCTCTATGCCTTTTCCCAAGGATCACCCGCCGAAGCACCGCTGCCTTTTCTGCCACAAGATGCAGCAGGCCGTGCGATGAAAACTCTCAACCTGACCGCTGAAATAGAAAAACTCGTCGGGAATATCGTTTCCCGCGTACCGGCGTTGAACCACATTGATCCCTCCAGGGTGCTTGTTTGCGTCGCTTCAACCCGTGGCGGCGGTATTCACGGCACATACGCAAAGATTCATCCGCTCCGGTTCCCCGGAGGGGGGCGCACCATGGAGAAATGGCGCGGAAGCAAAAGAACTGTGTATTCCATGCCGAAGGTGACCCACAGGGGCATGGATATGCTGTATATCATCTATTTCCTGGTCCCCCGTTTCCTCAACCTCACGGTGCGGGAAAAACTGATCACCATATTCCACGAACTCTATCACGTCTCTCCCGAAATGAACGGTGATATCCGCCGCTTCCCGGGGAAAAACTATGCACACGGCAGTTCCCGCAAGCGGTATAATGCCCTGATGGCGCATCTGGTCGAGGGTTATCTCCGGGATTTGGAGGATGAAAACCTGGTACGTTTTCTGGAAGGGGATATGGATGCGATTCGTTCCAGATACAGGGTTATCGTTGGCAGGAGGTTTCCCGTGCCCCGCATACAGATGGAGAATTGCGAGGGCTAGTACCTCGTAACATTTAATTTTAAGCTCAAAAACAATCCCCTCACCCCTGGAAGGGGGAGGGTTAGGGTGGGGGGGAAGTTGCCATTAAGATAAAAGGTTGTCGCATCACCCACCCCCCTAACCTACTCCCGTCAAGGGAGGGGGGATTTTGCGAAACTGAAAATGCTAGTCTGCTGTTTGCCAAGACGGCCGATCCGCTGATTTTCAGTTTTTTTGGAAAATCAGCTTCGCGGTAGGGTTCTGGTCGTGAAGTCTTTCTTCCGGAAAGTAGATTTTGCCGTGAAATCCGCTGAAAATGGAGTACAGTTCCTCCGGTTGCAACAGGAACTCCTTTTTGTGAGGGGACGGCACATAGGGGGAATCCATGATTGTGTCGAAGACGATGACTCCTCCCGGGTTGAGGGCGGCAACGCTTTTGGGAATGAGGTGACGCAGCAGAAAGTTGAAGTTGATGATAAGATCGAAGGTTTCCGAGAATTCATATGCTTCCATGTCCTCCATGTGGAAATCGATCAGAAGCCGTTCTTGCTTCATCCAGTGTACGGCCTTTTCCAGTCCCACCTCCGATATGTCCAGTCCAGTGACGTCAAAGCCTTCTTTGGCAAGGAAAATGCTGTTTCTCCCTTCCCCGCAGGCGATATCCAGCGCCTTTTTGCCAGGGACGAGGGATTTGATGAATTCGATGTTCTCTACCAGGTACGGGGAAGGATTTGACCCCAGGGCAAAATTTTCGCTCCTGAATCGCTCGTTCCATTTTGTGCGGATTTCCCCACTTTCGTTGCCGTTCATGAAAGACCCCGTACAGTTTTGCAGTAATCTAGAAGAATGAAAGCGCTTTTGGAACCAGAGTGAGTGCACTATAGACCAGTTTTGATCTGCCGCCAAATATTTTCTCAGGCCGGTCATTTTTTCAGGAGACCGCCCGTATGGATGCCGGTTCGGCACAGCCGGAGCTTTCGATAATCATCCCCGTTTTCAATGAAGCAGGGAATATCCAAAACCTGATCCAGACTCTGGCTGCACAGCGGGATATTGATTTCGAGCTCATCCTCTGTGACGGAGGCTCGTCGGACGGGACGCCGGACAGATTCCGGGAGATGGCGAGGCGTCTTTCTTTACCCGCGAGGACGGTGGTTGCCCCAAGGGGCAGGGGACGGCAGATGAATGCGGGTGCCGCAGCGGCACGCGGCACCTTCTACCTGTTTCTGCACGCCGATTCTGACTTTGTCGATGGAAAGGCCCTCCGCACGGGCCTCGATGCCCTTGCCGCGGTCATGCAGTCCGCGGGCCACGATAGGGTGGCGGGGAGGTTTGCCCTGCGTTTCCGTCAACAGACTGATACACACCGATTGTTTTATTATTACCATGAATGCAAAGCCCGTTTGAATCGGGCGGGCTGCACCCATGGTGACCAGGGATTCCTGCTGCACCGGCATTTTTTCTGTTTGTCGGGCCCCTTCGACGAATCGATCCCGGTACTGGAGGATACCCGTCTCGCAGAAACAATCCGTGAGTCGGGTATGTGGATTCTTCTCCCCGGTGAGATTCATACTTCACCCCGCCGTTTCGAGACGGAAGGGTGTGCCCGTCGTGAGATACTCAATACCCTTGTCATGGCCATTTCCGCGTCAGGCCGGGACGATTTTCTTCGTGAAATGCCGCGCATCTATTCCAGCCAGGACCATACCCGAGGCCTCAGTCTCTATCCTTTTTTCCTCAGAATACGGGAGATGCTGGATGCATTGCCTTTCCGGGAACGTGTCTCGTTCTGGTATGCGTGCGGTTCCTGCGCCGTTGCAAACATCTGGCAGATTGCGTTCTTTATCGATGCGTTGCGGCATTTCCGGCTGGGGCTCCCTCCCGGAGAAGGCGAGAACTCTCTTCTGAGGCACTTCAGCCGATATGGCGCCGCTCTGGTTGACCATCCTGCCGGGAGAACCGTGGCTGCCGTCATGGCCTGGGCTTGTTTGCGGCTGATCTGCACCTTGGGCAGGTTTCGGGAAGGGCCGGGGAGGGGGGGCTTACCGCCTGCCGATTTTCACAAAGGCGTTGATGACGTCTGACTCTTCCTGTCGCAGGCCCAGGAATTCGACCCCGAACCCCGAGGGCATCTCACGTTTCACGATGTTTTTCCGGCTGTTCTGCCAGGCGACCCGCCCTTTGATCCCCTGCAGCATGCAGTTGTTGTCTGGAAGAGCGAAGGAAAGTTCAAGGGTGGTTTCCGGTTCGATATCGTACTCCGTCGCCACAAATATTCCCCCCGGGCTGATGTCGGCACTTACCCCTGAAAGGTGCAGATTGTGAGCCCTGAATTTGACCGGCGTCCGGTACGGAACCCTGGACTCGCGCCGATCGATTCGAAGCAGGTACTTTCTGCCTTTTTCCAGGAAAATCCTCCTGTTTACCGGTTTGGTAAGATAATCGTCACATCCTGCTTCACGGCACAGCCGGACATCTTCTTCTTTGCCTGCCGATGTAACCATGATAACCGGGATCGTACGGAATGACGGGTCCGCTTTGATGACTGAACAACACTCCGCACCGTCCATCTGCGGCATGTGCAGGTCCATGTAAATGAGGTCCGGTCTTTCTTTCTTGATGACATCCAGTGCTTCCCTGCCGTTGGCGGCGGTAAGGATCCTTACCGGAGCGAATTTGAGGAAACTCTTTTCCAGCTCAAGAAAGAGTTTCGTATCATCAACCAGAAGAATTTTTGGTGTCGACATGGTAGCCCGCCTATTCACAGAGTGCCTGTTTTCCAGTTCAAGTTTACCCTCTGCGGCATTTATTTCAATTTCTCAACGGAAAAATCGTGATTCGAATGCACCGTTTACCTCTCCACCCGTGTCACGACTCCCTGCGGCAATGATGAGATGGGTATCATCAGCCGCCGGTGTTCAGGGGGAAACCCCGCTCCGCAAGGAATTCCAATGTCTGGTCGAGAGATGGGATTCCCGCCCTGCCTCCGATCCTGGTGCATTTCAGCGCTGCCAGTGCCGACGCGAAACGAATGGTGTCGGTAATGTGCCATCCCTTCAGAAGACCGAAAATAAAACCTCCATGGAAGACGTCACCGGCGCCGGTGGTGTCGGCAACCTCGACCTCGAACCCGGGTATCCGGAGAACCTTTCCGTCCAGAAAAGTTACGCTGCCCCGTGGCCCGAGCGTCACCGTTACCGTTGCCAACCCCAGCAGATCCAGTTGCCCCATGAATGCGTTCTCGTCATCTTCCCATCGGGGATCGATATCTCTGGCAAACTGCTCGGATGCGACTACGTAATCGCTGGCACGGGCAATTTCAATGATGCCCGGCCGCATCCGGCTTGCGTCGATCATGACCGGAATAGACCTTTTTCGTGCTTCCCGAGCGGCACATAAGGACATGTCTGCCATCAGCCCGTCCAGGTGCAAAAAATCCGACCCTTGCTGAAACAGCGAAACTGCTTCTTCCTGCCCCAGCGGCTTTCCCGTGGGCCTTCGCCAGAATATCGTCCTTTTTCCGGTCTGTTTTTCAACGGCGATGAAAGCCAACTGGGATGATGAATTGCGCCGCGTCACGAGGCCTTTTGCGTCAATGCCTTCAGCCTCAAGTGATGCCCGGATCATTTCTCCCTGGTAGTCGTCGCCGGCAATGCCGTGGAAGCTGCACGATACGCCGAGGCGGGCCAGTGCCACAAGCGCAGTGGCTACAGGCCCTCCGCCCTGCTCCTGCCAATCGTGAATCTCGGTTTTCGTATCGATGTACGGGTACGAATCCATAACACCCAGGTAATCCCACGAACATTGTCCGATTCCGGTCACATGCATTTCTTTTTCCTGCGGATTTGCCGGGGATTCATACCGTCAGCCTGACAAAATCCGGAACGACTGTTATTTTTACCGGTGCCCTGCAGATGTAGTCCCCGTCAATCTGGACGGGCTTGCTGCCCGATACTGTCAGAGTCCCTGCCCTGAAAGTGCTCATTCCTGCTCCCCGCAGACCTTTGCCGGTGAGCAGCATTGCCGCCGCCCTCAAGTAGCATGCCCTTTTCATGCCATGTATGCACACAACCTCGAAAACCGGTTCAAATATGCTCGCTTCGGGAGCTATCATGCATGTACCGGCATATTTGGAGGAGTTGCAGACAATAAGGCTGTGACAGTAACGTGTACTTCCGTCCGAGACAACCTCCATGAGATCGGTCTCCCATCTGATCATTCCCCGGACAGCGGAAAGCATGTAAGCTCCCTTTCCCAGAAGCCTTTTTTCCCTGATTTGCACACCCTGTACCACGGAAGCGTCAAAGCCGACTCCCGCCATGAGAAGGAAATATCTCCGCGAAGTATCTTTTTCAATCAGGCCGGCAGAGATGGATTTTGTTCTTCCCCGGGCGATTCTCTGCAGGGCGTCTTCAAGTGACAGTATGGAGAGCTCTTTTGTCAATACATTGGATGTTCCTAAGGGCAGCACCGCAATTGTGGCGGTGCCTGGAGTAAGTCCGTTGAGAACCCCGTTTACGGTTCCGTCCCCTCCGCCGGCAATGATGAGGGGGTTTTCGTTTTCGGCACAAATTCTCCGTGAAATAATTGTGGCATCTTCCAGGTTGTCGATGAAAAAAAGACGGGGTTCCATGCCGGTGGAATCGAGAAAGGATTGTACCTGATCAGCCTTCCTTTGTGAAAAGGTTCCGGATAACCGGTTTATGATGACTGAGCATGTTCCGTGCAAACTCTCTCCTTGACGGGAAATGGGGCTGCGCGCCAAGCAAGCGACAAGATTTCTCCCAAAACCACGGTTGTCCCGGCGCAAGGTGTGCCCTTCCGGAAAGTATCGTTGAACGTCGGGTTGCGTGCCGGAGCCGATTGTTTCAGGAATTAAATCATGAAGAGATAGACCTGTAAAGAAATTGATGGTAAACGAAACATCTGATTATGAAATTCTTTCCAGGTGTGGTACAGTTTTATTCGCAACGTATCCGGTCTGAATCCGGAGCCGGCGAAGCGGCCCGGTTGCCGGGTAATCTGCAGATGAAATCTTCGGCTCTTTACGCGGTAATTCCGCACCGCGGTGTACACCCGGCGCGATCACGGGGCAAAGGCCCACGAAAATAAGGAGGGAATATGGCAGACAAAAAAGTTACGGTTCTGGCTACATTCAAGGCGAAGGCGGGGAAAGAGGATGCGTTGAAGCAGGCGATCATGTCCTGTGTGGCGCCGACCCGCGCCGAAGCGGGATGCATCAATTACGACCTGCATCAGTCCTCCGATGACAAGGGTTCGTTCATGCTGTATGAAAACTGGGTGAGCAAGAAGCTGCTCGAGGAGCACCTGGAAATGCCCTATCTCGTCGATTTGAAGGCAAAGGCAGGGGATCTCTGCTCCGAGCCGATCGGGATCACCCTGTGGGAGATGATCAGTGAACCTGAATGAACTCGATGGAATGTGAATGACGTAGCCGGGGAATGAATTCCCCGGCTCTCCTCATTCTGTCGCAGCACGACAGTTCAAATATCCTACCCCAGAACAGCCTCTCTGAACGCATCAATGCCCATCTGTTCGACGATGCGGCAAAGGCGTTGTTCCTTCTTCGGTTCCGCCTTGTACCAGGTAATAATTTTCTCGATGATCGCCAGTACTTCTTCGTCGGTCGCGATTTCTTCCACCAAAACATCGGCAATCCTCGGCCGGGTTCCCGAATTACCTCCCACCAGGATTTTCCAGCCTTTCGGGGTACCCATTACCCCTATGTCCTTGACCCACACTTCGGAGCAGGAAAGCATGCATCCGGAAACTCCCATTTTCATCTTGTTGGGGAGCGACATGGCATGGTAAATGGAGTCGATTTTGAGTCCTAGCCCCACTGAGTCCTGAACCCCCCGTTTGCAGAAGGTCGTGCCGGGACAGATCTTTACGCTCCGGACACAAAGGCCTATTGCAGCGCCGGGTGTCTGGTCCAGGTCTTTCCAGACATTGTCCAGATCCTCTTCCTTGATGCCGACCAGCGCGATGCGCTGCGCCGAGGTCAGCTTCACCGCCTGAATCTTGTACTTGTCCGCAACATCGCAGATCTTGCGCAGGGTGGCCGTATCAGTAATGCCTCCGGGGATATGCGGTGCGATTGCATATGTCTCCTTATCCCTCTGAAGGATGGCGCCTTTTTCGAGAATATCCTTTTTCATGTGACCCTCCGAGTATTTGTGAATAACCTGATTTTATTACCATACTTCCGACAGGAAGGAAAGGGGGCTGACCCCGTTTTTTGAAAAGCGGAAATCCCGGTCCGCATACTTGACGGATTTCTGCGACTCTAGCTGTTTTCAGCCCAATCCATGTCATCTTTTATATAGCGGGTGCAGAGTATGCAGAATACTGCCGCAAGGGCTATTGCAAGAGGTGTCGTGAGAAGTGCCGTTCGCAGACCCCACATGTCGGAAAACCATCCGAGAATGGTGGGGGAGATTGCGTCGCCCAGTGCGTGGATAAAGAAAATATTGATGGCGAAGGCCATGGCGCGACATCTCCGGGGACTCACGTTGACGATGACCGTGTTCAAAGGTCCGGTATTGAAGAACAGGAAAAATTCGGCGAAAAACATGGCTGCCAGGCATGCCGTCAGGGATGGGGTTGCGATGGCGTAGGCGGCAATGGGGGTGCCGACAAGAAAACCGGCTCCTGAAACCAGCAGATAGCCCTTTTCGCTTTTTTTCTGAAAATGATCGCCAAGCCGGCCTCCCGCAAGGGTGCCGGAAATACCTGCCACAACAGTGATAGCTCCGAACAGGGTATTGCCCCTGGCCACTTCCAGGTGGTGGACCCGGTACAGGAAGGTAGGCATCCATTGGGCCAGGCCTCCCATGGCGAAGGTCATGGCGGCCATCGCGAGGGTGTTGGTGACGAAGGAACGGTTACTGAAGAAGGACAGATACCGTTTGCCGAGGGATTCCCGCGGCTTCTGTGCCGCCCCTTCTTCACCAATGCGGGATGGTTCTCTGAGAAACCAGACGACTATGGCCAGTGCGAGGCCTGGTGCCCCGACCATGAGAAATGCCGCATGCCAGCCGAAATTTTGCCCGAGAATCCCTCCGAGCAGGTAGCCGAGGGCGCTTCCGACCGGAATTGCCAGGTAAAAATAGGACAGGATCCTCCCGCGCCGTTCCCGCGGGAAAAAATCCGACAGAAGGCCGGGCGAAACGGTGCCGAAGCTTGCCTCGCCAATTCCCACCGCGGTGCGGGCCGCCAGCAGGTGGCCATATGCGGGCGCGAACCCGGACAGGGCCGTAGCGAAACTCCAGACGGCCACTCCCGATGAAGCCAGCTTGACCCGGTTGCCGCGGTCGCCGAGCCATCCCAGCAGCGGCGCCGAGCACATGTAGCAAAGCATGAAGGCGCTTCCGAGAAAGCCGAGGGCCGTGTCAGAAAGGTTGAAATCGGTTTTTATGAGAGGGAAAACCGCGTACAGCACCTGGCGGTCGATGTAATTGAGGAGGTTGACGGCCATAAGGAGCGCCAGTGCATAGCGGCTATAGGCGGGGGTGGTGTAGTCCGGCGGAAGGGTTTTATTTTTCATTGGGCTTCCATGTGATAATTATGTCGAAATGTATATGTGGCACAGGGCAAAAGGCAAAAAATCCGTGATTTGCTGCCGGCCGTCTTTTCGCAATCTACGGGATGAACAAGCGATAGGAAACTGTCAACGACCCCCATAGTGCAAACAACAGTGCAGTGGAAGTATACATGAGCCGTATTGCCCCCCGATAGGACTCCAGTGACAGTTGTTGCTCCGGGTCGCCGATGGTCGGTTTTTCCACCAGTATGCCGAAATAGCGGTTCGCCCCCCCCAGTCTCACCCCAAGCGCTCCGGCGGCAGCAGCTTCGGGGATGCCGCTGTTCGGCGAGGAATGGTTTCCGCCGTCGCGGAGCATGATGCACAGGGCATTTTTTGCTGAAAGGCCGGCAATCAGAGCTGCAGCGGCAGTCATCAGCACGCCGGTGATCCTTGCCGGCACCCAGTTGGCGAGATCGTCGAAGCGGGCCGAAGCCCAGCCAAAGCGGATATACCGGTCGTTCTTGTATCCCACCATGGAGTCCAGGGTGTTGACTGCCTTGTAAGCCAGTGCCAGGGCGGGGCCTCCGAGCATCAGGTACATGAGCGGTGCAATTACTCCGTCCGAGGTGTTTTCAGCCACGGTCTCCACCAGTGCCCGCCAG
>Ga0316603_10001571_pt1 | contig 12234 bp, 11 predicted proteins | sample OWC_soil_day10_n_FD_207649 | JGI IMG/M metagenome (GOLD analysis project Ga0316603, IMG submission 207649) | Wetland soil microbial communities from Old Woman Creek delta, Ohio, United States - OWC_soil_day10_noCT | ecosystem: Environmental > Terrestrial > Soil > Wetlands | place: USA: Ohio...
GCTTTTCGCCATGGGCAGAATAGATGCTGAGCAGCCGCTCGAGCGTCATGGGTCCGGATTCCGGATGTTGGGCCGTGCGGCTCCAGGCATCTTCTGGCAGGCTCCTCAGAAGCGCCACCCATCGCTCATGCAACCCCCGGATAATCGAAAGAGAGCTCTGCAACGGAAGCGTGCCTGCATCGGCCGTCATGGCCCAGTCATCCTGGTTGTACGGCTTAAACGTGGGGTTGTTCTCCGTGATGATGAGTTTCGCCCTGATGAAAGCGTTCATGTGGGAGTCGGCCAGATGGTGCACCACCTGGCGTACCCTCCATCCGCCCTCCCGGTACGGCGTATCCAGCTGGCTGTCCGTCAAGCCCCGGACAGCAGCTTCAAGTTTGGCCGGAAGTGCCTCGATACGGGCAATTTTTTCTCGTCGTTCATCCGCGGTGAGCATGAATGGCTCCAGTGAGAGGGGAAAGTTAGGCTTACCAAACCGAGATGTCGATGCCCCGGTCAACGTTTCCTGTTGACCCGTCGCACCAACGCCTGGACCAAAGACGCAGGCCTTTGGATCAGGCGTCGTTCTCCGCCAGTCCTTTGAACGGCCGTTCCCGATCTTCGAATTCCGGCCGGTAGTATTCCGACGCCTCATACTCCTGGACCCACCCGTGGTCCATGGAAAGCGCATCGAGCGTTGCTAGGACTCGCTCATACTCGCCTTGCCTGATCTTCCGGTCAAGCAGCGGCGTGGCGACAGCGCGATGCGTGGGGAAATACTGTGACATGACGCTGAGCGTCGTGTGCGGCCCCAATTCGCCCTGCACCCATTTCAGCGAATCCGTGCTTCCGGCAATGTCATTGGGCAGCACGAGGTGACGGATGATCAAGCCGCGCTTCACCAGGCCGTCCTCTCCAAGGATGAGCGTGCTTCCCACCTGGTGGTGCATTTCCTGGATGGCCGCACGGGCGTGTTGAGGGTAATCCCTGACCCTGGAATAGCGGTACCCCATCTCCCCATCGGCATACTTGAGATCGGGGAGATAAATGTCAATAATGCCCCCGAGCAGCCGGAGCACCTCAACGGAGTCATACGCGTTTGTATTATAGATCAACGGTAGGGAGAGCCCCCGGCCGACGGCAATTTCAAGCGAGCGGACAATCTGGGGAACAAAGTGCGACGGAGAGACAAAGCCGATCTCATGACACCCCTTTGCCTGAAGTTCCAGCATCATCTCCGCGAGGCGCTCGAAGCTGACCTGATTTTTGCGCTCCTCCCTGGCGTTCTGACTGATCAGATAATTCTGGCAGTACACGCAGCGGAGATTGCAGTTGCCGAAGAAGATATTCCCCACGCCATTTGTGCCGACAAGCGCGGGTTCCTCGCCGAAGTGCGGCGTCGCGGCCGATACGATGGGAAGATATCCCGAGTAGCACCGTGCGATTTCATCCGCGAGCCGGTTGTTGCCGCAATCGTGGGGGCAGATCGAGCAGCGCCCGAGCATCGTTTCGAGCACCTCCACCCTCCGCCTCAACTCGCCGGATGCGTAAAGCGATATATAGGAAGGAACCCAGGACATGAGATGAATATACGAAAAAGCTGTGGTGGATTCAAAAATGCGGGATGCACCGAAGACAAACACCGAGGACACAGGGAAGGCGCCACTGGAGTGACGCGATCACAATCTCACCTTCTCCCCTTTCTCCCATTTTTCCCATTCATCTTTGAACACCACGTGTTTGCTGTCGATCGCCCTGTCGATCGTCAGCACTCCATCCAGATGATCGATCTCATGCTGCAGCAATTCACTGAGCGCTCCTTCGGCATGCAGATGATGCCGCTTCCCGTCGAGGTCCCGGTACTGCACCTCGATGGCGAGATTGCGTCTGACCTTTGCCAGGAGATTCGGCAGGCTGAAGCAATCATCCCAGAGGCTCATCAGTTTCCTGCTGCGCCGGACGATCTTCGGATTGACAAGGGGCATGGGGCGGTCAACATTGATGAACACCACGCGCTGGGAAATGCCGATCTGAGGCGCCGCGATGCCACGCCCGAATCCGTGGCGTGCACGGAAATCCTGAAGTGTGTCACGAAGGTCGTCGACCAAGTGTCTGAGTCCTTCGCCGTCGAAGGACTCCACCTTGCGGCATTTCTGCCGGAGGACAGGGTTGCCAAGAATGAGAAGTGACTGGACGGACATACGTTTGTCCTTTCAAGAAACCAGAGTACGTCGTGGATGGTCTGTTTTCACTTCCGGGTCTCCTCTTCCAGAAATCCCTCCGCTCGCCGGACCCTTCCCATTTTCTGCCCCAGGAAGCGCTCGCCCACCTCGGTAAATTTGGAGGGGAGGTCGCTCACATAGAACTGCAGGTTCGGGTGCTGGGTGCTCGGATTGCGGAGTCCACTCGCATCGAGCGTGCGGGAGACTTCTGCAGCCGTCGCACTGCCGGAGTCGATCAGCGTGACGTGAGGCTCCATGGCCGAACGGATCGCATCACGCAGCACGGGATAGTGCGTGCAACCCAGAATGAGCGTATCGATCTTTTCGAGTTTGAACGGGAACAGATATTCCTTCGCGACCAGCCCGGTGACCTGGTGGTCGATCCACCCTTCTTCTGCAAGCGGGACAAACAGGGGACAGGCGCGCGAAAACACCTGCACGTGCCTGTCGATCTGCCGAATGGCGTTGGTGTACGCGTTGCTGTTCACGGTGGCGACTGTGCCGATGACCCCCACCCGCTTGTTCGCCGTCGCCGCAACGGCCGCACCCGCACCGGGAACGATCACCCCGATCACCGGCATCCTTGCGAGCTTCTGTACCACGTCCAGCGCTACGGCCGACACCGTGTTGCAGGCGACCACGACCATCTTGACGTCCCTGGAGAGAAGAAACTCCACATCCTGGGTGGCATACTCGCGCACGACCTGGGGAGATTTTGGCCCGTAGGGCACGCGGGCGGTATCGCCAAAGTAGATGATGTTCTCGTTCGAAAGCTCGCGCTGGAGCGCGCGGACGACGGTCAGTCCTCCGATGCCGCTGTCAAAGACGCCGATCGGTTTTTCGTTTGTTGTCATGGCACTATGACCCCAGCGCCCGGCCTGCGAGTTCTCTGATCGTCGCCAGGATCTGTTCCCTGATCTCCTGGCGACGCCTGGGATCGACGACGGGCACGCCGCTGCGATCGAGCACGTAGAAGGAGTCGATGATGCCGTCGACGCGCGTGGCGATCTTCGCGAAGTAAATATTCAGGCCAAGACGCGACATGGTCTCGGTGACACGATAGAGAAAACCCACCGAGTCCGGCGCGTAGACGTCCACAATCGTGAAACGCGGGTTGTCCTCGAACCTGACATCGGTACGAATCGACGGGTTCGCCGGCTGACGGAGGCGGCGCTTCCACCGCCGGTGATGCTCTCGAAAGAGATGATCGAGATCCAGCGTGCCTTCCATCACCAGCTTCAGGTCCTCGGTGATCTTCCGGCAGACGGCGCGATCAAGCTCTTTCCGGGTGCCCGCGTCGGCAACCCGGAACCGGTCGATAATGATCCCGTCCTCCCGCGTGAAGATATTTGCGTCGAAGATGTTGGCATCGTTGGCGGAGAGCACCGCGCAGAACCTGGAAAGCGCAAAAGGCGCGTCACGGGCGATGACCGTGACTTCAGTGAAGCCACCGGTATCCACGCACATCACCGAGACCTGCTCCCCGGCCCTGCTCCGCAAGATATGTTCCCTGATCTCGTCTTCCGTAAAAAGGGAGAAGTACGAATCGTTCTGCATTCCGCGCAGGTGACGCGCGACGTCCTCCGCCGGGAGGTCGGCGCTGAGGACATCGATCAGCCGCCCCTGCACTTCCTCCCGCCGGGCATGATGGAACTGGTCCACCTGCTCACCATGCAGATTCCGTGCAAGCACTTCCGCGGTGCGCTGGTAGAGCTCCTCGAGCATGGTCGCTTTCCATTCGGTCCACACCCCGGGGTTCACGGCAGAGAGATCCGCGTAGGTCAGCAGATACAGATAATCCAGAAACTGGGGCTTCTCAAAACGCCCGGCAAATTCTTTGAGCGTCTCGGGATCATGAACGTTCCGGCGGAAGGCGATCTGCTCCATGATCAGGTGATTTCGCACCAGGAATCCGATCTCGGGGAACAGCTCTTCCAAACCGAGGCGCTGAAGAATGACGCGCGACATCTCGACGCCCGTGATCTCGTGATCAGCCACGCCCCGCGGCTTGGCGATGTCGTGCAGCAGGATTGCCATGTATAACAGATCCTTCCTGCGCAGGTTCCGAAAGACCTCGTGCAGGAACCCTCGCTCCTCCCGGAGCTTCTCGGCATTCGCGATGGCAATGAGCGTGTGTTCGTCGGCAGTGAAATAATGGTAGACGTTATGCTGGAAGAAAGCCACCAGATCGCCGAACTCCGGGATGAACCGGCCAAGCACATTGAGATCGTTCATCTCATGCAGCGTTCGCGCGACACTGTGGGAATTCAAGATACGGCGGAACGCGGAGGTGCACTCCGCCGCCCCGGGCATGTCCGGGAAAACGCACCTGCTGCTTCGTTCGATCACCGCCCGGAGCCCGAAATCGAGCGGCACGTCTAGCTCGGCGGACAGGACGAAGGCCTCGAAAATGCGGCGGGGGTCATCAAACGAGCTCACCCCGGGATCGACGCCCAGCACATCGTTGCGGAGGATGAAGCCGCTCCCGACGTTCCTCCCGCTCAATCCGTCTTCTTTGCCGTTTTCCAGATATTCCCGGAATCTCTGGCCAAGCCGCTGATGGAGACTGTGAACGGTCCGCGCATGCAGATAGTAGTCATGCATGAAGACCTCCACCGAACGGAGTTCCGTTTTTGCCTTGTAACCCATCCCTTCTGCAACCATCAGCTGCAACGCGTATTCGAGCGTATCATGCGTTCCGCCGCGCAGGAAATGCATCTCGTGCCGGACCCGGAAAAGGAATCGAAGGGCATCGATCGAGCCGCCGTAAATATCGTCCGGGAGAACGCCAGCGGCATGGAGCATCTCAAGGAATGTCCTGGTTGCCGGTTCAACGGGGTGAAGAGGGAAGAAATACGCGGGATCAACGCCACGGTGCAGCCAGAAGGCGGCGTGGATGTCGCGCAACCCGCCGGCACTCTTCTTCACATTGGGTTCGAGGAGCTTGACGGAGCTGCCGAACCGGGACTGGCGGCTTTGCGCGTCCGCGAATATCCCCTCGATCAGCCATGTATCGCGCCCGGCACTGATCGCCCGTTTCATCATCTCGAAGAGCTCCTCCGCCAGCGGCGCGCTGCCACAGATGAAGCGGCTTTCAAGAAGTGAGGTCCAGGAATCCAGCGTATTGCCATGAAGCGCCAGGGCTTCGTCAACGGTGCGGACACTGTGCCCTACATCCAGTCCCGCATCCCAGAGAAGATGCAAAAAGTCTGTCGCGATCTCTCCCACGCTTCCCTTCTGGGCACCGGTCTCGCAGAGAACCATCACATCGACATCGGAATGCGGGAAAAACTCCCCACGGCCATACCCGCCGAGCGCGAGAACCGCGATCTGCCCGGCGGCTCCGTCGGGCAGAGCGCCGAACGCCCGGCGTACCACCTCATCCATCATGGCGGTCAGGGCAGCACAGGTTGCGAAGCTATCCGCACCCTCTTTGTGCGCCCGCTTGATTATCTCCCTTTGCTCATCCAGGAACGACTTGATCTGAAAGGTCATAGGTCGAATATACCCATTGGGGGAGGGATTATCAACCTGTCCGCGGCGGGGGCACGGACGGGGACCGTTCTGGGGCTAGACGTCCGATCTTTCACGGCAAATTGCAATTCTCCCCTCGTTTCTCTACAATACCCTTGACGTGCTTCACACTAGATGAACTATTGAAATTCCGTGCTTCGTTCATTGTTCATATCGCTGCTCTTCCTGCTGAGTGTCTCCGCCCGCGCACACGATCCCTTCGACTTCACCCGCTACGAATGGGGGACGGCGCTTTCCGTCATGCAAGAGCGGTTCGCTCTGCAGCCATTGACGCAACAAGGCTCCACCGCACGGTATTCATCAAATGTTTCGTCTCTTGGAGCTGCTGACGTGAATGAGTGCCAGTTTGAATTCACGGGCGGCAAGTTCTCCGGCGTTGCAGCAACGACCCCCGGAAGAACTGATTCTGAAAAGCTGCTGCGCTGGCTCCAGTCCAGGTTCGGCCCCGGGGAAAACCGGGAGCCGCTGGGATGGCAGTGGTTCACAAACGGAACGCACATCTGGTTTGACATGGCCAACGGCGGAGAAGGATGGCTCTACTGGTACTCGTTGGAGCTGCAACCGGACAAGGGAAAACGGTAGCGCATGCATGAACTTTCCGTCGCACAAGGGATTGTTGACATCGTCAAGCAGCATGTTCCGGAACATGAACTGCAGAGTGTCAGGGCCATCAGGTTGAAGATCGGGGCTGTTGCCGGTATCGTGCAGGACTCGCTGGAGTTCTCTTTCGGTGTGATCACAGCGGAGTCGCCGCTGGCGGGTGCGGTGCTCGCCATTGAGACTGTACCGTTCGTCGTGAAGTGCCGACAGTGCGGCAGGGAATCGCTGAACGAACAGGGCATCATATTGTGTTCATACTGTGGGAGCAGTGACACGAACGTCATCGCCGGCACGGAAATGCAGATCGCCGCGATCGAGGTCGAAGATCCATCCCCGGAGGCTTCATGAATGTGATCACGGTGGAACGAAAGATCCTCGAGAAGAACGATGAGATAGCGAGCAAGAACCGCCGCGCGTTCTCCGAGCATGGGATCTTCACGGTCAATATCGTGAGCTCACCGGGGGCCGGCAAGACTTCGATCCTGGAACAGACCATCGAGCGTTTGAAGGGGAGAGTCAGTCTCGCGGTGATCGAGGGGGACGTGCAGACCGACCTGGATGCCCGGCGAGTGGCAAAGTATGGTGTCCCAGCCGTTCAGATTGTGACCCGCGGGGGATGTCATCTTGAAGCAGGGCTCGTGCACGAAGCCTTGCAGAATATCGATCTTTCCACGATTCAGCTTCTGGTCATCGAGAATGTCGGCAACCTGGTTTGCCCCGCGAATTATGATCTTGGTGAAGCGGTGAAGGTCGTGGTGGCAAGCACGACCGAAGGGGACGACAAGCCGCTGAAATACCCCGCCATGTTCCGCAACGCATCGGTCCTCATCATCAACAAGATCGATCTTCTGCCTTACCTGAAGGCCGATCTCTCCACGCTTCGGAAGAACGCGCTCAGCATCAATCCATCGCTTGCGGTCTTTGAGACCTCCTGCACGACTGGCGCGGGCATTGACGAATGGTGCGAATGGCTGGTGGAGAGGACAGGCCGAAAAGATACATGATGATTTTCGCATCACGCGCAATCGCCAACCGGAGCGATTCATGCCATGAGCGGGAGCACTTCAGAATGATCATTTCGGGAGAAGATTCTCAAAAATAGTAATCCTGGCGATTTTCAGACTTCTTTTTCCCCTTTTTGGCACTACTTTCCCCCTCCCCCTTCGTGGCATGTATCTTGCGTTTTACGGGTTGGCCCTCAAAATAACCCGAAAAACGTTGACTTTTTCCACACTTACGACATGACAACTCCTTCAACAACCGCCAAACATCCAAGCGGTGACAATCGATTCAAGCTGCTGGACCGGGCGATCACGAAGCATCAATCCCGGGGAGACGCGCTCATTGAAGTCCTGCACGCGGCACAGGGAATTTTCGGCTATCTGGAGAATGACCTCCTCGTCTACGTTGCAAGGAAATTGAAGCTCCCCATGAGCCGGGTGTATGGAGTGGCAACGTTCTACCACTTCTTCAACATGAAGCCGATGGGGACGCACACGTTCGTGCTCTGCACGGGAACGGCCTGTTACGTGAAGGGAGCAGCGCTGATCCAGAAAGCAGTCGAGCACGAATGCAAGTGCAAGTTTGGTGAGACCACGCCAGACGGTAATGTGTCGCTGGTCTCCGCACGTTGCGTTGGGTCCTGCGGACTCGCGCCTGTCGCGGTTCTTGACAATCAGGTGGCTGGCAAGCTGAACCCCGAGAGCGCTGTCACTCGCATCAAGGAATGGCAGAAACAACCGGAAGAGGTGGCCGCATGACGCTCGAAGAACTTCGCGAAGTCGCCGACAACGAACGGGCCCGGCATGAAAAGTTCAAACACCGCATTCTCTACTGCGCGGCCGCCGGTTGCGTCTCCTCCGGCAGCGTCGCCGTCCGCGATACGCTGAAGGCGACGCTCAAAGAGAACGGGCTGGAGAATGAGGTCGAGGTGCTGGGAACGGGCTGCATGGGACTGTGCGGCGAGGGGCCGCTGGTGAAAGTGTTCTCTGATGAAACGCTGTACCAGCATGTCGACGAGACGGTGGCCCGTCGGATTGTTGAAGAACATCTCTGTCAGGGAAAGAAGGTCCAGGAAAACCTGGTGGATGTGTCCGATCCGTTCTTCTCCGCCCAGCAGAAGATCGTGCTGCAGAACTGCGGCCGGATCAACGCCGAGAGCATCGACGAGTACATCGCCGTGGGCGGCTATGAAGCCCTGGCCAAAGCAGTCACCGAGATGCAGGCCCCCGACGTCGTTGAGGAGATCCGCAAGAGCGGGCTCCGCGGACGCGGCGGCGCCGGCTATCCCACCGGACTGAAGTGGGGCATCGTGCGCAAGGTCAAGAGCGATCAGAAGTACGTCGTTTGCAACGCTGATGAGGGAGACCCGGGCGCGTTCATGGACCGGAGTGTCCTTGAAGGCGACCCGCACCGCATCCTGGAAGGCATGGCCATCGCCGGGTACGCCATCGGCGCAAACCAGGGGTTCATCTATATTCGCGCGGAGTACCCGCTGGCCATCGACCGGCTGAAGCTCGCGATCAAGCAGGCGGAGCGGATGGGACTCCTCGGAAACAGGATCTTTGAGTCGCAGTTCAATTTCCGCATCGACCTCCGTATCGGCGCGGGAGCCTTCGTCTGCGGTGAAGAGACCGCCCTGATCCGTTCCATTGAAGGGAAACGCGGGCGCCCGCGCCCCCGTCCTCCCTATCCCGCCGAACGCGGCCTCTGGGGAATGCCGACGCTGATCAACAATGTGGAGACCTACGCCAACATCGCTCCGATCCTCGCGAATGGAAGCGCCTGGTTCGCCGGCATCGGCACACCGAAGAGCACCGGCACGAAGGTCTTTGCCCTTGCCGGGGAGATCAAGAACACGGGACTGATCGAGGTCCCGATGGGCATCCCGCTCCGCAAGATCATCTTCGACATTGGTGGTGGAACGACGGAAGGAACCGAGTTCAAGGCCGCGCAGACCGGCGGTCCTTCCGGTGGTTGCATACCGAAGGAGCACCTGGACCTTCCCGTCGATTACGAATCCCTCGCGACAGTGGGATCGATCATGGGAAGCGGCGGCCTCATCGTCATGAATTCAACATCGAAAATGGTGGACGTCGCCAAGTATTTCATGGACTTCTGCGTGGACGAATCGTGCGGGAAGTGCATCCCATGCAGGGTGGGGACGGTCCATATCCATACGCTGTTGGAGAAGATCTCCAGGGGTGAGGGGACGGCCGATGATCTCGCGCTTCTGGAAGAGCTCTGCGTCATGGTCAAGGAGACCAGCCTCTGCGGGCTCGGCCAGTCGGCACCCAACCCGGTCCTTTCCACGCTCCGTTTCTTCCGTCATGAATACGAGGAACTCCTCAAGGCACGCGAAGGCTTCGTTCCTTCCGGAAACGGGCATGAGCCGGTGGGCAGCGACGCTCAAGGGATACGATAAGGTATCAAAGAGCGAACCACAGTATACCCATGCAAAACGAGAACAGACAATGGCAATCTTAACACTGACAATCGATGATGAGCAGGTCAGCGGGAACGACAGTGAGACCCTCCTGGAGATCGCGCGGCAGCACGGCGTCGACATACCCACACTCTGCCACCTGGACGGCCTCACGGACGTGGGTGCGTGCCGGCTCTGCCTGGTGGAGATCGAGGGCTCCCCAAAACTTCATCCCGCATGCGCGACACGCCCGCAGGAAGGAATGGTGGTGCGCACGAAAACCGAGCGGCTGAAGAGGCACCGCAGAACGATCGTGGAAATGCTCGCCTCGGAAGGGAACCACCAGTGTTCCGTCTGCATCGTGAACAACCACTGCGAGCTGCAGAACCTCGCCTACGAAGTAGGTTTGAACTACGTGCGCTTCCCGTATCTCTATCCGAAAAAAAGGCTCGACGCCTCGCACAAGAGTTTCATCATCGACCGGAACCGGTGCGTGCTCTGCACCCGCTGCGTGCGGGTGTGCAACGAGGTGGAAGGGGCGCATGTCTGGGACATCGCCAACCGCGGCATCAACTGTGAGATCGTCTCCGAGATGAACCAGCCGTGGGGAACATCGGACAGCTGCACCTCCTGCGGCAAATGCGTCCTGGTCTGCCCCACGGGCGCGCTGGTCGAAAAAGGTGAAGCAGTCGCCGAGATGGAAAAAAAGACCGACTTCCTCAAGTACATCATGACCGCACGGCTCAAACGAGAGTGGATCAATACTCAGGAGGATGAAGAGTGACACCAACGAAACCCCGCGTCGCAACGGTGTGGCTGGGAGGATGCTCCGGATGCCACATGTCGTTCCTGGACATGGATGAGCGGCTGATCGAACTGACCGACAAAATGGAGCTCGTCTACTCCCCGATCGTCGACACCAAGGAATTCCCGCGTGACGTGGACGTGGCGCTAGTGGAGGGAGCCGTCTCCAACGTCGAGCAGGACGAGCTTGCCCACACGATCCGCCGCAACTCCCGGATCGTGGTGTCGTTCGGCGACTGCGCCGTCTCCGGCAACGTTACCGCCCTGCGGAACCGCGTGACAAACGAAGAGCTTCTTCACCGCTCTTATGTCGAGCTCGCGGACGTCACTCCGCAGATCCCGAGGGAGTATGAGACCATCGCGGAGATGATGAAGGAAGCCCGCCCTCTGCACGAGGTGATCAAGGTCGATGCTTTCGTCCATGGCTGTCCGCCCACAGCCGACACGATCTGGTTCGCCGTGAGCGAGCTGCTTCAGGGGAGGATGCCCGCGTTCTCTCCCGTGTATCTTCGATATGGATAGGCAGGGCTTGAATATCGAACACCGAATTCCCAACAATGAAGTTTTCTAGAGGTTATCATGTCGAGGACTATAACCGTTTCCCCGGTCACCCGCATAGAAGGGCACGCCAAGATTACGATCCGGCTGGACGACCAGGGAAATGTGGGTGAAGCGCGTTTCCATGTGAATGAGTTCCGCGGGTTCGAAAAGTTCTGCGAGGGCCGGATGCTCTGGGAAATGGCAGGCATCACCTCCCGGATCTGCGGCATCTGCCCGACCAGCCACCTGATCACCTCCGCGAAGGCCGGAGACGATATCCTGGCGATCGACATCCCGGAAACCGCGGAGAAGCTGCGCCGGCTGATCACGCTGGCCCAGTGGCTGCAATCGCATGCGCTGAGCTTTTTCCACCTTTCGTCTCCCGATTTTCTGCTGGGATTCGACGCGGACCCGGCAAAGCGCAACATCTTTGGCCTGATTGCGCTCGACAAAGAGTTCACCCGCCGGGGAATCCGGCTCAGGAAGTTCGGCCAGGAGATTATCGAAGTGCTCGGTACCCGCAAGATCCACACCCCCTGGGCAGTGGCCGGCGGAGTGCGCGAGCCGTTCGAAGCCTCCAAGAAGGACTACTTGCTGAACTGGATCCCGGAGGCCAAGGAAACGGCGTTGCTGGCCCTGGACACGCTGAAAGAGATCCATGTGAAGTTTGAACACGACATTCCGAACTTCGGCAACTTCCGGTCCCTCTTCCTCGGCATGGTAGCCGACGACGGAGCGCTGGAGTACTACGATGGGAAATTGCGTCTGATGGACGGCGCCGGCAATATCATCGAAGACAAGGTCGACCCCAAGAAATATCACGATTACTTCGGCGAGGCGGTGGAGCCCTGGTCGTACCTGAAATTCCCCTATTACCGGCCGCTCGGCTATCCAAAGGGAATGTACCGCGTGGGCCCCCTTGCGCGGGTGAACATCTGTGATTACATCGATACCCCCATGGCCGAAGCGGAACGACGGGTCTTCAAGGCGCTCGCCGGCGATGCCGGGGTGGTAAACAACTCTTTCTATTATCATTATGCGCGGCTGATCGAGATTCTTTTCTCGGTCGAGAAGATCGAGATGCTGCTGAACGACCCGGCAATCCTGGGAAGTAATATCCGGGCCCGGGCA
>Ga0316603_10001572_pt1 | contig 12228 bp, 8 predicted proteins | sample OWC_soil_day10_n_FD_207649 | JGI IMG/M metagenome (GOLD analysis project Ga0316603, IMG submission 207649) | Wetland soil microbial communities from Old Woman Creek delta, Ohio, United States - OWC_soil_day10_noCT | ecosystem: Environmental > Terrestrial > Soil > Wetlands | place: USA: Ohio...
GGGATGGCGCCGGTCGTGCTGAAGGTGACGCCGGGTGCATCGATCGCCGGGCGCGTCCTCGACGGCGACGGCAAGCCAGTCGCGGGTGCCACGGTGATGGCCTCGCTGGAGGGACCGACGCAGCGCACGATGATCGTCAACGGCATGGTGACGTCGGGCGTGCAGGCCATCACGGGCGCGAACGGTTCGTACGAGCTGGTCGGCCTCACCGCGGGGACATACGCGCTCGCGGTGCTCGATCGCGGGCGACCACTGCGCATGCGCGGCGCAGCGCTCAAGGTCAAGCTCGGCGCGACCGACAAGAAGACCGGCGTCGATCTCGCGGTCGATCGACCGAACGGCGTGATCAAGGGCGTCGTCACCGGACCCGATGGCAAGCCGCTCGGCGATGCGTGGGTCTCGGTCCAGCAGGATCTCGCCGCGATGATCGAGGGCATGGTCGACCGGGGCCGCCAGCGCGGAGGCGGCGAGGGCGGTGGCGGTGGCAGCGACGACGGCGAGGAGCGCTCCAGCATGATGACGATCGAGGCGCGCGACGATGACGGGGAGGGCGCGGCCGGCGCCGGGTTCGCGCCCGCTCTCACCGACGCGCAAGGACGGTTCGAGATCCCGGGCCTGCCGCACGCGAAGTACGAGGTCGTTGCCGAGGCGCAGGCCGGCAAGCTGCGCGGGCGCACGCAGAACGTGACACCCGACGCGTCGATCACGATCCAGGCGCTCGGCGTCACGTCGCTGTCCGGAACCGTGCGTGGACCGCACGGCCCCGCACCGGTGTTTACGATCGAGCTCGCCGGACCGACGACGGCCGCGCGGACGTTCACGGATGGGACGTTCCAGCTCGGGCGGGTCGATCCGGGCGCGTACACCGTTCGCGTGACGTCGAGCCAGGGGAACGCCGAGGTCAAGGTCGAGGTGGTTGCCAACCAGCCGGCGACGGTCGACATCACGCTCGTCGCCAACGCGATCGTCGTCGGCAAGCTCGTCGACGCGCAGGATCGACCGCTCGCGGGCGCGCCGATCACGCTGGTGCCCGATGGGGGCGACGGCCGCGTGCAGGTCTCGATGGAAGGACCGCCGCCGACGTCGGGGCCCGATGGGAGCTTCCGGCTCGAGACCAAGGCAGGTCCGAGCGTGCTCGTGGTGCTGATCCAGCCACGGCCGTTCACCAAGCGCGGGCTCGCGCTCGTGGCCGGCAAGACGCTCGACGTCGGCACCGTTCGCGTGGAAGCCGAGCCACCGGCCCCGCCCTGATCGTCAGGACGCGCGATCCGATCTAGAGCTGGACGAACCCGGTCGCCACGGGATCGCGCGGGCCCGGCGCCGCGGGATCGATCACGAGCTCTCCGGATCCCGAGCAACTCGTAGAAGCTGGGCCACGGGCCCCCCGTGATACGATCGCGATGCGTGGGGAAGGATCGATCGAGGGTACTGGGAGCGTTGATCGCGTACCTCGTGCTCGTGATCGCCTCGACCTTCGTCATGGACTGGTTCGTGATGAGGGGTGGCGGCATGTTGATGGGTGGCGCCGCGACGATCGGCATCGATCTTCGCTCGGTCACGGTGTGCGCCGACGCCGGGCCGTGCATCAGCATCTCGTTCAGCGGGATCCCGAACCGCGGCATGTTCCCGACGATCGCATTCGCCACGTTCTGGGGAACGATGCTGGTCTCCCTGGTCGTCGCGTATCAGGCCGGCACGCGCGTCATCTCGGGGTTCGCGAACGAATCCCTCAGCCGGACGGGCACGTTCGGCGCCCTCGCGATGGCCTGCGCTGCCGGTGCCGCGGGCTTCCTGTTCGCACCGGAGCTCGGCTCTGCCCAGGTGGAGGCCCTCGGTGTCAGCGTCGAGCGGACGTGGGCTCCGACGCTGCTGATCCTCGCGCACATCGTCGGCATCGTCACGATGCGATGGTCGATCGCGGAGGAGACGCTCGACAGCGGCGCGGACTACCAGCCGAGCGTGCCCGCGCTGCCGGAGGCGCGGGTGTTCCCGAGGACGCAGGACATCAAGGGGCGCAGTGGCGACGGAGTTCCGGAGGTCGCGGTCGAGCGGCCTCCCACCGGCCCGGTGCCGACGATGCCCGAGCAGCTGCGCAAGCAGCTCCACTACACGACGCTCTCGGCCGAGGTCACGCGTGCGGGGGTCGATGCGCGGCGCGAGGATGGCTCGTTGCTGCTCGTGCTGTGGCGCGACGTCGTCGGCGTGGTCGCCCGGCGCCTGCCGCCGGAGTACGAGGGCGCGACGTTCGTCGATCTGGTGTCGACGGCGGGCTCGACGTTGCGGATCCTGCCGTGGACACGGCTCACCGGAGATCTGCTCTCCGGCACCGGGGACGATCGGGCGCGCGCCGTGGTGACGCTCGTCGTGGCGAGCTGCCCGACCGTCAAGCTCGATGCGCGGACGCAGGCGTTCGTCGACGGCGGCGAGGCCGCGCAGCTCCCCGATCTCGAGACGCTCGCGGCGCACGACGCGCGCCTCGCCTAGCCTGCACGCCCGCTGGTACGTCGGCGTCCCGGTCGCCGGAGCGGACCCGCCGGATGGCGGATCGCGTATCCGGTGGCCGCGCGGGACCGCGGCTAACCCCCTGCAACGACTGCGGCGACGCCTGGTACCGGCCGTGCACCCTCCACCCCGGATGCAGCGCTCTTCCTCGATCCTGGCTAGTGCGCTGGCCGTCTGTCTGGTCGGCCCCGCGTGCTCCGAGCAGGCGCCCGCCGAGGACGCCGAGGACGGCTTCGTCATCGAGGACGGCAAGGCCGACGACTTCCTGTCGAACAAGGCCAAGGAGTACGTCGTCTCGGGCACGGCGCGCGTCACCGTCGACGCAGGGCAGGGCGAGGTCGCCGCACGCAACCTCGTCGCCTATCACCACACGGCGGTCACCTGGTTCTTGAACCAGTACCTGGTCGACAAGGAGCGCGAGGGCTCGCACGCCGATCCCAACGCCGACTACGGCGGGTTCTCCGCGATGGTCAAGAACGGCTCGACCCAGACCGTCCGCATGGTGCAGCGCAACGCGACCACGTGGGACTACGACTTCGAGCTCACGATCGCGGGCCACAAGGGCCTCATGCGCAAGCTCCCGCTCGATGCGCAGGGCCGGTTCACCGTCGAGATCGGCACGCCGACCAACGACGAGATGAAGCGCGATGCCGAGTGGTATCGCAAGGCGCCGTGGGACAACTGGAACCCGGTCGCCGTCCCCGCGTCGAAGAAGGAGACCCTGACGCTCGCGATCCGCGAGGAGACGAAGTCCTCCGACGGCTGGTGGGACTACGCGCGCCTGCTCGAGGACGGCGTGCTGTCCGTCGACGTCCACTACGGCTACGACTACCACTCGCAGTCGCACCTCGCAGACTCCAAGGCGTTCTACAAGTGGATGACCGATCGCGGCTTCCGCTCGCCGACGAGCTCGTACGACACCTACAAGCGCACGAGCGGCCCGCTGACCAAGACGCTGTCCGCCGACGGTCGCGACGTGAAGGTCGAGATCCGGCTCTACTACGGCCGCCCCGGCACCGACACCGATCCGGACACCGACGCGGGCGGCATCCAGCTCGAGCGCGACATGCTCACCTCGCTCAAGAGCCGCGACGTCATCGTCTACGCCGGCCACTCCGGCTCGCTCTACGGCTTCGCGCTCTCGAACTGGGACAAGACCGACGAGGGCGACCTCGACGACAGCGAGCTCGCCACCGCGGAGCTCGCGCGCAACAAGTACCAGATCGTGTTCGCCGAGGGCTGCAACACGTACATGCTCGGCAACACGCTGCTGAACAACCCGGCGAAGCAGGGCAAGGACATCGACGTCATCACGACGACGAACTTCTCGGTCTCGTACTCGCCGGTCGAGGACTTCCTGGGCCGCCTGATCGAGATCGACACGCAGTCGCGGCACCGCCCGCGCACCATGACCGCGACGATCGCCGACCTCGACCTCTACACCGAGGGAGAGGCGCAGATGTCGATGTACGGCATCCACGGCATCGACGACAACCCGAAGCTCCACCCGTACGGCAACCTCGAGAACTCGTGCAACCGCTGTAGCGCGAATGCGGACTGCGGCGGCGTCGGCAACACGTGCGCGGCGGTCGGCACCTCCGGCAAGCGCTGCATGGCCGCCTGCACCGACGACTCGGCGTGCGGCGACGGCTACAAGTGCAAGGCCGTCGCGTCGGCCTCGACCAGTACGATCTACGGTTCCTATTGCGTGCCCGCCAGCCGCAGCTGCGACTGACCTCAGGAGGATCGTTCCCATGCCCATCGGACCACGCTCGAACCCTCTTCGCCGTCTCGCTCGCCTGTTCCGCATCGCGCGGAACGCCGATGCGACCGGCATGTCCTCGGACGAAGCTCTCGAGCTCGCCCGCGATCGCGAGCGGGCCGCACTGTCGCGCCGCACGTTCCTCGGCGGCGTCGCCGCGGCGTCGGCCTTCGCCGTCACCGGCACGGCGCGCCGCGCGTTCGGTGCGCCCCGGCCGCCCGTGATCGATGTCGGCATCGTCGGTGCCGGACTCGCCGGTCTGCAGTGTGCGTACGACCTCGGTCAGGCCGGCCTCTCCCCGTCGATCTACGAGGCAGGCACGCGGGTCGGTGGCCGGCAGTGGTCGCTACGCGGAACGTTCCCCGGCCAGGTCGCCGAGCGCGGTGGCGAGCTGATCGACAACCTTCACAAGACGATGCTTGGCTGGGTCAACACGCTCGGCCTCACGCGCGAGGACGTCAACAAGGTCGAGGGCGATGTCGTCTATCACTTCGACGGGCAGCGGATCCCGGAGGCGACGGTCGTCGACGAGTACCGCGCGTTCGTCGAGGCGATGCACGTCGACCTGCGCGCGTGCAGCGGCGTGCCGACGGCGGATTCCTTCAACACCGCCGACCGCCAGCTCGATCTGACGAGCCTCTCTGCCTACCTCACCTCGCGTGGCTGCGGGCGCTATGCGCGCAAGGCGATCGAGGAGGCCTACATCGCCGAGTACGGGCGCGAGACCTCCGACCAGTCGTGCCTCGGCTTCCTGCTGTTCATCCATGCCGATCGTCGCTCGAAGTTCACGCCGTTCGGCATCTTCTCCGACGAGCGGTTCCACGTGGTCGAGGGCAACGACAAGATCGCGACCGGCATCGCCGCGCGGATCCCGCGTCAGCCGGAGCTCGAGATGCGGCTCGAGGCCGCGCGCAAGACGCCCGCCGGCCGGATCGAGCTGTCGTTCCGCAGCGGCAACCGCTCGGTCGTCCGCACGCACGATCGCGTCGTGCTCGCGCTCCCGTTCTCCGTCCTGCGCACCGTGCAGCTCGACGCCAGCCTCGGGCTCCCGGCGTGGAAGCGCACCGCGATCGACGGCCTCGGCTACGGCGACAATGCGAAGATGATGGTCGGCTTCGACGGACCGATCTGGGCAGAGACCGGCGGCAGCGGCGCCTCGTACTCCGACCTCGCGAACCACCAGGCGACCTGGGAGACCAACCCCTCGCTCGCGACCACGGCGCACGCCGTGCTGACCGACTACTCCGGCGGTGTCCGCGGCAAGAACCTCGATCCGTCGAAGGTCCAGGCCGAGGCCGGGAAGTTCGTCACCGATCTCGACAAGGTGTTCCCCGGCGCCGCTGCGGCGGCGAGCAAGGTCAACGGCAAGTACGTCGCGCACCTCGAGCACTGGCCGTCGAACCCGCTCTCGCGCGGCAGCTACACCTGCTACCGGCCCGGCGAGTTCACGACGATCGCGGGAAACGAGGGCAAGCCCGTCGACAACCTCCACTTCGCCGGCGAGCACGCGAACTCGTTCTACGAGTGGCAGGGCTTCATGGAGGGCGCGCTGCTCTCCGGCATCACCGCCGCCGACGAGGTCCTCGGCTGATCTGGATCAGCTCCCCGCGAACTTGAACCGCAGCGGGTAGTTCACCACCACGGTGCTGTCCCCCGGGCGGAACTCGAACTGGGCGACCACGCCGGCGAGGCACGACGTGACCGCAGGATCGGTGATCGTGCCGTCGACTGCCGTCGAGGCGATCGCCCCCGCCGGGTTGATCGCGAAGTGCAGCACGGCCTCGCCCTCGGGCCCTCCGCGGTACTCCACCGCGCGCTCCCAGCAGCGGGCGAGCCGGGCCATGTGGCGCTTCACCTCCTTGCGAATTTCGTGCTTGTCCGCCGAGGACCGCTCGACGCGTCGTCCGCGAGGCCCGCCGATCACGATCGTCGGCATCACCATCGACGGTGCGGCGCCCGCATAGAACGACGTCGCCGGGCCGACCGACGGCCGCGCCACGGCGAGCGGCAGCTCGAGCTCGCGTCGGCTGGGCACGTCGATCGTGATCGGCCGCTTCGCCCGGCGATACGTCCTGCGCGTCGTGCCCGCGACCTCGATCGTCGGTGCGCTCGCCTCGAGCATCAGCGCCGTGATCTCCGGCAGCTCGAGTGTCAGCTCGATCCTCCCGGCGTTGCCCTTCGTCAGCGGAAACGCCCGGACCTCGAGCACGTCCCCGCGCTCGCCCGTGCTCTTCCACTCGACCAGGATCGGATCCTTCAGCCGCTCGAGCACCCGCTGGTAGTCGACGCGCGCGCGCTCCGCCGAGCTCGCCAGCGCGACCATCCGCTCCGTCGTCCCGACCGTCAGCGCAACGCCCGTGACCCGAGCGCCGTGAGGGACCTCGAGTCCGATCACGGCCTCGCGTGCCACCGTCTCGGTCGTCGACACCGACAGCGTGACGCTCGCGGTCAACCCGAGGGCATCCTGCTGGATCGCAAGCGAGATCTTGTCGAGGGCGATCCTGTCTCCCGGGTGCCCGATCCGCAGCCGGGGTGGCTCGGCGACCGGCCGCACTTCGAAGGGTGTCGACTGGTCGAACTCGGCCCGCGCGGTCCCGCCGAGCGCTGCCAGCAGCAGAATCGATCGGGCCCACATGACAGCTCGGACACACGAACTCTGGTTTGGTTTCTGGGAATCGTGGCTAGACTCGCGAGGTGGGGGCGAACGAGAGGCTGGACCAGGCGGATCTCGCGCAGAGCTCCGAGTTCACCGATCTTCAGGAGTACGACGACGGCGGCGACGAGCGGATCCTTGCGATGCGGTTCGTCCCGCGACAGGTCGATGGTTGGCAGCGCGTCGCCGAGCTCTGGCTCGACCTGCCCCCCCACCCGAACATCCTCGACGCGCTCGGGCGCGATGATCAGGGACAGCTGCTGGTCCGCTACGCGGCGATCCGATGGAGCCAGGGAGCCATCCACCTCGACGACACGCGGTCGGTCCAGAGAGTCGCGACCTGGGGCGTGCAGCTCGTCGACGCACTCGAGGCAGTGATCGCGAGCGTGTCGCCCGACGAGGCAGCCTGGCTCACGCGGATCGAAGCCCACGTCGATGTCGAAGATGTCGTGCGCATCGGCTTCCTCCCGGCATCACCCGCAGATCCGCTGGCCCTCGACCTCTGGCCCGAGGAGGTGCTCCAGACCTGGCCGGCGTGCGATCCGCGAGGGTTCGTCTTCGTGGTCGGTAAGGCGCTGTCGACCATGTTCGTGCGAGGCGACCGCGACGGGGCGAGACAGCTGAGCTCGATCGCGCAGCGCTGTTTGGCACCGAGGCCGCGTGATCGGTACCAGACGCTGGCGGAGCTCCGTCTCGCCCTTGGCGAGGCAGGAGCGCAGACGCTGAGCGCTCGCGATCCGGTGTGCTGGCGTTCGGTCGAGCTCGGGATCGGGCTCCTGGCGTTTCGCGATCCACATCGCGCTGGAGATCTGTTCGAGCTGGCACTCAAGCGCCAACCGTGGACGCCGCTCGCGCTCGCGGGACGACGGCGCGCCATGTCTGCGAGGTCCAGCACGCAGTCGATGCCCACCAGGCAGGCGACACCAGGACCCATGCTCGAGTGGGACGCGATCGAGGGCCCTGCTGCCAGGTTCGAATCACAGCGCGCCTTCGCCGCGGCGCTGGATCTCTACCGACGGACCCGACTCGACGGGACCTGCGACGTACCCTTGCTCGTCGCCAGGGCCCGCTGTCATCTCCACCTCGGTGAGCCAGGGCATGCGATCGACTTCTCCCAGCGCGCGCTCGCGATCGATCCGTCACGAACCGACGCGTTGACGGTCTGCGTGAGTGGACACCTCCTCGTCCGGCAGTTCGACGCAGCCCTGGGGCTGTGTGACCGCTGGCTCGAGCTCGGCATCGATCAGGCCCAGGCGCACTACCAACGGGGAAAGGCATTGCTCGCGCTCAAGCGCCTCGTCGAGGCTCGCGATGCCTTCGATCGCGCACTCGTGGCAGATCCACGTCTCGTGCCCGCGATGATGCTTCGCCGTGAATCTGACCGGATGCTCAAGGAGGTTCGTGTCGCCACCGGCATCCAGCGGCCGCTCGAGCTCGAGCTTCCAGCGAGTCTTGCGGAGTTGAGGCCGATCTTCGCGACCGGGCGCGTCGAGGATGCGATCCGCGTGCTCTCGGGAGAGACCTACGCGAACGACCCGGAAGCACAGCTCGTCCTCGCCCGTTGCCTCGAGTTCCTGCAGCGCTTCGCCGAGGCCGCCGAGGTCTATGCTCTCGTCGCCAGTCGCGATCTCTCGCACCGCTCCACCGCGCTCCTCGGTCGCGCCGGGATGCTCGCCGAGCTCGGAGATCCCGATGGTGCGCTCGAGCTCCTCGACGTCCTGCGCACGGAACGACCGGACGATCTCGATCTGGTCGAGGCTCGGGCCTGGGTGCTCGACCGGCTCGGTCGCGGCGATGAGGCGCAAGCCGAGTTCCGCCGCTACGTCGCACTCAACCTCCACGGCTCCGAGCGCCGCTTGCAGACCACCTGGATCCAGCGACAGCGCGGAGGCTAGCGACGCACCGCGGCGCGCCGTCGGCCGCTGCTCGGCACCTCGTCGCAGTGGATCAACCCATGCTTCCGCCAACCCTCGCTGAGGAGCCACGTCCGCAGGGGTCGGTGATGTCAGCAGAACGTTCCCCGGTTTGCGATCTGGGCCGGTCGTCCGTACGAGCACCGGCGCTCCCTGGACCGCAGGCCTCAGAGAGCTCGGGGCCGATCCAGCACGTGTTCAGAGTCGCTGGACAAAGAACACGGACTCGAGTCCGGCGAAGTAGACCCGGCTGCAGTCGTCGTTCATATATGCGTCGCGCACGGCCGGCACACCGTCCAGAGGCTGCGCGGCCCGGAACCGATCCTGGATCGTCGGGCGATCCGAGTACAACACCCTCGGCACCGACGAGGCCGGGGCCGTCGAGTTCAACAGCAAGCGCAGCCCGTCGGAGCTGAGCTTCGGTGCGCCCGGATACGAGACGCCGAGCTCGCTCGCCGTGTACGCGGCGACTTCGGTCCACAGGCCTCCGTCGTCCTGGACGAACTCGTGGAGCTTCTGATCGAAGCCGGTCCGCACCACGTGACGGTTGGGCCGGCGCGTCGGTCCGGAGATCTCGAGGTAGGCGTTGGTCGTGCCAAAATCCGTGGCCCGGGTCCACGTGCCGTTCGATTGGCGCCGATACGTCCGGAACTCGTACGTCGAGGTCGCGTAGTACACCGCCACGGCTTCGTCGCCCTCGGGGGCGAGTCGCAAGAACTGCAGCTCGAAGACCGGGTCCTCGAAGCCAGGCGCAGGCGTGAGGAAACCGTCGATCGGGCCCTCGGACGCTACCCATGCATACGTATCGGGATCGACGCAGAGGGCCAGCGCCCGCTGGGTCTCGGCGCTGACGACGTAGTCCCTGCAGTCCTGCTGGATCACCTGACGCAGGAACGGCGAGAACCGAGGCGTGGAGGAATCCGCTGGACACGCGAACGGAGCATCGATCGGCGCATCGAAGAACTCGCGTGGCGGTTCGACGAACTGGGTCGAATCCAGGTCGAACACCTGATTGCAGCCACACATCGCGATGACGATCGCGATCGACTTCATCGGCCCATCTTACAGCTAGAACGACCAGCCGGCGTTGAGGTTGAGGATCGGGAGCACCTTGAGGACGGTCTCTCCCGAGCGTTCCTCGACGAAGGAGGCCGCGAGGCCGCCCTGCGCGACGATGGTGAAGCCGGTGCGGTGGATGTACTTCCAGCCGACGAAGGGTCCGACCGCGAAGCTGGTCCCGGTGTACGTGGTGGCCGAGTCCGTGTCGCTCGAGTGGATGTACGCGACCTCGAGGCCGACGTGCAGGCCGCGGAACGTGGGCTTGAAGTAGTAGGTGCCCTGTCCACCGACCTCCTGCGCGGCGTGGGTGTCCGTCTTGGAGTCGAGGATCTTGCCGATGCCGAGGATGAGGGCGCCGCTGATCTTCGGCGTGATGCGGAGCTCGCCCATGACCTCGGCGAACGGGATCAGGGCGTGGAACGGCGACAGCGTGGCCGAGATCGTCCGCGGGATCACCGGCGCCGGTGCCTCCGCCTCGGGCTGGATCGGCGGCGGGAGGTTCTCGGGCTCGTCGGGGTCCTCGGGAAGCGAGCGAGCCTCCGCGACGGTCGCGAGTCCGAGCAGGAGTCCGAGCACGACGGTCACGCGGGTCATGGGATGACGTTGCCGTGGCCCGGGGCCAAGCGAAAGCCCTGCCGATCCACTTCCGCAGGGCTAGTGCTCGTGCCCGGTCGACTCCTCGGGGTCTTCCTCGCCGGTCGGAGCGCGCTTCTTCGTGCCCTCGTCCTCGAGGCCGAGCCGGCGGATCATCTTGTAGATCGACATCCGCTCGATGCCGGCGGCGCGGGCCGCGGCCGAGATGTTGTTGTCGTGCGCCTCGAGCAGCGCCTGCAGGTAGCGGCGGTCGAACTCGTCGACGAGCTGCTGCTTCGCGGTCTTGAACGGGATGTCGATGTCGACGTCGCCGAACGTGCCTTCCTTCTTGGGCGGGGCGTCGAGGCCACCGGTCGGGTGGTTCGGGAGGAGCACCGCGCGCTCGACGGCGTTGCGCAGCTCGCGGACGTTGCCCGGCCAGGTGTGGCGCTGCGCGCGCGACATGAAGTCCTCGGGCAGGCGCGGATCGGTGTGGGTCGAGTGGAGCTGGCGGAGGAAGTGCTCGATCAAGAGCGGCAGGTCTTCCTTGCGCTCGCGCAGCGCGGGGACCGCGAGCTTGGCGACCGAGAGGCGGTAGAACAGATCGGAGCGGAAGGCTCCGCGGTTGACCTCGGCCGCGAGGTCGCGATTGGTCGCCGCGATGATGCGAACGTCGCACGCGATGACCTTGGTCGAACCGATCCGGCGGATCTTGCGCGTCTCGACGGCGCGGAGGAGCTTGGACTGGACATCGAGCGGCAGCTCGCCGATCTCGTCGAGGAACAGCGTTCCGCCGTGCGCGGCCTCGAACACGCCGATCGTGGCCTTGCCGGCGCCGGTGAACGCGCCGTGCTCGTGACCGAAGATCTGGTCCTCGAACAGCTGCTCCGGGATCGCCGAGCAGTCGAGCACGACGAACGGTCCGTCGCGTCGCGGCGAGCACTGGTGGATCGCGTCGGCGACGCCTTCCTTGCCCGCGCCGGTCTCGCCCTGGATCAGGACGGTGGCATCGGACTGCGCGAACCGGTTGATCAGGTCGAACAGGTGGCGCATCGAGGCGCTGCCACCGATCAGGCTGTGGAGGCGCGACTCGTGCCACAGGGGAACGGAGACGGCGTCGTCGAGCGGGTCGAAGGTGATGGCGCTCTTACCGATCTGGATCGTCGAGCCCGGGGCGATGAAGCCGTCGACGATGCGGACGCCCTTGACGTGGGTGCCGTTGGTCGAGCCGAGGTCGCGGATCCGGTAGCCGTCGGCCTGGAGCCGGAGCTCGCAGTGGAGGCCCGAGACCTTCGGGTCGTTGAGGACGAGGTCGGCACCCGCGCGACCGATCATGATCGTGGGCTGCGCGAGCTCGATCACCTTGCCGGCGTCGACGCCGGCGACCACCTCGAGGCGGCACCGCCGCACGTTGACCGTGCGCGGCAGGCCCTGGAACGAGGTGACCCACGTGGGGGTCTCGAGGTCGTGACCGGCAGGCACGGGGAGTTGGGCTGAAGTTACCACGCTCATCGCATTGCTCCGGGGCTGGTGGGTGACTGGGCGTTCGGAACGGTTGCTTCGGCGATCCGCACGACGCCATTCGACGCGACGCGGAGCTCATCGGGACGGAGCTTCGAGTCGTCGATGTCGGCCTCGACGATCGTGAAGTTGACGGGCGGCTCGAGCTCGTCGGAGATGTAGTTGACCGTGGCCCACACGGGACCGAGGGCCCCCTCGACGGAGAGCTCGACGCGCTGCCCCTGCGCGATCTTCGCGCGGTGCTC
>Ga0316603_10001574_pt1 | contig 12214 bp, 1 predicted proteins | sample OWC_soil_day10_n_FD_207649 | JGI IMG/M metagenome (GOLD analysis project Ga0316603, IMG submission 207649) | Wetland soil microbial communities from Old Woman Creek delta, Ohio, United States - OWC_soil_day10_noCT | ecosystem: Environmental > Terrestrial > Soil > Wetlands | place: USA: Ohio...
AGGCGCCCGGTCTCGCGTGGGACATGCTGCAGCTCGCGCTCGCGCTTGCCCCGGGCGAGCCCCTGCTGCTCGCGGATCTCACCGAGCTCGCCGAGGAGCTGGGACGGTACGAGGATCTCGCGGAGCTGGTGCAGAGCTGGCAGGCCGTCGAGGCCGACCCAGGCCGCGCGATGGCGCTGTCGATCCGGCGTGCCGATGCGCTGCTGCGTGGCGGCCAACGCGATCAGGCGCGCGCCCTGCTTGCATCGCTCGAAGCGAGTGCGGCCGGCTTCATCGTGCTCACCTCGGCGGCGGAGCGCGATGCGCTCGGACGTTCGAGCGCACCCGATCTCGCGAAGACGTACGTCGCCGCCGGGCAAGCCGCGTTGCTCGGTAGCTGGCTTGGCCCCGGTCAGGCGCCTGTGCCGGATCCCGGCGCGGCCGCGGCGCTGTTCGTCCAGGCCGCGCAGCTCCTCGCGTACGAGGTGGGTGGCCAGGAAGCCATCGACGAAGCACGCAGCGCGCTCGGCAAGGCGCTCGAGGCCGTGCCCGGCTATCCACCCGCGCTCGAAGCGCTCACCGAGCTCGATGATGCCACCGGCCGCGTCGCGGAGGCGCTCGCACGGCTCACCGCGGCGGCCCAACAGACCCACGGCGATGACCGACGCGCGATCTACGAGCGCGCGATCCGGCTCGCTCGTAGCCACAGCGACCTCGAAGCAACGCTCGAGCTCGAACGCGCGCTGGCCGAGCTAGCACCCTCGGATCTGGCACTGCGCTGGCGACTCGAGTCGACGCTCGCGCAGCTCGGCCGTGATGACGAGCGCGCCCAGATCCTCACCGGGCTTGGCGCGGAGGAGACCGACCCGACGCGGCGCGGGACCGCGCTCGTCGCGGCTGCGCGGCTGCGCGAGCGCGCAGGCTCGGTAGAGGTCGCGACCGACCTGTACCGCCAGGTGCTCGTGCTGTGGCCCGACGACACATTCGCTCGCGAGTCGCTGATCGACCTGCTGCGCGCGCAGGAGCGATGGACCGAGCTGGTGACCGAGCGTCGCGCCGAGGCGCGAGGGTTGCCCGATGGGGCCGCGGCGCGACGCGCGCTGCGAGAGGCTGCGTGGATCCTGGAGGTGCGGCTTGGCGATCATGCGTCGGCCGCCCAGATCTACAACGAGTGGCTGGTGCGGGTGCCCGATGACCGCACCGCCCTCGAAGGCGTTGCGCGCTGCCGGGCCGCGTTCGGTGACCGGCTCGGCGAGGTAGTCGCGCGGCGTGCGATTGCCGAGCTCGATGCGAGCTCCGAGACCCAGTGGCTCCTGGGGAGTGCACTCGAGCGCGCTGGCCAGTTCGACGATGCCGTGGAAGTGTTCCGGGCGCTCTCGATGCGCGACGAGGCTTCGGTGGCTGCCACGAGTGCCGCACTCGCGTTGGCCGATCTCGCCGCCGGGCGCGCCGACACGGTGATGCGCGTTGAAGCCACCGCGACGCTGGCCGGGCGGACCACCGAGCCACGGCTCGGTGCGGCCCTCGCCGAAGACAGCGGGTGGATGTACGCACTCGTGCTCGAGGACTTCGAGCGAGCACAGCAGTCGTTCGGGGCCGCGATCACCCTCGAGCCTCGCCGGGGCGGAGCACTGCTCGGCGCGGCGCTCGTGGCGGCGCGCCGTGGCGATCTCGAAGAGCTCTCCGCGGCCTACGACGGGCTCGCGGCGTCGGTGCAGATGCCCGACGCCGCCGCTGCCCTCCATCTCCGGGCAGCCGCCACCGCGGCCGCGAACGGTGACCTCGAGCTCGCGAACCAACGAGTCGCTGCCGCGCGGCTGGCGGCTCCCGACGATACCAGCGCGCTGCTCGTGCTCGCCGAGACCACGGCGACCCCTCAGGTCGATCGCGACGCCAGCGAGTCTGCCGACGGGGAGGGCGCTGCCGCTGCGATCGAGCGCCTGCTCGATCGCGCGGAGGTCCTCGAGATGCGCGCCGCGCTCGCCGACGACCCCACCGCGCGCGCGTCGTGGGAGCTCGACCGCGCCGAGGCCCTGGAGCTGGCAGGCCGGCTGCGCGAGGCCGGCATCGTCGTCGCGGCGGTGCTCAAGACCCAGTCCGGGGATGTGCGCGCACTCGAGGCCCTGCGGCGGATGGCCAAGCGCGCCGGCGACGACCAGACCTGGGCCCAGGCCAGCTACCAACTCGCGCGCGTGCTCGGCGATCCGGCCGGCAAGCTCGCGCTGCTGCGCGATGCCGCGAGCGTTTTCGATCAGAGCTCCGCGCCAAATGCCACGGAGCTCGCCCTCGCGATCTACAAGCGGATCCTCGTCGTCGATCCGGGCGCAGTCGAGCACGACCGGCTACTCGATCTGCTGCGCGAGAAGGCGGATGTCCTCGGACTCACGACCGCACTCACCGAACGGCTGACCTGGCTCGAAGCAGAGCAGCAGGACGCGACACGCGATCATGAGATGGTCCCGCTGCTGCTCGAACGTGCCACCGTGGTGCACGGGATGGGCGACTCCGGCGCCGCGATGGCCGATCTCGACGCGTTGCTCGATCGCGCGGCGAGCCACGTCGAGGCGCTTCGGTTCCGCGCCGACCTCGCCTTCAACGCGGGCGAGGTCGAGCTCGCGGTGTCGCTGTGGCGGCGCTGCATCGCGGCCGAGACCCGGCCCAGGCGACGTGCCGAGATCGAGCTCCAGCTCTCGCAAGTGCTCGCCGAGAACGTCAACGACCTCGCCGGTGCGATCGAGAACCTCGAGCGCGTGGTCGAGGCCAACCCCGACGATCTCCTGCTGCGCGAGCGCTTGCTCGGGCTGTGCCTGCGGGTGAACGACTGGGACCGGGCAACGCGCGAGCTCCGCGCGCTCGCGCGACTCCGGCCGACGCCCCAGGACCAGGCGCGCGACGAGCTGCGGCTCGCGCTGATGCTGCGCGACCGCCTGAACGACCGCCAAGCGGCGACGCTCGCGCTCGAGCGCGCAAGCTCGCTCGATCCGCTCAACCTCGACATCGTTCGCGAGCTCTCCGAGCTGGTCGAGCCCACCGCACGCGCGCAGCTCCTCTCCGGTACCGTTGCAGCGTTCCGCGCGTCGATCATGCAGAACGCGAAGTCCGCCGTGCTTTACGAGCGGCTCGCGCAGGTCACCGGCTGGCAGGGCGACACCGACGCTCGCTGGCTCGCGCTCGTCGGACTCGAGTCCCTGGGAACGCCGTCGGCCGATCAGCGCCAGGTGCTCGAGCAGGGGCGTCACCGGATCGGCGTGCCGACCCAACACGTGTTCGACGACCACGCGCTGCGCGCGATCCGTGGTCCGTCTGGCGGACCGCTCGCCGAGCTGTGGCGCGCGATCGCGCCGGCGGTCCAGGTCGCGACCGGCGTCGACGCGGGCAAGCTCGGGTTCTCCCGTGGCGATCGAGTGGCGCTGAAGAAGCTGGGCGACAAGTACGAGCCGCTCGCGACCGCGCTTGCCTGCTTCCGGATCGAGGAGATCGAGATCTACATCAGCGCGGCACGAGGCGGGGTTGCACGCGCCCTCGCTGCGGAGACTCCGATCCTGTGCCTCGGCGCCGACGTGGCGGCCGCGAAGATGCCGCACCAGCGCTGGCTGCTCGGCCGTACGGTCGCGACGCTCGCCGAAGGGTTCGCGACCCTGCCGGATCTGCGCGAACCCGAGCTCGGGTGGACGATCGTCGCAGCGCTGCGAGCCGCCGAGGTGGCGGTCCCGGCCGGCATCGCCGAGGAGGTCACCGGCGAGGACGCGAGCATCGCGGATCGCACGAAGCTCCTCAAGAAGGAGCTGAACCGCAAGGCGCGGACGACCATCGCGCAACTCGTCCAGCAGCAGGCGAGCAGCGTCGTCGACATCGCTGGGTTCCGCCGCAACGCCCTCGCGGTAGGCCATCGCGCCGGCCTGGCGTGGGCGGGAGATCTGGCGGTGGCGCTGGCGCAGCTCGACGTCGGCAAGGGCGGCAAGTCGATCACCGACAGCCCGGTCGCGCTCGAGCTCACGGGGTGGTCGGTCTCCGAGGAACACACGAGGTTGCGCGAGGCTCTCGGGATTGCCCTCCAGGCCGGGCCGAAAGGCGTGCGATGACGGTGCCCGGCGGCAAGCCACCGAAGAACCCCAAGGGCTTCCTTGGCGACGACGATATGCTGTCGGAGCTCGACGCGTGGGACGCGACGTTCGATGCGTTGCACGGGCCTGACGGCGGCGATCCGCCGACGGCACCGGTGATGGACTGGCCGCCCGCCGCCGAACCGCTGAAACCGACGGTGGATCCCACCGTGGTCTCACGGGCGGCTCCGTCCGATGAGAGTGCGACTTTCGACGACTTCGAGCTGAGCTCGGATCTCGAAGCCCAGCTGACGCTCGACAATGCGCTCGAGGAGGACAGCGCCTCGGATCACGAGGACGGGCTCCTCACGACGACGGCCGACCGGTTGGCGATCGATCTAGGAGAGACCGACTTCTCCGACGTGGGTGCGAAGGCCCCCCCCGCCGCGCTCAGTGATCTGCTCGGTCGCAGCCCCAGCCGGGCCCCCGGCAGCGCGACGCGGCCACCCGACGTCGACTCCGAACCCGACGCCGACGAGGACGCGATCTACACCTCGGCGGCGCGCAGCCCAGCGGTGCCCGTCAGCGCGAGGCCCGCCGCCCCGATCGTGCCGCCACCGGTGGCCGAGCGCCGCACGCCGGCCATCGTCCGCCGCGTCGCGCCACAGCCGATCCCGAACCCACGCCAGGCCGAACCATCGGCGGACGACGACCTGGACGACTCGTTCGGGAACCAGACCCGGATCATCGCCAGCGACGAGATCGAGATCCACGCCTCGGCGTCGCGATCGATGCAGGCGGTGGCGCCGCCGCCCGCGGTCGAAGAAGACGCCTACGATGACATCGAGATCGAGGCTGCCGAGCCTCCGGGCGCCGCCGCATCCGCGAGCGAACCACCCGCGCAGCGTCGGACCGCCCACCTCGTGCGGCGGGCCGATACCCAGAGCCGTCCACCGCTGATCCGCCCCGGGTCCTCGGGGCCGATCATCGAGATCAATGCGGACGAGTCGGATCCGGAGCTCGCGATCGGGGTCGAGCAGCCGGAATATGACTTCTCCGATGTCGCGGCGTCGGTCGGCGCAGCCGACAGCGACCTCGAGTTGCTGGTCGACCTCCGGGTCACAGGAGAGCGCCCCGAGCCCGACCTCACTCTCGACGAAGTGGAGGAGATCCGGATCGAGCTATCAGCGCCCGCCTCGGAGCTCGACGGACTCGAGGACTTTTCGGACTTCCAGGACGCGGGGAGCTCGGCGGTCGAGCTGACCATTCCGGGCGAGCGTGGCCTGCCGCTGCAGCTCGATGGTTCCATCGAGCCCGAGGACTCCGGCTCGATCCGACCGTCAGCGCTGGTCGAACTGTATCCGCGGGTCAAGACGCCGACCTCGGTGCCGCCGATCCGGCCGCGCTCGGTCCGGCTGCAGACGCCGATGCCCGTCGAGGTCGCGACGGTGAACGAGATCGAGCCCACGCTCGATCTTGACTCCGCTGGGCGCGCCTGGCCCGTGCAGCTCGCGCCGCTCGCCAGCGTCGTGCTCGACGAGGCGTCCGCGCAGGCGTTGCTCGTCTACGAGCGCGAGGTCACCACGCTCGACGACAGCGCCACGTCGGCCGCACTTCGCATCGAAGCAGGTCGACTTTGCGAGCGGCTCAGCGATGGTGAGCGCGCACGCGTGCACTACGACGCCGCCTTGCTTGCCGATCCACGTGCGACCACGGCACTCCGCGGCCTGCGCCGGATCGCGCGCGCGGCCGGCGACCTGGAAGAGGCGACACGCCACCTCGACACCGAGATCGCCGTCGCGGGCGCCCTCGAGCGGCGTCCGCTCAGCCACTACCGAGTCGATCTGCTGATGGCGAGCGGCGAGCAGGACCTCGCGCGGGTCGCGGCCGGCGAGATCCTCGACAGCGCTCCCTCGGACATCCGCGCGTTGCTCGCCCAGCTCGAGCTCGCGTTCCTCGACGGTCGCGCCGACGAGTTCGGCGTCGCGCTCGAGCAGATCGCGCACGCGGTCAGCGACAACGAGCTCCGCGCAGCCGTGCAAGCCGTCCGCGGCACGCTCGCCGCACACCACAACGACACCGCCGCCGCGGCGAGCTGGTTCGTCGCTGCCGCGCAGGCCGACCCGTCCGCGATCGCGGCGCAGCTCGGCGCCGTGCGCCACGCTGCCGCGCAGGCCGATGGCGATGCCGCGAGTCGCGCACTGCTCGAAGTGGCCCGGCAGATCGAGGCCAGCGATCCGATCACCGCCGCCGCCGCCGCGGTGCGAGCACAACAGTGGTCCCGCGCCGCATCGGGCGTCATGCCCAAGGATCGCGCGGCGGTTGCCGCCGCTGCCGCCGCGCTCGCGACCGCGTCGGCCCCCTCGGATCCGCTCGTGGCCCGGCTCGCCGCCGAGACCGCGGCTGCCGGGGGAGACCCGACCGTCACCGGCGCAGCGTTCGCGCACTGGGCTGCCTGCGCGAGGGCGCCGGCGGAGCGTGCCTACGCCGCGGCCCGCGCGGCCGAGCTCGATCCAGCGCACGCCTCCGAGCTCTGGGCGAGCGTGATCTCGCTCGATCCAGGCGACGACTACGCCGCGGCGCAGCTGCGAACCGCGCATGTCACCTCGGAGGCGACGCAGGCCGCGATCGATGTCGACCTGGCAACGGCGGAGGATGTCGAGCGCGACCGCGCGCGGCTGCGCGCCGCCTACGGGCTGATCGCGCAGGGCCAGCTCGACGCTGCGATCGATGTGCTGACGAAGGGGAGGGCCGCGCGCCCGGTCTCGGTCGCGATCGGCGAGGCGCTCGGCGAGGCCCTGGCAGCCGCGGGCAAGTGGACCGAGCGCGCCCAGCTCTTCGCCGAGCTCGCGCGTCAGCCCGGCGAGCAGCTCGACGGCGAGGTCGCCCAGCTGCGCAGCGCGATCGCGTGGGAGGAAGCGGTCGGCGCGGCGGCGGCGCTGGAAGGCTCCGAAGCGCCAAGTCTCGACGATCTCCAGCGCATCACCGCGCAGGCGCTCGAAGCGTGGGAGCGCGTGCTCGAGCTCAGCCCGGGCAACCCGACCGGACAGGCCGCGGCCCTGGTACTCGCGAACCGGCTTGGCGATGGCGAGGTGATCGCGGAGGCCCTGGCGCGTGCTCAGGCAGCCGAGCGCACGCCCCTGGCCGCCGCGAGCCTCGCGTTCCGGCGCATCCGGCTGGTCGCCGACGATCTCGCGCGATCCGACGCGCTGCTGCGCGACATCCATCCGCTCGACGATCCTCGCCGCACCGTCGCGCTCGTCATCGCAGCCGCTCGCGCCGGCGAGCTCGGCGAGGCCGCGGCAGCGCTCGAGGAGCGGGCGAATCATCTCGACGCACGCACCGCCGCCACCGAGATCGCCGCGCTCCGGTTGCGCGCCGCGCAGCTCGCCCTCGACGCGAACGATGCACCGCGCGCGATGCGGCTGCTCCAGCAGGTCGAGGCTGCGTTGCCCAACCTCCGGGTCGTTCGCGATCTGCTGGCGGCTGCGAGCCGGCGCGCCGGCGATCGGCCCGCGGCCCCACCGGTCCGCCGCAGCGAGCCGGCCATCGGAGCATCGTCCGCGGATGCGTTCGTACGCGCCGTTCGCGATGCCGACCTCTCGCTGGCGCACGGCGATGCGGCGGCCGCGCTCGCGCTCTACCAGCGCGCGCTCGAGATCAATCCCGGCGATCCGCTCGCGATCGTCCCGCTCGTACGCATCGCGACCGAGCTCCGCGAGCCGACCGCGATCACCGGCCTGGCGCTCGCACAGCTGCGCGCGGCCCAGGACGCTGGAGACCACGTCGCCAAGGCCGTCGCCTACGAGCTGCTCGCGCAGATCGACTCGGATCTCCGCAACGACCCTGGGTCCTCGCAGATCGCGCTCGAGAGCGCGTCGCAGGCCGATCCGAGCCGGATCGATCTGATGCACCGGCTCGAGCGCGGGTACGCCGCTGACGACGAGATCGCGGAGCTGCTTCGGCTGCGCAAGGCCGAGCTGGAGACACTCCCCGCCGAGCTCAGCCGCGATCGCGTCGCACTCCAGCTCGACATCGCCGGGCTCGCGACCCGCGACGGCCGCACCGAGATCGAGCTCGCGGAGATGTATCGCGGTGTGCTCAAGACCGATCCAGCGGCACGCCTCGCGCTCCTTCACCTCGAAGCGATCGTGCGACGCAGCGGGTTCTCCGACGAGCTCGCGGACGTCGAGGACAAGATCGCCAGCTACTTCGAAGGCGATCCGAAGACCCAGGCGGCGTTCTGGACGCGGGCAGGCGAGACGCTCGCCGACATCGGCCAGATCGACGCAGCGGTCCAGCGGTTCGGCCGCGCGGAGGCGGCGTTCCCGGGCCACCTGCCCGCGCTCGAGGGCTGGCGCCAGGCCGCGCTCAAGGGCGGGCTGTGGATCGATGTCGCCGAGGCCGCGGCCAGGCAGGCCCTGAACGCGCCAGACCTCGCGACCCAGGCAGCGCTCCATCACTTCGCCGGCGTGGCGCTGATGGACAAGGCGCTGGTCGGCGAGCAGGCGATGGCCGCGTTCCGCCGCGCGCTCGAGGCCAACCCAGGCCACAAGGACGCCTTCCTTCGGCTGCGCATCCTGCTCGAGGAGGACGCGAACCACGATGACCTCGCCAGCCTGCTCGCGCTTCGGCTCGACGTCGAGACCGATCCTGCCGCGCAGGTGGAGCTCCACCGCGCGCTCGCCGAGCTGCATCGCAACTTCCTTTCGGATCGCGAGACCGCGACGAAACACTTCCGCGCGATCCTCGAGGCTGAGCCCAATGACCTGCGTTCCCATGCGGCGATCGCTGATATCGCCTGGGAGCAAGGGAACTGGCAGGAGGCCGCGGACGCGCTGATGGCGCGCGCGCGACTCGAGCGCCAGCCCGACGTCCTCAAGACGCTGTGCTTTCGACTCGGCTTGATCTACGCAGATCGCCTGGTCGACGGGCCGATGGCGATCAAGGCGTTCCAGCGCGCGCTGACGTACCAGCCGGACGACGAGAATACGCTGACCCGGCTTGCCGATATTGCCGCGCAGATTGGCGAGTGGAAGCTCGCCCTCGGCGCCTGCGAGCGACTCGTCAAGAACGAGAGCGACCCCGATCGCCGGGTCGCACACCTCCATCGGGTCGCACGGATCTTCAAGGACGGCTTTGGCGACAGGAAGCGCTCGGAGCGCGCGCTGAACCTCGCGCTCGACAGCGCCCCGACCAACGACCAGGCGCTTCAAGAGCTCGTCCAGTTCTACAAGGACGTCAGTGACCTCACGTCGGTGCGGGTCCACCTCAACCGCGTCGCCGGAGCGATGCGCGCTCGCGTCGCGCAGGTGCCACTCGAGGGCGTCCCATACCGCGTGATCGCGCGCGCGATGGCAGCTCGCGCCAACACCAACGTTGCCGGCTCGCTGCCGATCGCGCGAGCGGCAGCACAGCTCGCCGACCTCCTCGGCGCCGCCGGCGCACCCGAACAGGCGCTCATCAACGAGCCAGCTCAGCCGGACCTCTCGCAGCTCATGCGTCCCGAGTCCGACGAGGTGCTGTTCCCGCGTGGCGTCCAGCCTGAGCTCCGGCAGATGTTCCAGCTCCTCGGCGATCGGATCGCCAAGCACGTCGGCGTCAACATCCAGTCGTACGGCGTGTCGCGCGGTGATCGCGCGCGGGGCCGTGACAACCCGGTCGCCGCGGTGGCGCAATCCGTGGCGACCGCCCTCGGGTACCCCGAGATCGACGTCTACGTCACGACGCGGCAACCGTGGGTGATGATCGCCGAGCCGACCAGCCCGGTGTCGCTGATCCTCGGTTCGTCGATCGCCGCGATGGGCGGAGATGCGATCCGGTTCGCGGCGGGTGGCGCGCTCAAGCTCGCGCAGGCCTCGATGGCTATCCCGGTGCGCCTGCCAGTGGAGGAGCTCGGGGTGCTCGTGGTCGCGTTGCTGCGACTGTTCCAGCCGGAGTTTCCGATCCTTGCGGTCGATGCCGAGCTGGTCGCCGTGCAGCACCAGAAGCTCCGCCGGCTGATCCCGACGAACCTGATGAACGAGCTGCGACCGTTCGCGCTCGCGGTCGATCCGGCACGCTTCGACCACCGCGAGCTCTCGCGTGACCTCAAGATCGCCGGGTGGCGGGCCGGGCTCGTCGCCTCGGGGTCGCTGCTCGCCGGGCTGCGCATCCTGGCCGCCCAGGCCGAGGGCGAATTGCCCGGCTTCCTGGCGGATCCACTTGCGCAGGGCCTGGTGGCCTTCGCACTGAGCGAGGATCACGCCACGGTCGCCCGTTAGTCGAACTGTGCGAATGTGCTCGGTTTACGAGCTCGATGTCCGACGATCTCGTGGCGACTGGGTGCGACCCTCGGCGGGCCCGCTCCTTGCTCCTGACCCCGGCATCCGAGAGCCATCGGATCAGCTCGGAGCAACGTCATGAGGTTACATCCACTCGCCGGCCGCCATGCGGTCCTGACCATGACAAGCATGACTTGCCTGGCTACGGCAGTAGCCTGTGGCGGCGGCGGGTCACCCGAGATCTCGGGGCTGACGGACACCGTGGCCCAGGTCGGGACCGAGCTGAAGATCGACCTCAACGGCACCGATCCGGATGGTGATCAGCTCATCTACGGCTTCCGGGCCGCGGACCTCCCGGAGGTCTCCGACCTCGCCCAGGTCACCGTGTCGCCTAGCGGCGCTGGCGTCTTTCGCTGGACCCCGCTCGCGTCCGACGTCGGCGAGCACTCGTTCGACTTCACCGTCTCGGACGGCAGCAACACGACCACCGACACCATCACGATCGACGTCAAGTCTGCGATCGGCAACGCCACGGCCCCGCTGTTCCGCCAGCCCCTCGGCACCGGCACGACCATCGACCTCGCCAAGAGGAAGTGTGTCGACCTGGCCATCGTGGTCGAGGATCAGGACAACGCGCAGACCACGATCACGCAGGAAGAGCCCGTGATCGACGGGGCGACCCTGTCGCAGAACGACGGGCTCATGGCCAGCTGGCAATGGTGCCCGTCCAAGGAGCAGGAAGCGGAGAGCCGCTACACCCTGGTACTCGCGGCCGACGACGGGGAGAACCCGAAGACGATCAAGAACTACCTCGTGGTGCTCCGCGGCGGCAGCGAGCCGAACTGTCCGGGCAACGCGCCGGTCATCACCCACACCCCACAGAACGCCTCGACCATCATCGACCTCACGATCGATGCCCGGGTCACCGACGACAAGGGCCTCAAGGAGTCCCCACTGTTCTACTACTCGACGACGCAGCCGGCGAACCCGCCCATCCTGTCCGACATGATCCAGCTCTCGATGCTGAAGATCGACGGCAGCTCGACGGATGCCACCTATGCGGCCGACGTCCCGAACCCGGTCGCGGGCACGCCCGCCGGCACGTCGAAGACGCTGTTCTACGTGCTCGTCGCCGATGACGATGATGACGAGACCGGCAACTGCGATCACTCGACCACCTCGCAGGTCTTCGAGATGACCGTGACCTCGAACGGCGCCGCGAACCTCCCGGTGTGCGCGTCGTGCACCTCGGACTCGCAGTGCGGCACCGGTGACCTCTGCGCATTCATCGGCTCTGAGGGCGCGAGCTTCTGCCTCCAGTCCTGCGCCACGGGTTGCCCGACCGGCTACGCTTGCTCGAACGGGCCGGTGTTCTCGGTCGACGGTGCATCGGCGAACCAGTGCGTGCCGCAGAGCGGCTCGTGCGCGGCCCCGACCGGGGCCTGTCTCGATGACGCGAACGAAGAGGATGACTCGCGCTCCGCGGCGTCCGCCAACGCGACGGCGAACGGCCCGCTGGCCCCCGGCTTCTACGACTTCGTGAGCTGCCCCAAGGCGGTTCAGCCCAACTCGGGCTCGAAGTCGGACGACGACTGGTTCCAGATCAAGGTCGACGCCGACAGCAAGCTCGACCTCTGGCTCTACGGCAATGGCGAGAGCGACCTCGACCTCACGCTGTACCGGTCGAACGAGACGGTGCTGTCAAAGTCGACCAGCCTGACCGCCGACGAGAACATCGTGAAGTGCCTCACGCCCGGCACCTACTACGTGAAGGTGAACGGCTACGACGCCATCCGCAGCGAGTACCTGCTCGATTATGCCTCCACGCCCGAGGCCTGCAACACGACGTGCACCGACGACACGCGCGAGGACGACGACACCTACAGCCAGGCCCGGCCGACGACGTCCCCGCTCCACACCTCCACCGGC
>Ga0316603_10001577_pt1 | contig 12206 bp, 11 predicted proteins | sample OWC_soil_day10_n_FD_207649 | JGI IMG/M metagenome (GOLD analysis project Ga0316603, IMG submission 207649) | Wetland soil microbial communities from Old Woman Creek delta, Ohio, United States - OWC_soil_day10_noCT | ecosystem: Environmental > Terrestrial > Soil > Wetlands | place: USA: Ohio...
GCGGTGTACGGGCAGTCCCAGCGCCGTGAGCACCGGCACGCTGAGCGTGCCGCCGCCGATCCCCATCATGGCCGACACCGTCCCGATCCCGACCGGGAGCGGCAGCCACTTGCGGCTCGCTGCCTGCCGATCGGGCGGACTCACCCCGCCATCACCCGCGAGCATCCTCAGCCCGACGCCAACGGCCACGAAACCGAACACTGCGGACAGCACGACGCCGCGAACGCTCCCGGCAATCCACGCGCCGAGTACCGCGCCTGCGGCCACCGCGATCGACCACGACGTCGCCACCCCGCCATCGAGCGCGCCGCGCCGCCGGTGCGCGCGCGCCGAGGAGAGGGCCGTCGGCACGATCGACGCCAGCGAGGTACCCACCGCGAGGTGCATGCGCAGGGGCTCCGGGACTCCGGCCGCGCCGAAGGCGAGGTCCAGGACCGGGACGAGTACGATGCCTCCGCCGACGCCCAGCAGCCCGGCCAGCAGGCCGGCCACGGCGCCCGCGCCGGCCAGGATCGTGGCCAGTTCCAGCAGCTCAATCGACATCGGGTGCCATGCGCGGTCCGGGAGTGCAGGCCATGCCGGGCCTCAGTGGCCGGACTCCTTGAGCATGCGCCGTGCCACCGACAGCTTGTGCACTTCGTCCGGGCCATCGTAGATGCGCGCCGCCCGTTCCTCCCGGTAGTACCAGGCGAGCACGGTGTAATCGGTCATGCCCAGCCCGCCGTGGACCTGCAGCGCCCGGTCCAGCACGCGCTGCAGCACGCCGGCCACGAAGAACTTGATCAAGCTGACATCGTCCCGCGCAGCCCGCGGTCCCGCATGCTCGATCCGCCAGGCCGTCTGCAGCACCATCAGCCGCGCCGCCTTGATCTCGGCCGCCGACTCGGCGATCCAGGCGCGGACGATGTCGCTGTCGCCGAGCCGCCGCCCGTCCGGGGAGATCTCGCGCGACGCCGCGCGGCGCAACATCAGCTCGAGCGCCCGCTGGCAGATGCCGAGCCAGCGCATGCAGTGATGCACCCTGCCCGGGCCGAGCCTCGCCTGGGCGAGCCGGAATCCTTCGCCACGCGCGCCGAGCAGGCTGTCGGCAGGAACGCGGCAGTCCTTGAACCGGATCTCGCCGTGCGAGAACAGGTCGACGCCCGAGTGCCCCATGATCGGCGTGTTGCGAACGACGGCGTATCCGGGCGTCGCGGTCGGCACGAGCAGCATGCTGGCGCGCCTGTGCGCTGGGGCATCCGGGTCCGTCACCGCCATGACGATGCAGAGCTTCGCGCCGTCGGCGCCGGTCGTGAACCACTTGTCGCCGTTGATGACCCAGCAATCCCCGTCGAGCACCGCGCGGGTCGTCAGCATCAGCGGATTCGCGCCGCTGTTGGCCGCCTCGGTCATGCCGAAGCAGCTGCGGATGCTCCCCTGCACCAGCGGCCGGAGCCACTGCTCTTTCTGGGCGTCGCTGCCGGACATGTGCAGCAGCTCGGCGTTGCCGGCATCCGGCGCGTTGCAGCCGAAGACGTAGTGGCCCAGCGGGCTGCGGCCGAGCGCCTCCGAGACGAGCCCGTGCGCGACGAGGTCGAGCCCGAGCCCACCGTACTCCTTCGGGTAGTTCGGACCCCACATGCCGAGCCGCCGCACCTCGTCGCGAAGCTCGCCGACCTGCGTCAGCAATGGCTTCAACCCCTGCTCCAGGAGCGTCGGCTCCAGCGGCACGAGCCGCGTGTCCACGAAGTCCCGGACACGCGCGACGAGTTCCTCGTGGGCCGGATCGATGGTGAAGTCCATGCACAGTCCCCTGGTTTGCCTGGCGGCGGAGGCCGCAGGTCATGCGGCCCGATCAGGCCAGCCAGCCCCCATCCACGGTGAGGCAGGAGCCGGTGGTGTAGGAGGCCGCGTCCGACACGAGGTACAGCACGGCACCGGACATTTCCTCCGGCTGCGCAATGCGCGCCAGCGGCAGGAGCTTCTCGACCGTCGCACGAATCGCCGGGTTGCCGTGCAGCGCGGCGGCGAAGCGGGTTTCGGTCACGCCCGGCAGCAGGGCGTTGACGCGAATGCCGTGCCGACCGAGTTCCCTGGCGAGTCCCTGGGTCATGTTGATGACCGCGGCCTTGGTGAGCGAATAGACGACCTGCCCTTCCATCGGCCGGACGCCGTTCACCGAGGCCACGTTGACGATCGTGCCCCCGCCCTGCGCCTTCATGCGGCGCGCAGCCTCGACCGCGGCCCAGAAATAACCCCGGATGTTGACGTCCACCGTCTTCTGGTAGGCGCCGAGGTCCATGTCGAGGACCGGGCCGAAGTAGGGATTCGCGGCCGCGTTGTTGACCAGGATGTCCAGGCGGCCATGCCGCTCCGCGACCGCCGCGATGGTCGCGCTGATGTCGTCGGTGCTGCCCACGTTGCAGGCACGGGCCTCTGCCCGCCCCCCGTCCGCGTGGATCTCCGCCACGACCGTCTCGCAGGCATCGGCCTTGCGGCTCGTCACGGCGACCATCGCGCCGTGGGCTGCGAGGCGCAGCGCGATGGCCCTGCCGATGCCGCGGCTCGCGCCGGTCACCAGCGCGATTCGACCCTCGAGGCTGAACGGATCCGGCGGCATGCATCTCTCCGGCAAGGGCGTGGCGCGGCCCGCGGGGGACTATAGAGGTTTCTCCCGGCGCGGTCAGCCGGGGAACCCGCGAGGACGGTGGCGGGCTAGAATCGATGCAGCAACCGGCTCGGGTGGATGATGCTGATACCGCGGCGCGACCTCGACTTCCAGGTCTACGAAGTCCTGGACTCGGAATCCCTGCTCTCGGCACCACGGTTCGCGGACCATGACCGCTCCGTCTTCGATGGCGTCCTCGACACCGCCTACCGGATCGCCGAGGAATGCTTCCTGCCTTACGCAGCGAAGTCCGACCTCGACGAGCCGGCCTTCGAGGACGGTACGGTGCGGCTGCCGCCCGAGGCGCGCACCGCAGTCCAGGCGCTGGCGGCCGCCGGCTTCTTCGCCACGTCTTTCGACGCCGGGGACGGAGGACTGCAGCTTCCCCATACGGTCACCGCGGCCTGCAGCGCAGTTTTTGCCGGAGCCCACGTCGGGTTTCATACCTATCCGATGCTGACGCGCGGCGCCGCCAACCTGATCCTCGCCTTCGGCAGCGCAGACCAGCGGCGGCTCTTCGCCGGCCCGATGATCGAAGGCCGCTACTTCGGCACCATGTGCCTGTCCGAAACGGGCGCCGGATCGTCGCTGGCCGACATCAGGACGCGGGCTGTTCCGCAGGACGACGGCAGCTTCCTCATCTCGGGCAGCAAGATGTGGATCTCGGCCGGCGAACACGACCTCGCCGAGAACATCGTTCACATGGTGCTGGCGCGGATCCCCGGCTCTCCGCCCGGCGTGAAGGGCATCTCCCTGTTCATCGTCCCCAGGGACCGTGTCAGCCCCGTCGGGACCGTCGGCGCACGCAACGACGTCCGGCTGGCCGGCCTGAACCACAAGATGGGCTGGCGCGGGGCACCCAACACGGTGCTCAACTTCGGCGAGCAAGGGCACTGCGCCGGCTACCTGGTCGGAGAGTCGGATCGCGGGCTCGCCTACATGTTCCAGATGATGAACGAGGCGCGCATCGCCGTCGGCGTCTGCGGGGTCGCACTCGGCTACGCCGGCTACCGTTATTCTCTCGAGTACGCCAAGGAGCGCCGGCAGGGACGGCCGCCGGGCGACAAGGATCCCTCGAGTCCGCCTGTACCCATCATCGCCCATGCCGACGTGCGCCGCATGCTGCTGGCCCAGAAGTCCTGGGTCGAGGGCGGGCTCGCCCTGGTCCTCTACTGTGCGAGGCTCGTGGACGACATCGCGACGACCACCGATCCCGCTGAACGGCAGCGCCTCGAACTCCTGCTGGAGTTGCTGACGCCGATCGCGAAGTCGTGGCCGGCCGAGTTCTGTCTCGAGGCCAACAAGCTGGCCATCCAGGTGCTCGGCGGCTACGGCTACACGCGGGACTACCCGGTCGAGCGACTCTACCGCGACAACCGTCTCAACCACATCCACGAGGGTGCCTACGGCATCCAGGGACTCGACCTGCTCGGGCGCAAGGTCCAGATGAAGGACGGCGCGGCAATCAAGGCACTCGCCGGCAGGATGCTGGCGAGCGTCGCCGCGGCGAGCCGCGATCCGTCGCTATCGGCCTGCGGCCAAGCGCTGGCGTCCACGGTCGCGGACATCGGCGCGACCACGCAGGAATTGCTCACGGCGGCCGCCCGGGGGAAGCTCGAGCTGGCACTCGCCAATGCGACGCTCTATCTCGAAGCGCTCGGCCAGGCGACGGTCGCGTGGCGCTGGCTGGACCAGGCGCTGGCGGCCAGCCGGGCGCTGCCCGCGGCGAGCCCGGCCGACCGTGACTTCTATCGGGGCAAGCTGGCGGCGTGCCGGTATTTCTTCCGATATGAACTGCCGAAGGTCGGCCCGGTGCTCGCGTTGCTACGCAGCCTCGACGACACCACGCTCGGCATCGGGGTCGGGGAATTCTGAACTGGTTCAGGGAAACAGCAGTTCCGTCCTCCAGCCCTCGCCGTCGCGCACGTAGACCAGCCGCTCGTGCAGCCGGAATGGTTTCTGCTGCCAGAACTCGACGCGTTCGTGACGCAAGCGGAACCCCGACCAGAACGGCGGACGCGGAACGCGGCCAACCGGGAACCGCAGGACCGTCTCGGCGACCCGCTTCTCGAGCTCGAAGCGCCCCGGCATGACGTCCGACTGGCGCGAGGCCCAGGCGCCGATGCGCGAGTCGCGCGGACGGCTCTCGAAGTAGGCGTCCGCCTCGGCGTCGTCGACGGGCAAGACGGATCCTTCCACGCGGACCTGGCGCTCGAGGCTCTTCCAGTACAGGCACAGCGACGCCCGCGGGTTTGCCGCGAGTTCACGGGCCTTGCGGCTGCCGAGGTTGGTGTAGAACACGAAGCCCCGCTCGTCGCAGCCGCGCACCAGGACCATGCGCACCGAGGGAACACCGTCCGGCGTCGCGGTTGCCAGCGCGGCGGCCGTCGCGTCGGACGGCTCGCTGCGCCCGGCCTCGGCCAGCCAGGCGAGACAGGTCGGGATCGGCCCCTCCTTCAAGCGCTCACGCCCCCGACAGGTCGACAGGCCTGAAGTCGTAACCGAGGTCGCGTGCCACCGCCTCGTGGGTCACGTGACCGGCGTGCACGTTCAATCCCAGCGCAAAGCCCGGGTCGGCCGCCAGCGCGCGCTTCCACCCCAGGTTCGCGAGGGAGCGGACGTAGGGCAAGGTCGCGTTGGTGAGTGCGAAGGTGGACGTGCGCGGCACCGCCCCGGGCATGTTGGTCACGCAGTAATGAATCACGCCGTCCACGGAGTAGGTCGGCTCCGCGTGGGTCGTCGGGCGGCTGGTCTCGAAGCAACCGCCCTGGTCGATGGAGATGTCGACCAGCACGGCGCCCTTTTCCATGCGCGCGACCATGTCGCGCGTGACGAGCTTCGGCGCTGCAGCGCCGGTGACCAGCACCGAGCCGACCACGAGGTCTGCCTGGACCACCAGCTTCTCGATCGTCTCCGAGGTGGAATACGCGGTGAAGATCGTGTTGCCGAACTGGGCGTCGAGCTCGCGCAGGCGCTTGAGCGAACGCTCCACGATGGTGACCTGCGCGCCGAGACCGACCGCCATCTGGGCCGCGTTCGTCCCCGCGACGCCGCCGCCGAGGATCACCACGTTGGCCGGCGGCACGCCCGGCACGCCGCCAAGGAGGATGCCGAAGCCGCCATAGGCCTTCTGCAGCGCGGTGGCGCCGACCTGGATGGACATGCGGCCCGCGACCTCGCTCATGGGCGTGAGCAGCGGCAGGCTGCGATCGGCGACCACGGTCTCGTAGGCGATGGCGGTGCAGCCCGACTTGACGAGGCCTTCCGCCTGCTTCGCATCGGCTGCAAGGTGGAGGTAGGTGAACAGGAGCTGCCCGTCGTGCAGCATCCCGCACTCCACCGCCTGCGGCTCCTTGACCTTGACGACCATGTCCGCGGTGTCGAAGACCTCGCGAGCGGAGCCAAGGATCTTTGCGCCGGCGGCCACGTAGGCCTCGTCCCCGATGCCGATGCCGGAACCGGCCTGGGTCTCGATGTAGACCTGGTGGCCGTCGGCCACCAGTTCCCTCACGCCCGCCGGGACGAGTCCGACGCGGTACTCGTGGACCTTGATTTCCCTGGGACAACCGATCTTCATGAATTCCCCCTGCGCTGGGCCGCCGAGGCCCGCGAAGCTGCCACGTTAAATGGGATTCCCCGGCAGTGTCTTGCGTTTGGCCGGCCGGCCGACCCCGGGGTAGCATATAATTCTTACTTGTAGACAATTTTCGACGGTTTCTTGCGTATGGACAAGATTGATCGTCAGATCCTGCGTGCCCTGCAGCGTGACGGACGGATGAGCAACGTCGAACTGGCCCAGGCGGTGCACCTGTCCGAGTCTGCAAGCCTGCGCCGGGTGCGGGCGCTCGAGGAGTCCGGTCACATCACCCGCTATGTGGCGCTGTTGAGCGCCCAGAAGACCGGCTTCCCGACCAACGTCTTCGTCAGCATCACCCTCCACCGCCAGGACCAGCACGACCTGCAGGCTTTCGAAGAAGCCGTGCGCAAGGTCCCCGAGGTGATGGAGTGCTACCTCATGACCGGCGTCTCGGATTACCTGCTGCGGGTCGCTTGCCGCGACGCCGCGGATTTCGAGCGCCTGCACAGCCAGCACCTGACCCGCCTGCCGGGCGTCGCCCGCGTGCAGTCGAGCTTCGCGCTGCGCGTCGTTCGCCGCACCACGGAACTGCCCCTCGACTGAGCGTGTGATGCGCCCGTGGGACGCCTGGCGCATACTTTGAGCGCCCTTCCTGGGAAGAATCCGGGACGATGACCTGACATGGCCGCCGAACGCATCGAACCCCTTATCGCGGCGACTGACGTCGAGGCCCTTGGCCGGTTGCTCGAGACCCAACGGCGCGCCTTCGGTGACGAGCCCAACCCGGCGCTCGCCGTCCGTCGGGACCGCCTCGACCGCCTCGAGCAGGCGCTGCGCCGGCACGAGGTCGAGATCCGCGATGCCATCGCTGCCGACTTCGGCCACCGCTCCCATGAGGAAACGCTGCTCTTCGAGCAGTTCATGTGCATCGAGGGCATCCGCCACGCCCGGCGGAACCTGCGCAAGTGGATGCGGCCCGCCCGTCACGGCGTCGCATGGTGGAGCCTCCCGGGCCGGGCCCGCGTCGTCTACCAGCCCCTCGGGGTGATCGGCGTCGTCGTGCCGTGGAACTACCCGCTCTCCCTCGCAGTGGGCCCGACCATCCCTGCGCTCGCCGCCGGTAACCGGGTCATGGTGAAGATGTCGGAGTACACGCCGCGCATCGGGGAACTGCTCGCGCAAATCGTCGCCGGGGCTTTCGACCCCGCGGAACTGACCGTCGTCAACGGCGGCGTCGACGTGGCCAGGAAGTTCTCGTCGCTGCCGTTCGATCACCTGCTCTTCACCGGCTCGACGCCGGTCGGTCGCGAGGTGATGAAGAGCGCGGCAGCCAACCTGACACCGGTCACCCTGGAACTCGGCGGCAAGTCGCCGGTCATCATCGGACCCGACTTCGACATCGGGGAAGCGGCCCGGCGGATCATCCACGGCAAGCTCGCCAACGGCGGCCAGACCTGCATCGCCCCCGACTACGCCCTCGTTCCCGAGGCTCGCGTGGCGGAGTTCATCGACGCCTGCGCGCAAGCCACCGTCGCGCTCTATCCCTCCCTGGCGGACAACCCCGACTACACCTCGATCATCGATGCACGCCACTTCGCGCGACTCAGTTCCTACGTCGAGGAGGCGCGGCAGAAGGGCGCGACCGTGCACGCGCTGCATCCGGAGCAATCCGTGCCGGAACGCCGGCGTTTCTCGCCGGTCGCGCTCACCGGCGCCACGAGTGAGATGCGGGTGATGCAGGAGGAGATCTTCGGGCCGATCCTCCCCGTGGTGCCCTACGACGAAGTGGGCACCGCGATCCGCTTCGTCCGGGAGCGGTCGCATCCCCTGGCGCTGTACTACTTTGGCGGGGGCGACAGCCGTGAACGCGTGCTGCGTGAGACGATCTCCGGCGGCGTGACCGTGAATAACACGCTGCTCCACTTCGCCCAGGAGAGCCTGCCCTTCGGTGGCGTCGGCCCGAGCGGCATCGGCGCGTATCACGGTGCCGAGGGCTTCAGGACGTTCTCGCAGGCCAAGCCCGTCTATTACGACAGCCGCATCAGCGGCTCGGTGCTCCTGCGCCCCCCGTATGGAAGGCTGTTCCGGCTGGTCACGCGCCTGCTCCACCGATAGCGGCCCGGAAATTGGACAGCTGGCACCTGCCCTCGCCTCACGTCCACGCAGTGGCCGTCGGGAACGACGACATCGACGGCTACGGCCACGTCAACAATGCCGTCTACGTGCGGTGGCTCGACGAGGCCGCCTGGGCGCACTCCACGGCGCTCGGCCTGAGCCCCGAGGCCTGCATCGGCGGCCGCAAGGGCATGGCCGTCTGGCGCACGCAGGTCCACTACCTCGCGCCCGCGTTTGCAGGCGATCGCGTGCAGATCGGCACCTGGATCGTGGGCAGCGATGGACGCCTGCGCGTCAGCCGGCGATTCCAGGTGCGGCGGGCCGGCGACGGACGGACGCTCGTCCTCGCGCTCGTGCATTACGTCTGCATCGACCTCGACACGGGCCGGCCACGGCGCATGCCAGCGGAGTTCGTCGCGCGCTATCGTCCACTCGACGCCGTGCGGGCCGCGACCGCAGACGAGACCACCGCGTTCGAACCCGGGGTGGAGCCCGACTGCTCCGGCTCCGGTTCAGGCGCCGTCTGAGCGGAGAATCGCCTCGACCTCTTCGTCAGTCGTCTGCCCGAAGTCCTCGTACCACTGCCCCACGGCCGAGAACATCCGCGGCGCCTGCAGGCACACGAGGGCGTCAGCCATGTCCTCCAGCTCGCGACAGGTACCCGGCGCGCCGACCGGGACCGCCACGACGACGCCCGCGGCGCCGGCCCCACGAAGCGCCATGACGGCCGCCTTCATCGTCGCTCCCGTCGCCACGCCGTCGTCCACCACGATGACCCGCTTGCCGGTGACGTCGAGGGCCGGGCGCCGGCCCCGGTAGAGGGCCTCGCGCTCTGCCAGCAGGACCTGCTCGCGCTCCCGGACTCTCGCCAGGCTTGCCTCGGCGTCCGGCAGGAGGCGCAGCACCTCTTCGTTGCGGACCAGGACGCCGCCGGAGGCGATGGCACCCATGGCGAGTTCCGGCTGGAACGGCACGCCCAGCTTGCGGACGACAAAGACGTCGAGCGGCGCACGCAGGCGCCGCGCCACCTCGGCGGCGACCGGAACCCCGCCGCGCGGCAGCCCGACGACGACCGTATCCGGCCCCGCGTACGAGTCGAGCGCCTCCGCCAGCCGCTGGCCCGCGTCCTTCCGGTCCCTGAAGATCCTCATCGCGATCACCCCTTGACGCAGATCATGGGTTCGAGCCGGGCCACCTTGCGCGCCAGCCCCGCGCGGTGCGCGACCTCGACGACCCGGTCGACGTCCTTGTAGGCGCCCGGCGCCTCCTCCGCGACGCCGCGCATGGACGGACTCCTGACCAGGATCCCGCGCGCGGCCAGTTCGCGCACCACGTCGCGGCCGTGCCAGCGCCTCGCCGCCTGGTGGCGCGACATGGCCCGGCCTGCGCCGTGGCAGGCGGAACTGAGCGCCAGCGCCTCGCCCGCGCCCGTCCCGGCCAGGATCCACGACGACGTTCCGAGCGAGCCGCCGATGAGCACCGGCTGGCCGGCGGCGCGGCAGGATTCCGGGACCGCCGGGTGTCCAGGACCGAAAGCCCGCGTCGCGCCCTTGCGGTGCACGAACAGGCTGCGGCGCACGCCGCCGACGTCGTGCCATTCCTCCTTGCAGATGTTGTGGGACACGTCGTACATGACTTCGAGGCGCGCCTCGGGCAGCAGGCGCGCGAACGACTCGCGGGTCAGGTGGGTCAGGATCTGCCGGTTGGCCAGCGCGCAGTTCATCGCCGCGCGCATCGCCCCGAGATATCGCTGACCGAGCGTCGAGTGAATCGGCGCGCAGGCCAGCTCACGGTCGGGCAGTTCGATGCCGTGCTCCGGCGCGGCGATCACCATCTCGCGCAGGAACTCCGTACCGACCTGGTGTCCGAGCCCGCGCGAGCCACAGTGGATGCTGACGACCGCGGAGTCCATGGTGAGCCCGAAGGCCGCCGCGGCATCGCGATCGTGGACCTCGCGCACCACCTGGATCTCGAGGTAGTGATTGCCGGAACCGAGCGTGCCCATCTCGTCGTGCTGGCGGCGCCGCGCCTGCGGCGAAATCATGGCAGGGTCGGCGCCGGCGATGCAGCCCTCTTCCTCGCAATGCCTAAGGTCGGCAGCCTGTCCCCAGCCGCTCGCGACGGCCCAGCCGGCGCCGCCGCGCAACATCGCGTCGAGTCCGGCCTCGTCCAGCCGGATCCGACCCGTGCTGCCGACACCCGCCGGGATCTGGCGACCCAGTTCATGGGCCAGGGGCCCGGCTACCCGCGCGATGTCCTGGCGCGTGAGCCCCGTGGTCAGCAGTCGAACGCCGCAGGAAATGTCGAACCCCACGCCGCCGGCCGACACGACGCCCCCCTGTCCGGCATCGAAGGCCGCGACGCCGCCGATCGGGAAGCCGTAGCCCCAGTGGGCATCGGGCATCGCCCATGCGGCGCCGGCGATCCCGGGCAGCATCGCGACATGGGCAAGCTGCTCGCCGACCTTGTCGTCCATGTCGCGAAGCAGTTGCTCGTCCGCATACACGACCGCCGGAACCTGCATCTTCCCGGTCGCAGGCAACTCCCAGCAGAACTCGGACTTCCTGGCGAATCTTGCGGGATCCATCTGCACCTCCGGACGGGCCGGCTCAGACGTCGACGATGCACTGCGCCATCCACTCTCCGTCCGCTGCCCGCCCTACCTGCAGGGCAGTCATCGTCGCACCCTTGATCTCCACGGTAGGTTCGTGGCGGGCGACATCGACGGGTTCGCCCCAGGCCCGCGCCTCGAGCGTCCGTCCGTCGCTCTGCAGGTCGAACCGGGAAAAGAGCATGGAACGCGTCGCCATCTCGTAAACCAGTGCGTTGAGCCAGTCCACCAGCAGCAGGTCCGCGGAGGGCGCCTCGCAGTGGATGTCGACCGGCCTTTCGGCCCGGACCCGTGCGGGATCGGTGATGACGGCGGTCATCGCCGTGGCCGCGCCGGCCAGGGCTTCGGCCAGCGTGGCTCCCCGGCCGCGGACCCCGATGTCCGCCCCGTGGGCGAAGTGTTCCCATGCAGTTGTCATCGGACCAGCCACAGGGCCGCGCCGCAGCCCTTGCACCGGTCCCAGTGTCCCGCCAATGGGCGATCAGGTCATGCGGGGTTCTACGAGCCGCCCGGCTCAGCTCATGTGCAGGCCGCCGTTCAGCGAGAAGTCCGCGCCGGTCGCAAAGGCGGACTCGTCCGAGGCGAGCCATGCCACGATCGAGGCGATTTCCTCGGGCTCACCCAGCCGCTTGACCGGGATGGTCGCAACGATCTTCTCGAGCACCTCGGGCTTCACGGCGCGAACCATGTCGGTGCCGATGTAGCCCGGCGACACGGTATTCACGGTCACGCCCTTGGACGCGACTTCCTGGGCCAGTGCCATCGTGAAACCGTGGATGCCGGCCTTGGCGGTGGAGTAGTTCGTCTGCCCGAACTGCCCTTTCTGGCCATTGACCGAGGAGATGTTGATGATGCGGCCCCAGCCGCGGTCGAGCATGTCGTCGATGACCTGCTTGGTGACGTGGAACAGGCTGTTGAGGTTGGTCTCGATCACGAGGTGCCACTGCTCCGAGGTCATCTTGCGGAAGACCACGTCCTTGGTGATGCCGGCATTGTTGACCAGCACGTCCACCGGGCCATGGGCCGCCTTCACTGCGTCGAACGCCGCCTTGGTCGAATCCCAGTCGGCGACGTTGCCTTCGGACGCGAAGACGTCGTAACCCTCGGTCCGCATCATCTCGAGCCAGGATGGCTTGCGGGGCGAACCCGGGCCACAACCCGCGACGACACGGTAGCCTTCCTTGCAGAGCCGCTTCGTGATGGCCGTTCCGATGCCGCCCATGCCGCCCGTGACGTAGGCGACCCGACCTTTGCCT
>Ga0316603_10001579_pt1 | contig 12200 bp, 12 predicted proteins | sample OWC_soil_day10_n_FD_207649 | JGI IMG/M metagenome (GOLD analysis project Ga0316603, IMG submission 207649) | Wetland soil microbial communities from Old Woman Creek delta, Ohio, United States - OWC_soil_day10_noCT | ecosystem: Environmental > Terrestrial > Soil > Wetlands | place: USA: Ohio...
CACGTGCGACAACGCCACTTCGGCGGTCATGCGCGCAAAGCCGCTGCGCTGATGCGTCGTGGCCCCGGACAGGCCGAGATCTTGATCGATCACGGTGACCCGATCGGTGCTCCAGCCCAGTGCCGCGGCGCGTTGGGTCAATCCGTACTGGCGGGCCGTGGACTCACGGTTGTGCTCGACCTGTGCGGCCGACGATTGCCTCACGTAGACGATCGCGATGCGGCTCAGGTGCGACGGCTTGATCTTGGTGTGTTCACTCATCGCCATGCTCCTCAGCGTGCGGCGCCGCGACGGCGGCCTTGACGATGAGCAGGGCCAGGCGCTGAATGAGAGCCTGCTGTTGAGCGGGGTCGAATTGCTCCCACAGCGCCTGTGCGGCTTCGGGGGCAGCTTCCAAGACCAGTTCGAGTTGCATCGTCGATCTCCTGTGCGTCGGCCATGCGGCCGAGCAGAGCGTCGATGACGATTCGTGCTTTGAACAAGTCCTTGATCGTGGCCAGTAGCGCCGGTGCCGCGGCAGACGAGTCGTCGGCAGCCGCGCCCATGCGCAGCTGCAGGTCCGTCCAACTGGCGGGAATGAGGGAGCGCGACTCGCATGGCAGGATCAGCAGCAGATGCAGCAGGCCAGCCCGCTTGCGGCGCCCGAGCACCGCGAGTTCCAGCCCTTCAAGGGCATGGCCTCTGCGAACGATCCGCACGGCCGGCGGAAGCTCTTCGAGATGGGTAGTGTGTCGTGTGTTCCTTCGATCACATCAATCACGAATGGCTGGTGAACCACGTCCGTACGGACAAGGCGATCTTGAACAAGTGGTTGAAGGCAGGAGTGGTCTACCAAGGCCAACTGGCAAGCACCGAAGCGGGCACGCCGCAAGGCGGCATCATCTCGCCAACCTTGGCGAACGTGGCACTGAACGGACTGGAAGCCGGACTGCAATCGCACCTGCGTGTGAAAGTGGGTTCGACCAAGGTCCAAAGGCTCAAGGTCAATGTGGTCCGGTACGCCGATGACTTCGTGATCACGGGGGAGTCGAAAGATTTCCTCGAAACCGAGGTCCGGCCGTGGGTAGAAGCTTTTCTCGCACAACGAGGATTGCGCCTATCGCCGGCGAAGACGCGAGTCACACACATAGACCAAGGGTTCGATTTCCTCGGCTGGAATTTCCGGAAGTACTCGGGAACCCTGCTGATCAAGCCGAGTAAGAAAAACGCGCAAGCGTTCTACGACAAGGTGAAGGGGATCGTGAAGGCCAACCCGATGGTGAAACAGGCGGAGCTGATACAGCTGCTGAATCCAGTCTTGCGAGGCTGGGCGCAGTACCACCACCCGGTGGTCGCCAAGGAGACGTTCGGCAAACTCGACTCGCTGCTGTGGTGGCGGTTGACGCGCTGGGCACGTCGCAGGCATCCGAAGAAGTCCCCGAGATGGGTGGCCGCGAAGCATTGGCCGACCGTTGAGGGCAGGACCGAGTTCGCTGCGCGAGTTCGGTCGGAAGAGGAGGGCGAACCGCGATGGATGCGCCTGTATCGGCTTACCGATACGGAGATCGTCCGGCATCGAAAGGTCAAAGGCGGCTACAACCCCTTTGACCCCGAGTGGGAAGCGTACGGCGAAGACCTGCGCGCGAAGCGCCTGCTGAAAAGTATGGCGTACCGCAAGCAATGGGCGACGCTGTTCCTCTCACAGCAGGGCAGGTGTGTTCATTGTGGTGAGGCCCTCACGGAAGAAACGGGGTGGCACGACCATCACCTGGTAGCACGGGTGGCGGGAGGGTCGGACTCGTTGTCCAACCGGGTGCTCCTGCATCCGGTGTGTCATCGCCAACTGCATGCCCTTGGTTTGACAGTTGCGAAGCCGGCCTCGGGCTGAGGCTTCGGTGCGGAAAAGAGGGGCTGCCTGATAGAATCGCGTGCTCCCCGAACCCGCACAGATTGTTGTGCTTGAGCCGGATGCGGTGAAAGTCGCAAGTCCGGTTCTTAGGGGGGGATGGGTCAGCAATGACCTGTCCCTACCCTCCTCAGGAGCCTCATCCATGCGCCTTCTCGGCAAAGCGCTCACCTTCGACGACGTGTTGTTGGTGCCCGCCTATTCGAAGGTGTTGCCACGCGATACCAGCTTGGCCACCCGCCTTTCTCGCAACATCACCCTGAACCTGCCGCTGGTGTCTGCCGCGATGGACACCGTCACCGAGGCGCGCCTGGCCATCGCCATCGCCCAGGAGGGCGGCATCGGCATCGTGCACAAGAACATGTCGCCCGAGAAGCAGGCGGCCGAGGTGGCACGCGTCAAGCGCTACGAGTCCGGCGTGCTGCGCGACCCGATCACCATCACGCCCGACGTGACGGTGCGTGAGGTGATGGCGCTGTCGAAGCGGCACGGCATCTCCGGCTTCCCGGTGCTGAAGGGCAAGGCGGTGGTGGGCATCGTGACAGGACGTGACCTGCGTTTCGAAACACGCATGGACGCGCCAGTCAGCGAGATCATGACGCCGCGCGAGCGCCTGGTGACGGTGGGCGAGCACGCCACCATCGAGGATGGCAAGGCGCTGATGCACAGGCACAAGCTGGAGCGCGTGCTGGTGGTCAACGACACCTTCGAGCTGTGCGGCCTGATGACGGTGAAGGACATCACCAAGCAGACCGACTTCCCCAATGCCGCGCGCGACGGCTTCGGCAAGCTGCGCGTCGGCGCGGCGGTGGGCGTGGGCGAGGGCACCGAAGAACGCGTCGAACTGTTGGTGCGGGCTGGAGTCGATGCCATCGTCGTCGATACCGCACACGGCCACAGCGACGGCGTGCTCGAGCGGGTGCGCTGGGTCAAGCGCCACTATCCGCAGGTGGACGTGATCGGCGGCAACATCGCCACCGGCGCGGCAGCGCTGGCGCTGATCGAAGCCGGCGCCGATGCGGTCAAGGTCGGGATCGGTCCGGGCTCGATCTGCACCACGCGCATCGTCACCGGCGTGGGCGTGCCGCAGATCATGGCCATCGAAGCGGTGTCCAAGGCCATACAGGGCAGCGGCGTGCCGCTGATCGCCGACGGCGGCATCCGCTACTCCGGCGATCTGGCCAAGGCCATCGCCGCCGGCGCGCACAGCGCGATGATGGGTGGCGCCTTCGCCGGCACCGAAGAGGCGCCGGGCGAGGTGGTGCTGTACCAAGGCCGAAGCTACAAGAGTTATCGCGGCATGGGCTCGCTGGGCGCGATGGCCCAGGGTTCGGCCGACCGCTACTTCCAGGAAGGCGACTCGGACAGCATGAACTCGGCCAAGCTGGTGCCCGAGGGCATCGAGGGGCAGGTGCCTTACAAGGGCTCGCTGGTGGCGATCGTCTTCCAGATGGCCGGCGGGCTGCGCGCCTCGATGCATTATTGCGGCTGTGCCTCGATTGCGGACATGCACGAGCGCTGCGAGTTCGTAGAGATCAGCTCGGCCGGGATTCGCGAGAGCCATGTGCACGACGTGCAGATCACCAAGGAAGCCCCGAACTACCGCATGGAGTAGAGGTCCATGCATGACAAGATCCTGATCCTGGATTTCGGCTCCCAGGTCACGCAGCTGATCGCGCGCCGCGTGCGCGAGGCGCATGTCTACTGCGAGATCCATCCGAACGACGTCTCCGACACCTTCATCCGCGAGTTCGCGCCGAAGGGCATCATCCTCAGCGGCAGCCACGCCAGCACCTACGAGGAGCACGAGCTGCGCGCGCCGCAGGCGGTGTGGCAGCTTGGCGTGCCGGTGCTGGGCATTTGCTACGGCATGTTCACGATGGCGGTGCAGCAGGGCGGCCAGGTGGAGGCCAGCACCCACCGCGAGTTTGGCTATGCCGAGGTGCGCGCCCACGGCCACACCCGGCTGCTGAACGGCATCGAGGACTTCCGCACGCCCGAAGGCCGCGGCATGCTGAAGGTGTGGATGAGCCATGGCGACAAGATCACCGCGCTGCCGCCGGGCTTCAAGCTGATGGCCAGCACGCCCAGCTGCCCGATCGCCGGCATGGCCGACGAATCGCGCGGCTACTACGGCGTGCAGTTCCACCCCGAGGTGACACACACGGTGCAGGGCAGGGTGCTGCTCGATCGCTTCGTGCTCGACATTGCCGACGCGAAGCCCGACTGGGTGATGCGCGACCACGTGGCCGAGGCAGTGGCGAAGATCCGCGAGCAGGTGGGCGACGAGGAAGTGATCCTGGGCCTGTCGGGCGGCGTCGACTCCAGCGTGGCCGCGGCACTGATTCACCGTGCCATCGGCGAGCAGCTGACCTGCGTCTTCGTCGACCACGGGCTGCTGCGGCTGAACGAGGCGACGCTGGTCATGGACATGTTTGCTGGCCGGCTGCATGCCAAGGTGGTGCACGTCGACGCCAGTGTGCAGTTCCTCGGTAACTTGCAGGGTGTCAGCGACCCCGAGACCAAGCGCAAGATCATCGGCCGCGAGTTCGTTGAGGTCTTTCAGCGCGAGGCGAAGAAGCTCACCAACGCGAAGTGGCTGGCGCAGGGGACGATCTATCCGGACGTGATCGAGTCCGGCGGCGCCAAGACCAAGAAGGCCACCAGCATCAAGAGCCACCACAACGTCGGCGGCCTGCCCGAGACGCTGGGCTTGAAACTGCTGGAGCCGCTGCGCGACCTGTTCAAGGACGAAGTGCGCGAGCTCGGCGTGGCGCTTGGCCTGCCGCACGACATGGTCTACCGCCACCCCTTCCCCGGTCCGGGGCTGGGCGTGCGCATCCTGGGCGAGGTTAAGCCCGAATACGCCGACCTGCTGCGCCGGGCCGATGCGATCTTCATCGACGAACTGCGCGGCTGGAAGGACGAGGCCAGCGGCAAGAGCTGGTACGACCTGACCAGCCAGGCCTTCGCAGTGTTCCTGCCGGTGAAGAGCGTGGGCGTGATGGGCGACGGCCGCACCTATGACCACGTGGTGGCGCTTCGCGCGGTGCTCACCAGCGACTTCATGACCGCTGACTGGGCCGAGCTGCCCTACGGCCTGCTGAAGAAGGTCTCCAGCCGCATCATCAACGAGGTGCGCGGCATCAACCGCGTCACCTACGACGTCAGCAGCAAGCCACCTGCCACCATCGAGTGGGAGTAGGTTCCGAAATCGATTGGGTTCTATCGAGAACTACCGAGAACTGGTCCCAACGCATTGATTCGAGGGGCAAGCGCCTCTAGGGATCTCTCGAGATCTATCGCTGGGATGACCTTCAATCTGACGGTAGATCTGAAGGCAAAAAAGCTCGCGCTGAGATCCCGGCACAGGTTCACCGGTCGACCTTGGCCACTGTTCTTTCCCGACCTATTTGGAGTAGTCGCGCCGAACTGCTCCAGTGCCGGCAATTTGGTGGTCAGCGGACCTTGGGCTTGCCCCTCTGTCGGACGTGGGCCGAGCAAGCCCCGGTGTTGCCGAACGGCAGGTTCGGAGGAAGTCAGTTCGGAGCACCAGGCGGTGTGGGGGGAAGGCGAAGTTCATCGCCGCATCGGACGCCTGCCACGACGACATGTAGCCACCGAACGAAAAGCGCTGCGGGAAGAAGATCCGATAACAGCAAGGGTGAGTCAGGACCATTGTCTTTTCAATGACGAGCGCAGCCAGTTCGGCGTTGGTGCACCGATCCGCGTTGCGCTGCCGCCCGGGACATTGCCGCTGGAGGCACCGACCTGACTGGTTGCCGGTCGGTATACATCCAGTAGCCCGCGGGCCCGATCGTCATCAGGTCCATTTCGGGCCGAGCCGCCTGCCCAGGGTGTTCAAAGCCAATACTCCCAGAGTCGGGCCAACAGCTCCTTCAGGCGCAGGCTGATGGGACGGCGCTGCCAGCGCTCGAGCGTGATGGCATTGGAGGCCGCGAGATCCCTGTCGAACATCGACTGCACCTGGTGGCCGAATTCGACGCCGAGCACCACCGCATTCAACTCGTGGTTGTGCAGGAAGCTTCTCCAGTCGAGATTGGTCGACCCGACGGTGGCCCACACACCGTCGATCAATGCCGTCTTCGAATGCAGGATCACGTCGCGCCGCTCGTGGATCTTGACACCCGCGCGCAGCAGCTGCTCGTAGTAGCCGCGCCCGGCATGGAACACCAGCCAGGAATCGGTCTGGCTCGGCAGGATCAGCGTCACATCGACGCCGCGCGCGGCGGCCGCTTCCAGCGCCGCAAGCAGTTGCGGGTCCGGGACGAAATACGCGTTGGTCAGATGCACGCTGGTCTCGGCGCTGCCAAGGGCCGAGAGCAGCGTGGCATAGATCAGGCTGTAGGGTTCGTCGGGCGAGCTACCAATTGCGCGCACCACCTGCCGACCGGCTCTGACCGGTTCAGGGAAGTAGTTCTTCGCCGTCAGCGGTTCGCCCTTCTGCGCGACCCAAGTGGCCAGAAACATCTTCTGCAGTTCCGTCACCACCGGCCCCTGCAACTGCAGGTCGGTGTCGCGCCATGCAGGGCTGCCGGCGGGCCGCGGCCGCATGCCCTGGCTGGACGAGCCGCCGGAATACACGCTGCTGATGTTGATACCGCCCAGGAAAGCAATGCGTCCATCCACGATCAGCAACTTGCGGTGGTCACGCTGATTCAACTCCCATTCCTTTCGCGCCATCAAGGGATTCATCGGGTTGAACTCGAGGATCCGGATGCCGCTGTCGGCCAGACGCTGAAAGAAGTGCTCGGGCGTGCCGACGGTGCCGACGCTGTCACGAATGAGGTTGACCTGCACACCCTGCCGCTGCTTGGCGATGAGTGCCTCTGCAAAGCGCCGGCCTACATCATCGTCGTCCAGGATGTAGGTTTCCATGTTGATGTGATCACGGGCTGCCAGGATGGCGGCCAGCATCGCCTGGTAGGTGGCCGGTCCGTCCTGAAGCAGCAGCACCTGGTTGCCGGTGGTCAGCGGACTATCGACGATGGCCTCCTCACGCGCCAGGTGGCGATCGAAGATGCTGGTCTCCTGGCCACCCTGCACGCCCTTGAGGACGACCTTGCTTTGTGCGGCCGACAGCGGACCGCGTGCGCTTTCCAGTTGCACGGCTGGTCCATGCGGACGCGCCAGATCGGGCACGATGGTGGGCAGGCGGCTGCGCAAGGCCAGACCCAGCAGCACGAGCAGCACGAACAGGGCAAACAAGCCCAGGGCCCATCGATGTCGACGAAGCAAAGACGATTGCATCGATTCCATTCTTACCTATGCGCGGCGTGGCAGCGCCCACCCGCAGCCGGCGCCTCGGCAATCGCACCATGGCAATGTCCGAGAACAGTCGTTGGCGATCACGGGCTGCGGCTGCAATGCTGACCCGAGCATCTGCGATCAGATGGCGCTGCCGTGGTCTTCGATCGACAACGACGATTGGCTCGCACTCGATCAGCTGACTGCCTGCGAAAGGCTGCCCTATCGATATCAGGAGGCCCGCGCGAACATTGCGTTTGCCACGTAGAACCGGAAGTCACCGCTGGGCATCGCTGCCGCGCCCCGGGTTTCGCCTTCGATTTAGCTCAACGTGGCGTCGGTCGGCATGGTCTGCACCTCCACTGGGCCATGGCGGATGGTGATGTTGGTGCCGTCGCCTTCGCGGTACTCGACCTTGCCTTTGACCTGTGCGCACTCTGCCATGGGGTTCCTCGTTCGCATGAGTCGGTGTAGGCGTCACCCCTGAGGAATGCAGCCGGCGCCGGCATGCCGGTGTCGGCCATTGCGAGCCATTGCATTGAAGCATCGGTGCGTTCGGCGGCCCGTCTTTCCGCACGAAGAGGCACCGTAGGACATCGACTACGGCGTCGAGCGCCGCTGTCCGCTGTGCATATCGTGCGGTGGCTTCCATACTGGTCGCGAGCCGTCGTGATGCAAGCGTCGACGCCGGCTCTCCCTCCACCTCAAGGACCACAGCATGAAGACGACTCGACGAATGGGCACCATCGCTCTGGCCACGACCTGCCTGATGACCCTGGGCGCATGCGCCGGCATGTCCCAGCAAGACAAGAGCACGGCCGTGGGTGCCGGCGTGGGTGCGGTGGGTGGCGCGGTGCTGACTGGCGGCAGCGCCCTCGGCACGGTCGGTGGCGCCGCGGTGGGCGGTGTCGTCGGGCACGAGGTTGGCAAGGACAAGAAGTGAACGACCGGCCCCGTACCGCCGATCGGCAATGCAACGCATGACGCGCGACACTTCGCACTCAGCGCCACACGTAGCCCCGCCCTCGGATCTTGGCGTGCTGCGCGGCGATCTGGGACCGCTCCAGTCGCACAACGCATCCGACGTCGACACTGAGGCGACGGCCAAGAAGATCTGCCGCTTGTTGCGCAGCCCGTCGCAGGCCGACGCGCTTGGTACGGGTATGGCTGTCGAAGACGAAGACGCAGATCCGGTGGGCCCTGTCCCGTAGGGAGCGCCCATCGCCGCTGCGTACTCGCTTGCCGCGCGCAACCTCGGCCTCATGAAGACGGCGCCTTGATGCAGTCGGCGCGACATCGGCGTGCCCGTTCTTCTGCCGTCGTGCTGTTGCACACCGTAGGAGATCGACTACCGGCATCGGCGGTTCCGTCCGCTGGGCACAGGGCCAATCCGTTCGCACACTGTGAACACCCCGATCCACCCGTGATCGACCCGTCGAACCAACACAACAAAGGATTCCATGAACAAGCAACTCACATTCAAACTGTCACTGGTGATGGCCGGCCTGCTGGCGCTGCCGCTGGCCCAAGCGGCGAGCATGAGTAAGGCGGACTACAACGGCGCCAAGACGCGCATCAGCGCCGACTACAAGGCCGAGCACAGCGCCTGCGCTTCGCAGTCGGCCAATGCCAAGGACATCTGCGTCGAAGAGGCCAGCGCCAAGCAGAAGGTGGCGCGTGCCGAGCTGGAGTACGGCTACAGCGGCAAGCCGGCCGACCAGACCAAGGTGAAGGTGGCCAAGGCTGAATCGGCCTATGCGGTGGCCAAGGAGAAGTGCGACGACCAGTCCGGCAATGCCAAGGACGTGTGTGTCCAGGAAGCCAAGGCGGTCGAGGTCAAGGCCCTCGCCGACGCCAAGATGGGCCAGCAGATTGGCGAAGCCAAGGTGGATGCGAGCGAAGCCAAGCGTGACGCTGACTACAAGGTGGCCGTCGAGAAGTGTGACGCCATGGCAGGCGATGCCAAGGCCAGTTGCCTGAGCACCGCCAAGGTGTCATTCGGCAAGAGCTGAAGCCCTTCGCGTTATTCAAGTCGAGGGCCCGCTGATGCGGGCCTTCTGCCGTTCAGCCGCACCCCAGGAGCACGCTGCCCATGTCCTTTGCCGAATGGTCGATGGTCATCGGCATGCTGCTGGTGACCATGGTGCTGGCCGGCACGCTGCTGGGCCGGCTGCCGCTGAGCAGCGCGATGGTCTACCTGGCGCTGGGTTGGATGCTCGGCCCCGACGCTGCCAACGTGCTGCGGCCCGACCCGGTGGCGCAGGCCGCCCTGCTGGAGCGGCTGGCCGAAGTGGCGCTGTTGATCTCGCTCTTTGCGGTGGGCCTGCGCCTGGGTGTGCCCTTGCGCGACAAGCGCTGGCGGCTGCCGCTGCGCCTGGCCTTCCTGTCTATGGGGATGATGGTGGCGATGATCAGCGCCATCGGCGTATGGTGGCTGCAGCTGCCGCTGGGCATGGCCGTGTTGTTGGGCGCGATCCTGGCGCCGACCGACCCGGTACTGGCCTCCGACGTCAAATCCGAAGCCGGCGCGGATCCCGACCGGCTGGGCTTCAGCCTCGCGGCCGAAGGTGGGCTGAACGACGGCGCCGCATTCCCCTTTGTCATGCTCGGTCTGGGTCTGCTGGGATTGCACGACCTGGGGACCGGCCTGGCCGGCTGGTGGAGCATCGACCTGCTGTGGGCCACGTTGGGCGGCGTCGCCATCGGCGCAGCGCTGGGCACGGCCTCCGGCCGCCTTGTGGTGTACCTGCGCATCCGGCACGGCGAGGCCGTGGGCCTGGACGAATTCCTGGGCCTGGGACTGGTCGCCATGGCCTATGGGCTCGCGCAGGTCAGCCTGGCCTCGGGGTTCCTGGCGGTGTTTGCCGCCGGTATGGCATTGCAGCGGGTGCGCGAGCACCCGCGGCCGCATACGCGGCCGTTGCCCGCTGCGGTGGGCTCGGCGGGCCATCCCTACGACAAGCTGGCCACGCATTCCCACCATGCGAGCCTGACGATGCGCGATTCGGTGCGGGGCTTCAATGCGCAGTTGGAGCGGCTCGCCGAGCTGACCTTGGTGCTGGCCGTTGGGGCGATGCTGGCGTATGCCAAGCCGCTACCGGCGCTGTGGTGGTTCGTGCCGTTGACGCTGCTGGTGCTGCGGCCGTTGTCGGTGCTGGTGGCCACCACGGGCGAGCGCCTGAATCTGTTGCAGCAGGCGATGGTGGGCTGGTTCGGCATCCGAGGCATCGGTTCGGTGTTTTACCTGCTCTTTGCATTGCGCCACGGTGTGGCGGGCCCTGGAGCTGAGACACTGATATCGCTGACCTTGTGGACGGTGGCTGCGTCGATCGTCGCGCATGGGGTGTCGGCCCAGCCCCTGATGCAACGCTACTTGGCAAGACGCCGGCGCAGGCCGGCAATGGCGGCGCCCGATGAGGCGAAACCCTGATCGAACCCCTGTCGCGTCGCGCGCCGATTCGGCCGAAGCCCAGCAGGGCACAGCCCGGGTACACGACGCCGTGCATCCACCACCCCAACGGGGTGGAACCGGTCAAGGCGCGAGCGGGCCGTCCAACGGGATGACAAGTCTGTCGTCGGCTCCGCCGGCCACACTGGTCATGGTGGACAGCTGCGTGCGAGCCGTCGGAATGCCACGAACCTGAGCGTCGAGGAATGTCACCGACCAGGTAAGGATGTCATTGGCTGAAGCCACGTCGAACCCGTGCTCGACGCCGACCAGCGCGACGAGCTGTCGCGGACCCTGGAGCCGCGCCATGCCTTGCTGCGTGACGACCAACGGAGCCGTGGTGTCGTTCGTCCCGCTGAGGGCCAGGTAGGGTAGCTTGACGTTGTCGAGGCCACGCTGGTCGCGCCCGAACGCCGGCAGCAGCGCTTGCCCGAAGTACGGCTCATAACCCACCGCGGCCTTGATGCGCGGATCGGCGCCGACCGAGGACGAGGCGAGCCCTGGCGAGGTCGTCAGCGCCGCGCCGCCCATCAGCATCATGGTTTCGCCGCCCAAGCTCGCCCCGAAGCCGCCGATCTGCGCGGCATCGACATGATCACGCCATTGCGGATGGGCCAGCACGAGGTCCAGCGCCGCCGAGATCGACAGCGGGCGCAGGGCCCGCATGGCCACGGCATCGCTGAGATGCGCCAGCACCGTGACGGCGTCGCGGAAGTCGTCGATCTGCAGGTTCGTGAAGCGCGGGTCGCCGTGAAATGGGGCCACCACGACATAGCCGAAGCTCGCCAGCCAGGAGAGCACCACGAGGTGTTCGTCCGAGAGCGGGCTCCCGGCAAGGCCGTGCGAGAAAGCAATCACCGGGTACCGGGTCGAGGCGTCGGCCAACAGTGGCGCTTCGGCGCCGATTTGCATGCGCGGCACGAGCTGGCCCGTGGGCAAGAAAAAGTCGCGCCGGGAATTGTCGGCGGTGGTGGGATAGCAGGCGAGCACTACATACTGGACGGACTTGCCGGCAAACGAGCCATAGAGGTTGGCGTCGTTTGGCGCGTTGACGGTGATCGAGAGTGCATTCGCCGGGTCCGTCAGCAGGTCGGCCACATAGCGCGGCGTTCCATCTGCCGCAGGTTTGCCTTCCCAGTAGGCTTGCGCTTGCTCGCCGCCGGGCGCCGCACGCTCAAAGTCCTGGGCGACATTGCTGCACGCAACCGGATATGGCCCCGGCAGCGCCAGCGGCGGCACGATGGTTGGTGCGGCCCCGTCACCATCGCTTCCGCCACCACAGCCTGCGATGGCCAATGCAAACGCCATCCACCCGACCCGCGCCGCACTGCGCCCGCTGAACTTCCGATGCGCTCTCCACCCTAACTTCAGGCCCGCGGGATGAAGCGGGTATAGGTCTACTTGCATTGCGCTTCCGATACGTTCGTTGCGTCTGGGGAGAAACTTGGGCAACGCCACGCCCAGAGCTTGAGGCGGTACCCGATCGCGCCACGTAGGACACCTTCGCCAGGGCCCGTAGGCGGAGGTGGAAACTCGACCGCCGGTCCCGCCGAGGCCGTGCCTTGTCTGAGCTGCGGACGCTTGGGTCGACTGCGCTTT